>PDWJ01000006.1_pt1 | contig 283461 bp, 199 predicted proteins | sample 1430881 | NCBI WGS metagenome assembly PDWJ01 (sample SAMN01162460, study PRJNA174530) | Oral metagenome, whole genome shotgun sequencing project. | biome: Marine environment; feature: Marine mammal; material: Swab sample of the gingival sulcus; isolation source: swab sample of gingival sulcus...
ACCTGAGGCCCCCTCCTGGCGATGCGTTTTGTTGGTAAACACATGCATAGCGCAGCGAGTGCGGGCCTCAGTGCTTTTTTGCGCTTATTTCAGGTCTAGCAGCAGGGCGAGTTCCTGCGATCCGAACTCATCGCAGAAGAGGTTGACGATTCCCAGGCCGCTGCTTTCGCCGCCGCAGATCCTTACGCGCCCTGCCTCGATCAGTGGGGCCAATTCTCCCTGGAGCTTGGCGATGAGCCGGCGTTCGTGCGCGAGCAGGGCGTCCTGTCCCTGCTCCAGGGTCCATTCGATGCCTGCCAGCCACCCGAGATAACCAGGGCTGTTGGGGGTGCCGGCTTCGTAGCCGCCAGGTGTCCCTCGCGGCATCTCTTCGCGACCGCTGCCGGTGCCGCCGAGCTTCCAGGCACGCAGCCCTAGCTCTTGGCGTAGGCAGAGGGCGCCGACGCCAGGGGGGCCCATCAGGGCCTTGTGTCCGGGGAGGACATAGGCATCGGCGGGGATGCGGGATAGCTCGATACGACCGGCGCTCTGGGCACAGTCCAGGATGACCCGGGTGCCGGCCTGACGCAGGGCCTTGATGGCGCTGATGGGCTCTTGCAGCTCGCCTGTGACGTTCGAAGCGTGGTTGAGGACGAGGAGCTTGGGAGCATCCTCTTTACTCAGTTCTTCGAGTAGAAGGCGGTCCTCGACGCGGCCTGTTCCGATCCTGCGCAGCTGGATGCGCCCTTCGTCGCGAAGCCGCACCAGCTGGCGGATCACCGCATTGTGCTCAAGGCTGCTGCACCAGACCCTGTCGCCGTCTGCGAGCAGGCCCTGGATGGCGAGGTTGAGCATCTCGGTGGCGCCGGATCCGAGGATCACCAGGCTCGCAGGCGTGCCGCAGAGCTCGGCGAGCCTGCTGCGGAGTCGGCGGACCTTCTTGCGGACTTCGTCCCTTCGCGGACTGCCGCCACGCGAAGCGTCGACGCCCAAGCGCTCGAACCAGTCCTGCATCGCCCTGGCGACGGCCGCTGGCTTGGGCCAGGTCGTCGAAGCGTTGTCGAGGTGGACGTGTCGGGGCATCGCCGCCTTAGCTGCCGAGGTAGCGGTCATAGAGAGCTCGCGCCCTTCCTGGATCCTCGGTGCCCTGCACGATGGCTCGGCCACCGCGGAAGACGGTGATGCGGCCTTCGGGAATGTCGAGGCGGAGCAGGGCCTTGCTGCGCTGGATCCTGCCGGACCCTGCGAGCTTGCTCTCGAGGGCGTCGAGGCTCGGGGCTGGGCCGCTGGGGGCGGAGAGCTGGACGGCGTTGCGACCACAGAGCGAACTCGCCTCGGGGACTTGCGCGGTATCCAGTGCCGGATACTCCTTCCTGGCGCAGCAGGGGCAGCTCGCCGAGGGCTGCCTGGGGAGCTTTAATGCCTGGCTCTCAAGCTTCCAGAGATCGGCGCGGAAGAGGATGCTATGGGGCGTCTTCTCCGGAGCATCCTCTTTGGCGCTAAGCAGTCGCATGGCCAATGCTGTCTGCCATACAGTGACCTGGCCGGGGGCCTGGGGCAGGACTCCGGCGCTCTCGCAGGTTTGTACTGCCTCGCTGGGCGGGGGGGCCGGGAAGCTGCAGCGTAGGCAGGGGCCCTCGGGCACGAAGGCCGCCGCCATGGCTTCGCTAGCGATGCAGGCACCGTAGATCCACGGCTTGTGCTCGCGGCGGCACCAGTCGTTGATCAGGTAGCGGGTCTGGAAGTTGTCGGTCCCGTCGATGAGTAGGTCGAGATCTCGGAGCAACTCGTCGACATTGTGGGCGCTGAGATCGCAAACCTGGGCTTCGACCTCGATCGTCGGGTTGATCGCGGCGAGTCGCGTGGCGGCAGCGAGGGCCTTGGGCTCTTCGCGGCGAGCATCCTCGTCATCGAAGAGGTGCTGGCGATGTAGGTTGCTGACTTCGACCCAGTCGCGATCGATGAGGCGCAGGTAGCCGACACCGGCTCGGCCGAGCTCCTCGGCCATGCGGCTGCCGAGGGCGCCCTGGCCGACGATTCCGACACGAGCCGCACAGAGGCGCTCCTGTCCTTGGGCGCCAAAGCTGCCGACTCGGATTTGGCGGCGGTAGCGATCGTTGGAGCGAGGCTCGGTCATGTTCTGGCCGGGAGGGGGGGCCGTCGGAGACGGCGCGGAGGCTGCGTCCAGGCCGTTGATACCGCAGGGTTGCTAGCTACGGAGAGCGGGGGGCTCAGTCATGCTGCTGGATGAACCGGGCTGCTGCTTCCGTTCTGCTGCTGGTCTTCAGCTAGGCTGCGATGGACTGAAGAGAGAACTGGTGCGGAAGGGGGGACTCGAACCCCCACGGGTCTCCCCACGAGAACCTAAATCTCGCGCGTCTGCCAATTCCGCCACTTCCGCGTGGGCCGGGGAGCCTAGCAGGCCGGGGCTGAACTCGCACGGTGCTAGCTAGGCAATCCTGAGCCGGAGTGTTGCGAGGAGAACTGCAAGCAGCGCTGGCGCCGGCCTGCATGGGGGGGCCAGCGCTGCTTTGGACATTTGCTCGATTCTCCTCGGGCCTGCTGGGAGGAGCGGGGCATACTTTTCTGCCTCTTCCCCCGCGGGCCGCGGTGGGGCAGCCCGAGCCGCTGCCCTACCGCGGCTGCCGTCGTTGCCTCCTGCACAGAAAGTCTGACCGTGGAATCGATCGAGACGAAGGGAACGCTCTCCGAGGAACCGCAGGTTTCGTTGTTTGTTCCGACCTGGAATGCTGGGCCCGAGTTTCCGGAGATCTTTGCGCGGATGGCCAAGCAGAAGCTGGACCGTCCCTACGAAATCGTGGTGATCGACTCGGGATCGAAGGATGGCACCGTCGAGTTCCTACAGGGGCAGCCGGTGCGACTCTTCCGTATCCCGAATACGGAGTTCAACCACGGGTTGACGCGAAACGCCGGCTCCGAGCTGTGTAAGGGCGAGATCATCTTGCTGGCGACCCAGGACGCTTGGCCGGCGGATGAGCATTGGATGCAGGCCCTTGTCGACTGCTTTGAGGATCCGGCAGTCATGGGGGCCTACGCCCGGCAGCTGCCGAGGCCGGATGCGAATCCCTTCATCAAGGATCGCCTGTCCAACTGGGAGGCTGCCAAGGAGGAGCCTCGGGTCCAATGCATTGAGGGCATGGAGGAGTGGGAGGCGCTTGAGCCGCTGGAGAAGCTATCGCGGGTCGCTTTCGACAACGTCTCCTCCTCGGTGCGCAAGTCGGTGCTACAGGAGATCCCCTTCCGCGAGCGCAAGTTCGGCGAGGACCTCGACTGGGGCATGCGGGCGGTTTTGGCCGGCCACAAGGTCGTGTTCCAGCCGAAGGCCAAGGTCATCCACAGCCACAACAACTCGATTTGGTATGAGTTCAAGCGCGTCTACGCCGACCATCAAAACCTGCATCAGCTCTTCGGTGTGCATACGATCAAGACCTGGAAGGACCTGCGGATCTGCAGCTGGCATGCCAGCAAGATGCTGTTCCGGGTGATTAAGAACGACCCAGGGCTCGGTTTCTTTGGACGGCTGTGGTGGTGGGCCAAGTGCCTCCCCCTCGGCTACTCGCAGAACCTGGCGCAGTTTTGGGGGGCGCGTTCGACGCGCAAGATGGCAGAAGGGAGCTTCTGGTATCGCTGGCTGGATAAGCGGCTGCGCAAGGGAGTTTGAGCGCCGCGCCAGCAGAGGCGCTCGCTGCGAGGCTGCGGAGGACCAGACCAAGCCTCGGCGATAGGGCAGGACAATCAGGCTTATTGACAGCGAGTCTTGGATTCCGCGGCGCCGAGCCCGAAGCTGTTGGCTCAGAAACCCCCGCTCCAGAAATCTGGACTAGGAGACCCCAATGACCAACGTCGGTGACAAAGCGCCGAACTTCACGCTCAAGGACCAGTTCGGTCGTGAGGTGGAGCTTGCCAAGTACCTGGGCAAGAGCAATGTCATGCTCTTGTTCTACCCCCTCGACTTCACGCCTACCTGAAGCAAGGAAGTGCCCGCGACCGAGGAACTCCTTCCTCGCTTCCGCGCGGCCGATACCCAGGTCTTGGGTATCTCTGTCGACAGCATGTTTTGCCACGGTAACTGGGGCAGCAGCCTTGGGGGCGTTTCGTTCCCTCTGCTCGCTGACTTCCAGCCCAAGGGCGCCGTCGCTGACAGCTTCGGCCTCTACTTAAAGGATGCCGGCATCACCGACCGTGCGACCGTCATCATCGACAAGGAAGGCGTGGTCCGCTTCCTGGAGGCCGTCGGCCCCGGTGGCGAGCGCGACATCAGCGAACTCGCTGCGAAGTGCGAAGAGGTCAACAAGGGCTCGGCAGCGGGCTCGCTGCCCACGGCTCAGGAAGGCCCCAGCGGCACCCTCTACATCAAGAGCAGCTGCGGTCACTCGCTGAAGGCGCTGAACTGCGTCACGAACCTGCACTTGGGCTCGATCACCGTCAAGAACGTGAGCGAGGACCCGAGCGCCATGGCCGAGCTCGCCAGCCAGGGCGGCAAAGAGCAAGCTCCCTGCCTGATTGTTGACGGCAAGGCTATGTATGAGGCCGACGATATCGTCAACACCCTCGTCACCCGTTGCGCGCCGATCCTCTGATCGACTCTCCGTAGCGAAGACGCGGCACCCGCCCAATCTTTATCAGGGCGGGTGCCGCATCTTTGTACAGACTTGGGTACGGATCCGGCCCGCCCTGACGCGATCACGTATTGCGCGCTCAGCGGCTAAGGCTCCGGTGAGCTGCCCTAATGCCAACTGTTGTTGACGGATTCTAGTGGTCATGCAATAGTCGCAGGGACATCCCATTGCATGTCCTATATCGGCAGCCCCTTGGTGGTGAACGGTGTCAGAATACTCGGTTAAGCCAGAGGCGCTCCTTGAGCGGGCTTACGATTTGCGTGAGACCTATCGTGGCGGCGATCCTTTCCCGCATATCGTGATCGATAACTTTTTTCCCGAGCCCATTGTCGATCAAGTGCTGGATGAGTTTCCTAGCCCCGCATCGTACGAGTGGCAAGAATTCAAGAACTCGCGTGAGCGGAAGCTGGCGTCCAGCAACGAGAAGCTCCTGGGGCCAGCCACACGTCGGCTCATCTGGGAAATGAACTCCCAGGTATTTCTTGAGTTCCTTCAGGTATTGACCGGGATCGATAACCTGATTTCGGACCCGATGCTTTTGGGCGGCGGCCTGCACCAAATCGAGCGCGGTGGCAAATTGGGCTTGCATGCGGACTTCAACAAGCATCAGCAATACAAGTTAGATCGCCGTTTGAATTTACTCTTGTATCTGAACAAAGACTGGGAGGAAGAATACGGCGGCCACTTCGAGCTTTGGGATCGTGATGTCAAGAGATGCGCGAAGAAGGTTTTACCCATCTTCAATCGCATCGCGGTGTTCAGTACCACCGAACATTCATGGCACGGCCACCCAGATCCGCTCAACTGCCCTGAGGGTATGAGCCGGAAATCGCTAGCTTTGTATTATTACACGAATGGTCGGCCGGAGAATGAAGAGGCTGCTGAACACTCGACCGTGTTCCGGACTCGGCCAGGCGAAGTGCTGGAGCGGGAAAAGACCGGCCCGAAGATTGGGCTGCGTGATTTTGTCCCACCGATCATGCTTAGGGCTGCGCGCCGAGTGCTTGGCAAGAAGTCCAAATCAAGCGTACACGGATGATCGAAGGGGCCCGGCGTCGAGGTGACGCCGGGGGCGGAGTTGGCCTGCAGTGAGCCTTTCCATGTCTGCCTTTTTCCTTGGCAGGCCAGGCGAGCAGGTCTCCTGCAGCCTTCTGCCAGCCTTCTGCTCGGGGAGGCTCTCGGGGAGGCTCTTGGGGAGGCTCTCGGGGATTCTGCGGGAGCCCCGAAGGGGCCATAAGACGGCCCCTCGGAACTCAGCGGCGGCTTAGCCGCCGGTGATCTGCCACTGTAAGGCGTTGCTGACTGCGAAGCCTGGGCCGGCACAGAGCATGAGCCACTGGGAGCAGAGCTTGGCGCCGCAGAGCTTCGAGTCGGGGGGCAGGGGCAGGCGTAGATCCAGAGCGCCATCGCAGCTGCTATACCCTTGCAGGGCCCCGATGTTGAGAACTAGCGGCGCGGGTGAGGTGGCCGGATAGATCGCGGTGCAAAGGAAGGGCACGGCGAGCCCCTTGGTGCAGCTTCCGGGGGAGAGCAGGAAGATTCCGTAGCTCCCGGTGGGGCCGGAGCGAAGGGTGAGGGTGAAATCGGTGTTGCCGATCGATGGGGAGCCGGGGCCCATACCGTGCAGGGGCGAAGGGCAGTTCGCGCAGGGCTTCTTTGAGCAGCCCTTGCCGAATCGGGTCATGGCGAAGGCCGGTTGCCAGGCCAGCCCGAGCCAATCTTGCTGTGGCATGCCCTTCTTGCAGCAGCCGAGGTCGACGAATCGGCACTTGAGAGGATCCACCACCCGTAGGGTTCGGGTGTTTTGCCCATCGGTAGCGAAGAGTTGCTGTGTCCAGGGATCGAAGGTCAGCCCGGTGATAGCGCGCTTCACTAGGCTGCAGTGCTTGAGCGGATACTTGCAGATGGGCCGACAGGCAGAGCCAAACCCGGCCTTGGCGACGAAGAGGGTGTGCACCCAGTTCAGCGGCTGCGGCTCGGAGACGGTGTAGTAGAGCAAGTCGCGCCCTTCGTCGTAGGCGAGGCCGCCAGAGACCATGCTCTTGTTGGGTAGGCGGAAGCTGCAGCCGCCACGGGTGGGGACCGCTTTGCAGCCGTTGAGCGACCAGGGTCGGAGCCCGAGGTATCCCGGACGCGTTTCGAGCATCCAGAGCTGACGTTTGTGCTCGGCAATGGCGAGGCCGCTCGGGACCGCCTTGCTGTCCATCGTGAAGGACTTGAATCTGCATTTCTGCGAGCAAGTCTTGATCGAATATGCGGCAAGGAACATGTCATCGCAGGCCCAGAGCAGGCCGCTGCGGCTGTCCCAGGCGCTGCCGCCGATGGGGAGCTTGATTGTCAGCGGGCTACTGAGGACGCCCCTGCAGAGCGAGAAGGCTGGGGGGCAGCGCTTCAAGATATCTTGGGCATGGATGGCTCCGGACTTGCTGCCTGGAATCTGGCTATAGCCGACCAGGCGACCGGAGTATTGGGCGCTGGCGAGTGGCGCCAATAGCAGTGCTACGAGAATGGGAATCGAGCTTCGCATCGGGGTGAGAACTCCAAGAAAGGGAAGAGATCGAGCCTGACAGGATCTCGCCAGCCGGACCAGTCGCCGGAGTGCGCAGATCTAGCTCCGCAGCTTGGGGTAGGGTGCCTTGTGATCTCGCCTTGCGGCCGCAGGCCTACTCTCCCGCCTGCTCAGGGCTTGGGCCTGCTCTTGCCGTATTTTTTCAGCACGCTGGGGATGAGTTCGGCGAGGCGGCGGGATCGGTTTTTTGATGCGGGGTGGGTCGACATCCACTCCGGGCCGCCGGAGCCGAGCTTGGCCATGCGATCCCAGAGCCGGACCGCGGCGTAGGGGTCGTAGCCCGCCTGCACCAGCAGGTGCAGTCCGATCTCGTCGGCCTCGGACTCATGTTTGCGTGAGTACGGCAGCATCAAGCCGAACTGGGCCCCGAGGCCGAGGGCTCCGAGTATCAATTCGTTGCGGGCCTGGTCTTCGGGCTTATCGCCGAGGGCCAAGGAGGTGCCTGCGAGTCCGGCCTTGACCAGCATGGTGGTCGACATGCGTTCGGCGGAATGGCTGGCGATCGCGTGGGCGATTTCGTGGCTCATCACCACCGCGATTCCGGCCTCATCCTGACAGATCGGAAGTATGCCGGTGTAGAAGGCCATTTTGCCGCCTGGCAGACACCAGGCGTTGACGATCTTGGCGTCGAGGAGTTTGCACTCCCAGGCGAAGTTCTTGCCGTGGTACTGCTGCACCAGCGGGCTGGCAAAGGGCACGATGCGCTTCATGACTCGCTGCACCATGTCGAACTGAGGGCCGTGGGTGATTTCTTTGTGCTCGCCGGTGATTTTGGGGTAGGCATCGAGTCCCAGGGCGATTTCTTGATCGATGCTGACGGCGGCGCGGAAGCGACTGCGACCGGTGATCGGGACCGAATCACAGGCAGAGAGGAGCGCTAGGATCAGCGGGGCAAGGCGAAGGAAGCGGCGGAGTCGAAGCTGCATGGGGCCTTCTCGTATAGCAATGAAGCCGGTAGGGCTCAGAGTGTACGCTGATCGACGAGGCGACGCATGAACTGGAATCAACGCTATGTCGACGGACGCACCCCTTGGGATATCGGGGCACCGGCCATGCCCTTGCTGGGCCTGCTTGAGGAGGGGCGTTTCCCCGTCCCGCCCGGAGGACGCATCCTCGTGCCGGGGGCTGGCCGCGGTCACTGTGCTCTGCATTTGGCGGCGATTGGCTATGAGGTCGACGCGATCGATGTCGCGCCCTTGGCCGTCGACTTGGCCCGAGCGGCGGCCAAAGAGCGGGGACTTGAGGAGATGGCTCGCTTCCACGTCGCGGACCTCTTTGCGGTGCCGCAGCGAGAGCTGAGCGACTTCGCCGCCGCCTTTGATGGCATCTACGAGCTGACCTGCTACTGCGCGATCGAGCCAGAGCGGCGGGGAGACTACGTGCAGTTCGTTGCCTCTTGCTTGCGGCCAGGTGGAGTTTGGGCGGCCCTTCTCTTCCCCCTTTGGGATCGCGAAGGCGGGCCGCCCTACCGCATCGATGAGGAGGAACTCACCGACTTGATGACTCAGGCGGGAATGCTCTTCGAAGGGCGAATGCTCCCGACGCGTCCGACGAAGCAACGTGCTGGCCGCGAGGCGTTCGCCTTCTACCGCAAGCCGGCGTAGCATCCTCGCCTACCAAGACGGGGAGAGCGCATGGGCAAGAAAAAACCAGGCAAGGGTGGGTCCGAGAACAGGGTGGCCAAGAAACGCAGCGCAAAGGAACTCCAGCGCAGGTTCGAGCAGCGTCTCTCAACGATTCAGGATCGCGTGCTTGGCAAGATGGCCGGCGATACCTCACTCGAGGACATCTACCGGCACTTCTCGACCATTGATATCGACGTGCAAGCGACCGAGGTCGAGTGGACGAGCACCTTTCCCGATAGCGCCTCCGCGCATGGTGTGGCAAACCTGCACTGGACCCGCTCCTGGGACTATGAGAGCGGCGGCCGACTCGAGAAGGCACTCATGCGCTTGATTCGTGCGTGTGAGCGACTGATGCGCCACGTCGATTCGATCTCCATCGATCTCGACGAAGAAGAGATCACGGTGAAGAGCAGCTTCCCCGACTGGTCGGATTATGAGTCGATGGATGCCGACGACGAGGAGGAGGAGGAACCGGAGGATCGACTCGAGCTATCGCGGACGGTTTCCCTCGAAAAGGCTCGCTGGCTGCCGCTTCGGGATGAGGTGCGCAAGATCGTGGAGGAACTCCATGAGAGAATGCTCTTCCCGGACCCGGAATACGATGCCGACCGCTGCATGCGCTGCAAGCTTTCCGACTGCTGTTATGACTGGCGTATCCACATGACCGAGGCCGAGCGCCGGCGCATCGTCGAGTTTTTGGGAGAAGAAGACGACGCAGAGACCTACGCGAAGTATTTCGAACGCGATAAGGATCTTTCCGGCTATTACCGGACGGTTTTCCGGCATGTCAGTGAGCCGGATCTCGGTAAGGCAGGCGAGACCGATGGGCATTGCGGCTTTCTTAAACCCGGCCCTGATGGAAGTCCTCGCTGCTCTATCTACGAGGTTCGACCTCGGGTTTGCCGCGAGTTCGATGCGGGGTATTGCACGGAGTGGAGCGATTTGAGCTGATCGGCGCTGCAGTTAGTCGCCGTTGTTATCGAAGCTTCTGCTCAAGTGCTGCTGCGCTTTCTGTCGATGAGCCCTGGGTAACCCCGCCGCGCCACTGCACGGTGCGGCGATCCCCAGCGATGCAATCAGGAGCAGCTCGATGAGCACTCTCGAGTCTACGACACGTCGGCGTAGCCGCGTTCAGGATTCTCTCAGCCAGCCGAAACAGGCGCTCGGAAGCAGCCCCAAAACTGCTCGGGAGAAGGAGCTCGTCAGAGGGCCGATCACGAGCGGGCGTCAAGGCCGCATCGTCTCCGCGCCGCAACTGAACGAGGAGGAACGCCAGCAACTTGCGCGTCTGGCCCAAGCCCTCGACTGGTCCTTCTACGTGGAGCTCGGAGATGTTGCCGCGCGGGCACGTGAGGTCGGAAGGGAACTCGAGGGCTTGGCTCCTCGGCGTCGCTCCGATGAAGCCCAGCGGCCAACTCGCCCTTCCCTCAGCAACCTGCGTCGGCATGCGATGCGCCAGTGGTTCGACTCGGTGCTCGAGGGTCGCGAAGGCGAGTCCTACGAGCGGCGTTTACGCTCGCTGTACTTCCCCATCCTGGTGGGCGACGCTGGGCACGATGATGTTCCTCAGATCCTGGTCGAGCACTTCCTTGATTACATCGAGGGCTATTTGACGAGCTGGCTCTTCGATCGACCGCACGAGAACCTTGTTCCCAGCGCTCAGCTCCTACATGCCTTCCAGTCGGCGATGGTCCTGCAGCGTCGAGCCAATGCTTTTCGTGATTCAGAGTCTTGACCAAGGCGGGGGCGCACGTAAGCTTCCCCGCCCTTGATCAAGTACCCGTAGCTCAATTGGATAGAGCACCTGACTACGGATCAGGAGGTTGGGGGTTCGACTCCTCCCGGGTACGCCAGACACAGGCCGTGACTCCGCAAGGAGTTACGGCCTTGCTTGCTTTCTGGGGAGAAGGCCAGAGTCGCCGAGAAAGTCCGGGTTCGAGCGTGCAGGCTGTTGCCGCGTTGTTGCCGGAGCCGTGAAGACGGGGGATTTGCTCGCGATGAGCGAATCCGTGGGGCGAGCCGCTGACCGGCTACACCCCCCAGGAGGGTAGCGAGCCAAGATGCACGAGCCTCTCACCTGGAGGGCTCACTACACCTGTGCGCGAATGACCTACTCCCGCTTCTACCTCTGCGATCTTCAGCTTCATACGCCAGGAGACCCCCAGCAGTCCTACGGCGACTGGGGTGGTCGTGACCCGAACCCCCAGTTCGCACGCAAGCTCATCGAGACTTGCAAGGAGAAGGGGCTCGCTGGATTCGCGGTTACCGACCATAACCGAGTGGACTGGTATCCTTGTTTGAAGGAAGAGGGTGATGCGAATGGTGTTTTCGTCTTCCCGGGCGTCGAGGTGAGTGTGAATCGGTGCCATCTGCTCGTCATCTGGGACCCAACCGACGATGGCTTTCAGTTGGCGAAAGATTTCTTGAGCACCTGTTGGGAGCCGGGTGCTAGCCGGTATGCGCGGAACGGTGATCCTAATCCGGTGACGAAGGGACAGGTCTTGGACGTAGCACTGCGTGCGTTGGAGCACCGGGGGATCGTCCTTGCTCCTCACTCGACCTCGAAAGACATGGGGTTCTTCGGCAAGGGGATCTGTACGAACCGAACAAAGGTCATCAGGAAGCAGGTTATCGCCGGGTTCGACGTTGTCGGGAACAAGAGGCATCAAGTGCTTCGGAGCCCAGCTACGGACTTTGGAGAGCAACCGACATCCTGGTTTGTTTCAGGAGATACTCGTTCGTTCGAGTCAGTTGGAGAGCGCGCTTGCTACTTTAAGATGGGACCGACGCCCGACCTCGAAGGGCTTCGGCAGGCATTCCTTATGCCAGAAACTAGGATACGCTTCCCTGCCTCGTTGCGTGATGAGTGGAAAGATGTCAGCGGCGTGAAGTTCTTGGAGGATCCGCACCCCAGTTGGCCTCGCTTCTCTTCTGTACGGATTGCAGGCGGGTTCCACAACGAGCTAAACACTTCGCTCGCCCCCGGGCTGAACGCGATCATTGGTGGGAAGGGGACTGGTAAGAGCGCATTGATCGAGATTCTCCGCTACGGGATCGAATCTCATCCACCTGCTTCGCGTGATTTGGTCGACAATCGAAAGAGGAACTTTAGTGCGAACGCAGAGGTTCGGATTGGTGTCGTTGATAACGAGGGGCAAGGCTACGAAGCTGTCCGAGTGGGGGATGAGTCCAAAGCCCAGCTGATGTACGACGGCGAGGACACAAACGTTGATGTCGGGCGGCGTTTTCAGGCCAAGGTTTTCGGGCAGCGTGAACTCCAGCAGCTCGGCGACGAATCGTCCATCCTACGCGACTTCGTCTTATCGACCTGCGGCGAGGACTGGTCCAAAGTAGCGAATGAAGAGCTTCAGCTACGGGCGGACCTTCTTGACCACAGGACGGAGATTGAGCAGCTTGAGAAGGTTCTCCAGGGAATGGAATCCACCGAATCTGATCTAGCTGACTTCCGGGAGAAGCTTGATCAGGCCAAGAAGTCGGGTGCTGATCAGCTTCTTGTGGATGCAAAATCTCTGAATGGAGACAACCTTGAGGCGCGCAAGGCTTTTGAATGGCCTAATCGCATCGAAGGGCTTGTCGAAGCAGTGCGGCAGGAGCTGCCTCCTCCGAGGGCTCCGTTGCGCGATGAGCTTCCTAAGGAGATCGAGGAAGTGCTAGAGGATTTGTCTCAAGAGGTTGATTCGGCGACGCAGCATCTCAAAAAGTGTGTTTCGAACGCCCAGCAGCGGTTGGCGGGAATGAAAACGCGCTGGGACAATCACGTATCGGCTGCCCAAAAAACGCTTGCAGCGGCCCTTGCAGATGTTGGGGTCGCTGATGGTGCGGAGCTAGCGAAGATTCAGAGTCGCGTGACCGAAATGGAGTTGAGCCAGAAGTCTCTTCCAGAGAAGCGGAAGGAGATGAACCGGTTGATGGAGTGGCGGCGGCAGACCTTGGAGCGGGTCGCCGAGGTTGGTCGCAAGAAATCGGGACTTGTCGAGCAGGCTGCGAAGCGACTCAGTGAACGGTTGGCTGGGCGGGTGCGGTTGATCGTGCGCCCCTTGGCTGATCGATCTCCGGTCGTCGATTGGTTCAAGCGCGCCTTGGCTGGAGATAATGTCGCCTCGACCCAGATTGGGCGTATTGCCGAGCATCCTGTCGGCCAGATTGCCGATGCTGTACTAGGTGGGGCTCAAGAGCTAATGAAACTCGGATGCTCGTCTTCGACCGCGACCAAGGTCGTGAACAAGCTCGATGGATCCCTACTCCGAGAGCTGGAAGAGCTGGAGTCCCACGATGCGATCTCCGCGGAGGTTAATCTTGGGAGTGAAGAGACCGTGGTTTGGAGGCCCGTGGAGTCTGTTTCGCCTGGTCAGCGGGCCACGGCTTTGCTTGCGCTTGTGCTGTTGAGTGGCAGCGAGCCACTCATCATCGACCAACCAGAAGACGATCTCGACAATCAGCACATCTATGAGGACGTTGTGAGTGTGCTTTCCGATGTCTGCCAGTCGAGGCAGGTCATCATTGCGACACACAACGCGAACATCCCTGTCCTTGGAGACGCAGAGCTTGTTATCGCACTTGGCGCTGACGCGGAGCGGTCCTACGTCGAAGCGGTGGGTGGCTTCGAGAATCAGAAAGTGGCGATGCACGCTCGGCGGGTCCTCGAAGGAGGCGAGGATGCCTTCGACGCACGTCAGCGACGGTATCGGGGAGGGTGACTCCACTAGCCGTCCCGACTGTTCCCGACTGTTCCGTGTTATTCCTGATGAGCCTTGTGTCGCCGCTTCTTGAGAATCATTGACAGCTTTGGCCACTTTCATTCTGTGCCACCGCTAGTTACGCGTCATGAAGCCAGAACTCGCCGTTTCTTATCTGCGTCTCTCGTCTCTCGGGCTAGTGGAGGGAGATGGCATCCCCAGGCAGCGCCAGCGGGTCGCAACCTACGCGAAAAAGCGGGGGTCCAGATCGTGGCCGAGTTCCGGGACGAGGGTGTGAGCGGCACGTTGCCGCTTGGCGAGCGACCGGGCCTGACCGGCTTGTTCGATACGGTGGCCACGAATGGTGTCGAGCTGGTCCTCGTCGAGAAGGCCCATCGGGTGGCTCGGGAGTTGATCGCTAGCGAGCTGATTCTCCGCGAGTTCCGGAAGCAGGGCGTGCGAGTCGTCGAAGTCGAGAATGGCACGGATCTGACAGCCGGGGATGATTCCAATCCCACAGCGACTTTGATCCGACAAGTGCTTGGGGCTGTAGCACAGTTCGAACGCACGGCCCTGGTCGGCAAGATGCGTGCGACCCGAGAACGAGTTCGCCGCGAGCAGGGACGCTGAGAAGGTGTGGCTCCATGCGGAGAGCTGCCAGGCGAAGAAGCTGCGTTGAAACGCCTGTTAGCGCTCTCGCGCAAGCCGCGCGGACAGCCAAGGCGATCGTTGCGAGCTATCGCAGAAACGCTGAACGAGGAATTGGTGCCTACCCGGCATGGGGGGAAATGGAAGCCGGGGACCGTTGCTGCGATCTTAAAGCGCCACGGCAAGCGGTAGTTGACTGCCCTGATTCGCCCATACTGAAGATCTCCTCACACTTGATACGTGGTGCGCAGGGATACTGTGTTCACAGCGGGCCGGGGCTTAGCTCAGGGATGTATTTCGGAGTCCTGCTGTGCAAGTCACCCCCAGACTTTGGCCGTCTCAGCGCTGAAGAAGTGGACCTTCAAGGGTGCTGTCCGCCCCCTGGCTCTTTCCATACGTTGCGCACGCTCGATGACTCGTAAGTTGGCTTGGGTCGTGGGGTCGCCGTAGATCGAGACCCAGACATCCTTCACTTTACCCTGCTCAATTCGGTTGAGGATGTGTTCGTCGCTCTCGGCCAGCGAGTGCCCGTAGATGAACAAGCAGCCAGTGATATTGCTAAAGCTCCGAAGAGATCTGTGCAGATAGCCATGATGCATGATCCTAGCGAGTTTGGCTTCCGACTCGCCCTCAGCGACGAAGATAGGGAACTTGTCTTCCTTCATTGCCTCGCGGATCTGGTCGATCAGCGCGATTTTTGTCCGAGACCATGTGCATTTCTGGACCTCGTGTCCGGCGTCATAGATGTGCAGCGCCCCGTGGAGGTAGAAGAGATTTTGGTTGTGGTTGTGGTTCAGTTGGTCCCACACAACCCAAGGATTCGTGTCGGAGTCGCTGCTGAATCCGTCGTTTCGGCCCCCCTTCCTTACCGCGGAGTCATCCTGCATCACCGCCCAGTAGAGAAGAAGGTCGTAGTTCAGGCTGTAGATCCGATCGAACTTGTCCATAAAACTGCGGCAGGCAGCGTATGAATCTTTGGACACGTCCGTCGGGCGAGCGGGGTGGCTCGAGGATATCGCTTGCACGAGGACTTCGCGCAGCGCTGTGGCATCCTCCTGCATTGTCTTGGTTACGGACTTGTCGGAGCCGTAGAGCTTGACCAGCTTCGTGGTGGTGCGGAGAGCAGACATGACAGTCTCGAAGTCCTGCGTTTCGAGCACTTCGAAGCACTTATGCGCGTTGGGCGAGAGCCCGTCAAAATCGGCATTCTTCAGCAGCTGGCTGTAGGCGAAAACTTCTTTGTTGCAGGCCATGCTGAATCCGTTTCCGAGCAACAGATGGCGCTTTCGGTGGCCGGACTCCTCTAGGGCCTGCTTGAAATTCACTACCTTGGTCATTGGCTCTCTCCCTGCGTCTCAAGGAATTCATGGGCTGCCACTAGACCCTTCAGGGTCATGTTCTCGGCGACGGCATCGTGAGGGATTAGTAAGTAGCGCCAGGGCTTCCCGTCGTGTTTCAGTTCATGTTCGGTGGCATGTCTGCACCAAGTCGCTGCAGCCTCCGCCTTTGCCAAGACCGTGGGGTCTTGGAGTTGGTCTGCGCGCTTGGTTTCCGCCAGGAGCTTCGCGTCGGCTGTCTCTATGACGAAGTCGGGTTCGTAGTCGTGGTCGTGCGAGTAGCGGATCTGTACGGCCTTGCGACCGGGTTTGAACCAGCGCAGGACGGAGTTATCACGTTCGAGGATTACGGCGAAACGGCGCTCGGGGTCGGAGTCGAACTTCTGCCTCGGGTATAGGCAGCGTTGGAAGCCGCCGAAGATCATCTTGCGGATGTCTTGGGCGTGCTTGATCGGTTTGTCGAACGGCCGTTCCTTTTCGTTGCCGTCCGCCCCGAATGCCTGGGCCGCTATCTCGGTGAATCCTGAGCTGACGGTAGCCTCGTAGGACGTCGCTCGCTCCCAACTGTGCTCCTGCATCTGTTCGTGGACCAGGTTTGCGATCGGCTTCTGGTGGTAGATCAGGACGTTGCGCAGCTCCTTCTCCTCATCCAGATAGCTTTGCAGATGCGTGACGACTTGATTCGCAAGGCCGTAGATCAGGTCTGATTGCTCGTCGTAGTTGACGTCGTCGAAGTCGATCAGGCCCCGGACCACGTAGTCCTCGAGGCGCTCTTCTAGTCCGACACCGCCCTCCAGGCCGCCGATGATCTGCTGCTCGTCCGTCGTCAATTCCATGACCAGGATCTCCTCAGGTACGGGCTGGAGTCGTAGGGCGCTGAGGTCAAGCTCGAACTCATTGAACCCGGCTTCTACCTTTCCGGTGGGCAAGACGATCACGCGTGGGATTGCGATCGTGTGCTTGAGGTAGAGGGCTGTGGCTTCGCTGACGACGCTCGTGAGCTTGGCTTCGTCGATCTGTGGGTAGAGGCTTGGTGCCTCGGAGCCGAGTTGCTTTGTCACCTCCTTCACGAGTTCCTGTTGCGTCTCTTCGCCTTGAAGGGCGGCCGGGCTCGGGACGATCTTCGCGCTTCGCGTCATCTTGCGGATGGCTTTCAGGGTGCATTTGGCGACCGCCTGTTCCTCTGGCTCTACGAACGCGGCGGGCATGGTTGCGGCGGGGGGGCTTGGATCAGGGGATGTCGTGTCCTCTGGTGTCTGGGGTTCTGTTGCCTGCCCGCCGCCGAGGAGAGTGTCTACGACCGGATCAACGACGACCGACTGCTTCGGTGTCTCGGGTATGTCCTCGCCGACGTTCACCACGCTGAACGAGTAGCCGCCTCCCTTGGCCTCATCGACGATGTCTTGGAACTTGTCGTGGGCGATGATGGTCAGCCGATCGACTTCGGCCACGCCGGTGCGCTTGCCGTAGGGCAGGCGGAGGCCTCTCCCGATGGACTGCTCCACGAGGGTGCGTGAGTCGGCCTTGCGGAGGGGGACGATCGTGTAGAGGTTGGTGACGTCCCAGCCTTCCTTGAGCATGTTGACGTGGATCACGATCTCCGTTGGCTCGTTGGCCCGCTCGACAGCCAGCAGGCGTTCGATGTTTTCGTCCTTCTCCGCACCCCTCTGTCCCGAGTGGACCTGGATCACGCGGCCCTTGTAGCGTCCGCCGAAGAACGAATCGTCTTCGATGCTGGTGACGAGCCGCTTCGCGTGTTCCGTATCCGTTGCGATCACGAGCATGAACGGTTTGACGATGGGGAGTCCGTTCTGGCGAGCGTATAGGTCCAGTTCCACCTTGGTCGCTTCGTGGACGCGGACTCCGTCTTCCAGCTTTAGCTGTTCCAGTTGCTCTGGACTCATGTCCGAGGCCTTGAAGTCGAGCCGTGTTGCGACAGCGGGCTCCTTCACGAAGCCGTCCCGCATCGCGTTCGCGAGGGGGTAGTTGTAGATCACGTTGCGGAACGGGGTGGACTTCTTGCCGGCCTCGATCTGCGGGGTCGCGGTTAGTTCTAGACCCAGCATCGGCTGCAGGGCCTCCAGCGACTTCATGGACGTGTCGGCGCGGTAGCGGTGCGCCTCATCCATGATCAGGACCAGATCGTCCTGTGCTGCGAGGTGATCGAAGTAGGACTGGCCGAGGAACTCCGAGAAGCTCCAGGTCTTGCGGGCCTCCTTCGATCGCGTGTTGAACTTCGCGATATTGAAAATGTTGACGACCACGTCGACGGGGGTGATGAGGTCTCGCCGCGAGGTGATCTTGTCGATCTGCGTTTGCTCACGAAAGTTATCCCCTGTCACGATCAGTGGAGGACGTGTCGCGAACTCCGCGATCCCCGGGAAGACATACTTCGGGTTCGTTGGCGAGAAGTCGTCCAGGAGCTTCTTGTAGATCGTGAGGTTGGGTGCCAGGACGAAGAAGTTTTGGACCCCGTGCTCGCGGTGTAAGTAGGCGATGAATGCCCCCATGAGCCGGGTCTTGCCTACGCCGGTAGCGAGGGCGAAGCAGAGGCTTGGGAATGATCGCTCGAAGTCCTCGACGCCATGGAACTCGTTTTGGACAAGCTGGAGCAGCTTTTCGGTGTCGCGCAGCTCGCGAGGGTTAGCCAGCTCCATTACGCGATGCAGGATCTCAAGCGACTCCCGTTGAGGTTGGCGCAGGCTGAGGCGACTATTGATCGTGTGAACCGTGCGGCTCATTGCTTATCCCTCTTCCTGCTGGGCCCCTCGAATAACGGGAGCTGCTGCATCCCTCGCTTTGCTCTCTTGCGAGAGTCCTTCTTCGTCTTGCTTCCATTGCCGCTGTCGTTGCCCGAATCGTGGGTGGCCAGATCGGAGTCTCCGGCGGCTTCAGCGGGAGGGAGTGCTTTGACGTTGAGGCTGTAGTCATCCTTGCCCCATTCACAACGATGGAGCACGGCCTGCGGGATCTTCTTCAGCGTGAGGTTGTCGAAAGCACCGCGCTTCACGCGGAAGGACCCGCAGCAGATGAGCAGCGTGCGATTTGGACCGACTTCGTCGCTGATGAATTGGAGTTGGTCCCGGCTCAGGTTCTGGGTGGTGACGTAGATGAAGTCGGTTTCGGTGGAGTGGCCGTGCAGCCAGAAGGTCTCTGGGTCGGGGGCGTAGTGGAAGCCTTCCAGCTTGCATACGGCTTCCGCGAGCATGGCGGGGTTGTAGGACTTGCTGACGACCCAGTTTCCCCATTTGTCTTGTTCGAGTAGCGAGGGAGCTAGGCGGTAGAAGCGGAAGCCGCCGCCTCCCTGCCAGCTGACTTCTCCTGTGATTCCGTATGGGTCCGCAGCGTTAATGACCATTCTGAGTCGAGGAAGCAAGTGTGACTCGCATTGATTGCCGATTTCGACCATCACCCATCTTCTTCTCATCTTATGGGCGACGGCCCCTGTCGTGCCTGAGCCAGCGAATGAATCCAGGACCAGGTCCCCGGGATTTGTGGCGATGTGCAGGATACGTCTGAGGAGCCTCTCCGGCTTTGGGGTAGAAAACGGCTCTACATCGGGCATGAGCTTACGCAGGTGATCTCTTCGGGCCTCCTGATTCGAGCCGACCTCACTCGATGGCCACCAAGTTTTTGGAACAACACCACCTTGGATATCGCTCAGGTATTTCTTGATCACCGGAAGCCGATCGCCGTTCTTTCCAAAATAGACGCGGTTCTCCTTGCGCGCGATTTCGAATGTGTCCCGGCTGAAGCGCCAGTAGTTCCCTGACGGTGGCGTTACGACTCGGCCAGACGGAAGCGTGATCGGATACCTGAGGCTCTCACTGCCACTCTTGGCAGTGCCGTCAGCGCCTTGTCGCCAAGGGCCTCTAGGATCGCTGTCAGGGTTGCGGTATCGCTTCTTCTGGTTGACGGTATGCTCCAGTAAGTTCCTGGTCTTCTTCCAGGATTTTCCGTTTTTTGCGTAGACCAGGATGTAATCGTGCGACGCCGATATGTCGGTGTCGTTTTTCCTGCCGGCGTCCTTCTCCCATATGATTGAAGCGATGAACTTGCTACGTCCGAAGAGCTCGTCACAAAGGACCTTTAGATAGTGACACTCGTTGTCATCGATCGATATCCAAATAGATCCATCGGTAGTTAATAGTTGCCACAGAATCTCCAAACGGTCTCGAATCAGAGAGAGCCAAATAGAGTGTTCAAGGCCGTCGTCGTAGTGTGAAAAAGCGGATCCGGTGTTGTAGGGGGGATCTATGAAGACACAGTTTACGCTAGCCGAGAGTTCTCCCTCAAGCGCCTTCAGCGCAAGCAGGTTATCCCCGTGGATCAACATGTTGTCGAACTGGTCGTCGTCGCTGACCCGCTTCGCCGCGTGGTAGGACAACTCTGGGTCCTCAAGGAGAATGCGCGGCTCTAGGAGAAGGCGTTCGTCCTTGCCTACCCAGGTCAGTTCGAGCTTCTGTCGTTTCTTGGCCATCAGCGTTGCGCGGCTCCTACCGCTTCTGGAAGCACCCAGCGAATCGTGAACATCATGTCTCGGGTCGCCTCGGTCTGTAGCTGCTTCTCGATCTCCTCGATGAGCTGCCCTCGCCGCTCGTCGATCTCGTCTTGGGCTTCGAAGAGCTGGCGTCGTTGTTGGTTGCGGCGCTGCTCTAGTTTCTTGATTTGTTTCTGCGCTTGGAGCTTTAGGGCGAGGGTGACTTGGGCCTTCGATTCCTTGCGCGCTGCTCGGATCTCGGCATCCAATTCCTTCAAGTCACGCTCCAAGGTGAGCTTCAAGTCCTCGGCCCAGTTGTCGATCTTCTCGGCTTCTTCCTCGAAGTGCTGACTGTTGCGGGCAGCCAGTTCGTCCAGTCGTAGGGCCTGTTCTTGGGCAAGGAGTTGCTCTAGTGCCGCTTTCGCCGCCGCAGGAGGATTCACCTCGCCGCAGGTCTTTGCCGGGACGGAGAGAAGTCTCTCTCCCCAGTCGCCGGGTAAGGGGTCCGGGTCGGCTGTCTCCGTGTCCGGTGAGTCGCAGAGGGCGGCCACGAGTAGATGCTCTTCCTCCGCGACGGAATCCACTCGAAGGCGGTCGACGCGTAACCAGCCTGACTGCCCCAGGCGCTGCTCAAGAATCGCGATCTGGGCTCCATAGGCGGCATAGTCGAAGAGCAGTTCTCGGCAGGGTAGCTCTCGTGCCATCGCCCGCTCGATGAGTGCCTGTGCCAGTGGGTGGTCGCTGCGATAGAAGTGGTCGCCACGCTCTTCAGCGTCTCGCCAATCGAGGTTGTAGATGCCTGGGGCGGCAAGCGCCGCCTTGCGGGGCTGGTAGGTGAAGCGTGGTGCTCCGCGCTCGAACACCGCTTCGTCAGTAAGCTCGGCCTCGGTCAATGCGAGAAGCTTGCGTTCCCGGTCGTCGAGTGCCGCACGCGCCTCGTCGCGATGGACGCGAAGTCGCTCGTGGACCTCCTCGTCGAAGTTGTCGAGGACAGCTTGCCGCGTCTGCTCGAGCCGATCTTGGATCTGCTCTTCCAGTTCGCTCTGCAGGGAGGTGAACGCCGCCGCGATCTCTTCTTCGCTGCGGCATTCCTGATAGATCGCTGCGATTCGGCGCTCGATATCCACGCCGGATTCCAGAGCACCGAGGACCTGATCGCTGGATCCAAACACGCCGTCGAAGAGGTGCAGCTTCTCGTCGAGAAGCTCGTAGACCCGTTGGTCGGCCGCGTTCCTGCGGTTCAGGAAGTTGACGACGACCACGTCGTGCTTCTGGCCGTAGCGGTGGCAGCGGCCGATGCGCTGCTCGATGCGCTGGGGGTTCCAAGGCAAGTCGTAGTTCACGACTAGGGAGCAGAACTGGAAGTTGACGCCCTCGGCAGCGGCTTCGGTAGCTACTAGGATCGAGGCTCGCTCTCGGAACTCTTCGGTGATCGCCGCCTTCACATCGACAGGGCGGCTGCCACTCACCATGTCCTCGCCTTCGTGGCGGGCTCGCCAGGCCTTGTAGATCGACTTGGAACGATCGTCGGCGTTGCTGCCGTTCAGGATCACGACCTCGCCTTGGAAGCCTGAGCGTTCTAGCAAGTCAAAGAGATAGGCCTGGGTGCGCTGTGACTCGGTGAAGACGACGGCCTTGCGCGCTCCGCCGAGCTTTGTTGTCTGCTCGAAGGCTGCGACTAGAGCGTCGAGGAGTGCGGCACCCTTGGCGTTGTGTTCAATGCTCTCTGCGAGTGCCAGGTAGCCCCTCAAAGAGTCGATCTCGTCTTGTAGCAGTTCGATGTCTGAGCTGGAGTGGGGGGGCGCTGTGCCCTCATCGCCCCATTCCTCTCGGGTTTCTTCGAAGGCGTCGAAGTCCGATTCTGCTCCGGCCTCGCCTGCGTCTCGGGCACCCGCGAGCTGTGCTTCCAGCCGTAGGAGGAGGGAGCGGAGCGTTCCTGCGATGGCGAAGCTTGAGGAGGCGAGCAGCTTGCGCAGGACCATGGTCATCAGCTTGCGCTGTGCGGACGGCAGCGCGAACAGTGTTTCGCGCTGGAGGTAGGCAGAGACCTCTTGGTAGAGCTGCTGCTCATCGCTTGTGGGGTAGAAATCCCAGGTGATCGGGATACGCCTGGTGAAGCGGATGTATTCGAGCACCTGTCGTCGCAGCGTGCGGTGGCAGATCGCTGTAAGGCGTCGACGAAGCTCCAGGTTGCGGGTCTCCTCGGCCCTGGCTCGCAGGAACTGCTCGCGGAATGACGGCTCGTCTCCGAAGACGTGCTCATCTATGAAGCTGACGAGACCGAACAGCTCCATCAGGCTGTTCTGTAGCGGAGTCGCGGTCAGCAGCAGCTTGCTCGGGCTGGCCAGCACTTCGCGCAGCGTGCGCGCCATCTTGTTGCCAGTCTTGTAGACATTGCGTAGCCGGTGTGCCTCGTCGATCACTACGAGATCCCAGGGCACTCGCGCGACGTAGGCGGCCTTGTTGGCGGCGAAGTGGTAGGAGCAGATGACGACAAGGTCGTCTTGCTCAAAGGGGTTCAGGGAGCCAGTGTGCTTGAGGCGTTTGAAGAGCGCGGTTTCAAGGACAGTTGTGGGAATGTGGAACTTCTCGTTGATCTCGGCAGCCCACTGCTTGCGCAGGGTAGCTGGGACGATGATCAGGATGCGACGGCGGCGTTCGGCCCAGCGTTGGGCGATGACCAGCCCGGCCTCGATGGTTTTCCCAAGCCCGACTTCGTCGGCGAGCACCGCGCCCTTGGAGAGGGGGGAGCGCACGGCGAACAGGGCTGCGTCCACTTGGTGTGGGTTGAGGTCTACCCGGGCGTTCGAGATCGACCGCGAGAGCTGCCCGAGGGTGCCTACGGGCCCCTTTAGGGTGAGCTGGGTTGCCCAGAATTGAGAGTGGTAGTGGGTGCTCACCGGGACGCCCGGACGAGTTGAGAGAAAGCTCTTCGCTGCTTTGCTTCCGATGGACAGCTTTGTCGGTTTGTGCGTGGGCTAGTTAAGGCCTGCGATAAGCCCTCTGCTTGCCCGAGCCTTGAGACGCGGTCCGCTGCGAACGCAGCACGGCGATGAGGATGGATATTCCAAGTCGGGTAGAGTCGCGCGGCCCTCCCTTGCGGAAGTGCTATCTGTTCTTGTGCTTGCGGTCCAGAAGCTGGGGAGAAAAGTGCCGGGGCTGCCGTGGTTTTCGGGTGTTTCTGGAGCGCCCGTGTGAACTTTGCAGCCCTGGTGTTTGGCCGTCGGTGTCGTGCACGGCATAGGGACTCTGTGTTCCTGGGCCCAATCCGACTGTTCTGTCATGGGTCTGAGAACTGTCGATAGCGGGCGCGGGTGCGTGTGCTGTAAGTGATTCGGAGGACTCCTTCAGGGTGCGGAAGTCGTGAGCCTATACCGAGGCCCTCGATTGCTCGGGCACTATCATGAATGCCTCGACCTGCACGCCCTAAGCATCCCTACCTCCCCCCTTGAGAATCCGGGCTTGGGGGGGGCGGGTAACACACTATTTCTCTGACACAGCAGCCATGATCCCGATCACCTTCCTGAGTCGTTCCGAGGATGCTCGACCTCTTCAGCGGTGTATTGATACGGCGGCTGAGCAAACCGGCTACCACGCCCGTGTCGTTGCAGTCGTGATGACCGAGTTCCTGAGTGCGTTGGTCGAGGAAGTGACGAATGGCAAGACCGTTCGGATTCCGTCGTTCGGGATCTTCGCTCCACAGGAAGTGCCTGAGCGGCACCGCAAGATGTCAGGAAACATGCGCCCCAGGTGCAAGCCGGTTTTCGTTCCGAGCAGGGGGGGCCGGGCTCAAGTGGGGTGGGGACTTACCTGGCTGACAGCGAGCAGCAGAAGATCGTTCGAAAAAAAGAACCACGGTGGCGATCCGGATCAAATCGGACAGCGGGTCTTCGCGGGGCTGAAGGCGATGCTTCGCCCCTCAAGCACGGTAGCCGCGCCGCAGATGATCGGCCGGAGGTCGAGCTTCCTGCTGGTTTCGATAATCGTCTATAGCGGACCGTCGAAGTTCACCGCCAGGGCGAGGCGCACGACATGCCATTGCCTGCCTTTGGACTTGGCGTCAGCAGTCGTTCGGGGCAGGAGACCGGAGGTAACTAGGTCGAACGCGGCCAGCAGCTCCTCGACCTGCTTGACGGCCGCTGCACGATTTCCGAGGTTGATCCAGTCCTGGAGGGCTTCCTCTTTACTGTTCCTGACCTTACCCCAGTACGTTTCGCCCTCAACCATTCGTTTTGCTCTGAAGCCCCAACCGAGCTTTGCTCGCCAGCGGGGGACGACACCAGGTGGGCACTTCGGGCGGCGGGATTTGGTCGGGCGGCTCTTGAGTTCGGTCATGTTGTTGGTCCTCGGTGAGAACGTCTATCATGCCATGAGGTGTTGCCGCGTAGTGTTGCCGTGTTTTCAAAAGTGGCTGTATCCGGTGGTTTTGGGCTGTTTCGGGCGTGATGACTTCAAATCTACGGATCAGGAGGTTGGGGGTTCGACTCCTCCCGGGTACGCCAGATATCGAGCCCGCAGAAGCAGTGCTTTTGCGGGCTCGTTTCGTATGGATAGGCCTCGTACGATGGACCTCGTGCAGCGAGCCCGGACGATGCGAGGTCTCGCAGGAGGCTGAGCCCGGCATACTGCTCTCCTATTCTTCTTCTCCTCTTCTCCTTCTCCTATTTTCCTTCTCCTCGTCGCGAGTTCTCGTCCTCGTCGCGAGCTCTCGCGAGTGGTTTCAACAGCCTGCTGGCTTTTGAAGGCAGTCTTGAACGAGATCGATTCCGAGCCCTACCTGTCCGCTTTAGAGCAAGCCATGCCCCGCCTGGCTGCAGGAGACTGTTGCCTCGGCGGACGCGAGCTTCGGCTCTTCGGGGTGGCCGAGCTCGCGGATGCGCAACTGGGCTTTTCCGTCGGGCCGCAGGGGCATCCGCTCTGGGGTGAGGCCCCGGGTGACTGGCTGCGCAGCTGGCTGGTGATTGGCGAAGACGACGAGCACGGCGACCCGATCTTCATCGATTTGGCGCAGGAGCCGTTGCCGGTCTACACCGCGATCGTCGGCGAAGGGACTTGGGAGCCGGTGGCCATCGCGACGAGCTTCGAGAGCTTCGTGCAGATCTTCGAATGCTGGGCCCAGATGGCTGTGGGGCGGGCGACAAGGGAAGAACTCGAAGAATGCCCGCTGAGCTTGGCGGAGAGCGAAGAGCTCTTGGGTGAGCTGCGGCGCCGGGACCCTGGGCTGGATCCGCGCTACTGGCAGGACTGGCTTGAGGGCGTCAGCGATTGAGTCGCCAGCTCCCCAGCGATGCAAAGCAAGGCATGGCTGGCGAGTGACTTGCTCTGGCTGCAACAAAGATAGGCTTGTTGTGCTCCGTCCGCCGCTATCCTTCCTCGGATGGAGGGACTTCTCGAATCATGCAACGAGGCGCAGCGGGCGGCCATTACCCACGAAGAGGGGCCGATGCTCGTTCTCGCCGGAGCTGGCTCCGGTAAGACGCGCGTTCTAACCCGCCGGATTGCCTGGCTGCTTTCGAAGGGGGTGCCCGAGTCGCGCATCCTCGGCATGACCTTTACCAATAAGGCTGCCCGCGAGATGGCCGAGCGGGTGTCCTTGCTGGTCCCTGGAAGCCGGATTCGGCTCGCGACCTTCCACTCGGCCTGTGCTCGCTTCCTGCGCCGCGATGGGGAGCGCCTGGGTTTTGGTCGCGACTTCACCATCTACGACGTGTCGGATCGGGATCAGCTGATCAAGCAGATCCAGGTGCAGCTCGATATATCCCCCAAGGAGATCCGCCCGTCGGCGATCGGCTTCCAGATTTCGCGACTCAAGAATGAGGGGGTGCATCCGGAAGACTACGAGGCCGATCCCTACGTGCCGCTGTCACGCTTCGTCTCCCGCATCTATCGGCCGTACCAGGAAGCCCTACGCGAGATGAACGCGATGGACTTCGACGACCTCTTGCTGCACTTCCTCGACCTGCTCGAGAAGGACGAGGCCCTACGGCGTGTCTATTCGGAGCGCTTTCCCTTCGTCCTCGTCGACGAGTTCCAGGACAGCAACCAGATCCAGTTTCGTCTGCTGCGCCACTTGGTCAGCAGCCATCAAAACCTCTGTGTCGTTGGCGATCCGGATCAATCGATCTACAGCTTCCGCGGGGCCGACGTCAGCAACATCCTGCAGTTTCCTGAGCAGTACCCCGGCTGCCGAGTCATCAAGCTGGAAGAGAACTACCGCTCGACCGCGACGATTCTGGGTTTTGCCCAGCGGGTGATCGAGCACAACCAGCAGCGCTACGAGAAGTCCTTACGCCCAGTGCTGGGCGAGGGGGAGCCGGTTCGCTTCGAGGTGCACGGCACCGGGCGCGAGGAAGCGGCGGCCGTGGCGAAATCGGTCGCCGGCTTGCTGCAGGAAGGCAAGGACCCCAGCGAAATCGCCATCTTCTACCGGGCGCGCCATCTTTCCCGGGCGCTCGAACAGTCGCTTCGGGCCCGCAACCTTCCCTTCCAGATCGTCGGCGACCTGAGCTTTTTCGATCGCCGCGAGATCAAGGACTTGCTGGCCTACCTCCAGGTGCTTGCCAATCCCTTCGATCGCATCGCCCTGCAGAGGATCCTCAACGTGCCGACTCGGGGCATTGGCAAGGTCAACGCTGATCGCTTCTTTGCTGCTGCTGCCGAGAGCGGCCTGGCCCCGGTGGAGTTCCTGCGTCGTGGCAGCGAGATCGCCGGGATCAAGGGCAAGGCGCGACTTGGCTTGCGCGGGCTTGGGAACTTGCTTGACGAGGCTTGGGAGCCGAGCCTGCGCTCGGCCGAGCGCACCCTGCAGCTGGTGCTTGAGTCGACCGATTACATCGAGCGGCTTTGCCGCACCGGAACCTACGAAGACGCTGAGCGCGAGGACAACATCCGCGAACTCTTGCTCGATGCTCGGAGCTATGATCGCGAGCGATTGGAGAGCGGCGTCGATCTGGACGAGGAGCCGGCCGTCGCCGGCTATCTTGGCCAGGTGCGTCTGCTAACCGATCGGACGGAAGATGACGTGGGTCCTTCGCTGCAATTGATGACGGTGCATGCGGCCAAGGGCCTTGAGTTTGATCACGTATTCGTCGTCGGCCTCGAAGAAGGGGGCTTCCCGCATGCGCGGAGCCTGGAGGATCCTGATGCTCTCGAGGAAGAGCGCCGACTCTTTTATGTGGCGGCGACGCGGGCGCGTAAGACGCTGCATCTCTCGCGCGCGGATCTGCGGGAGTATTACGAAGGCGGTGGGGGCTTCCGGAGCCAATCGCCGTCCCGCTTCCTGAGTGAAGGCGATCTTGTTCCAGCGAGTCAGCAGGGGCGGCGGACTGTCGCGTTCGATTCGCCTGTGGATGACGGCTGTGATCCCGGGCCCGATTACAGCGGCAGTGACGCTTCGACATGGGAGGAGCCGGTCTATGACGCCAACACCGGCGCGCCTTCTCGGAACTTTCGTAAGGGAGATCGGGTCGTGCATCCGAACTTTGGGGAGGGCACGATCGTCAGCTGCAGCGGCAAGGGGGCGCAGGCCAAGGTGCAGGTGCTCTTCATGAGTGGTGGCGTGCGGACCTTGCTGCTCGAATACGCTGGCTTGGAACTGGTCGAAGGCTACGAGTGAGGAGGGGGGCTGTGGATTCCGAGTTCCGGGCGCGGCTACAAGCGCTGACCGGCATGTTGGACGAAGCACGCGAGCAACTCGCCTCTGCGGAGTACTCTCAGCTCGTCGCAGAGCTGCACGAGTGGGTGATCACGCGCCAGCACACCGAGCCGGCTGCTTCGAAGCAGCCGCCTGGCCGCTACGGCATCATTGGCGAGAGCCCGGCGATGCAGCAGCTCTTCTCCCTGCTCGATCGAATCGTTCCGAGTGAATTCCCGGTGCTGGTGACCGGCGAAAGTGGCACAGGTAAGGAGCTCGTTGCCAGGGCGATTCACGACTATGGGCCTCGGCGCAAGAAGCGCTTCCTCTCGGAAAACTGCGCGGCGATTCCCGAAACTCTGCTTGAGTCGATTCTCTTTGGGCACGTCAAGGGCGCCTTTACCGGCGCGCACAAGGACAACCCTGGGCACTTCGTTAGTGCCGATAAGGGAACCCTCTTCCTCGATGAGCTAGGAGACATGCCGCTGCTGATGCAGGGCAAGCTCTTGCGGGTCTTGCAGGACGGCGAGTTGCGTCCGGTAGGTGGCGAGCGTTCGCGCAAGGTCGATGTGCGGCTGGTCGCTGCGACCAACAAGAACCTGCAGCGGCTCGTGGCCGAGAAACAGTTCCGCCAGGACCTCTACTACCGACTCAATGTGCTCGAACTCCATTTGCCGCCCCTGCGTGAGCGGGCCGGAGACATCGTCTTGATTGCCGAGCATTTCCTCGATCGGGCCCGCACTGACCTGGGTCGTCCGGAGCTGCGGCTGGGCGAGGGCGCCCGCAAGGCGCTTCTGGCCCATTCCTGGCCGGGGAACGTGCGTGAACTTGAGAACGAAATCCGCTGTGCGGCGGCGCTCTGTCGCGATGAGGAAATCGAGGCCGCCGAATTCAGTTTCGCCTCTTGAGAGGCTTCGTTACCCATATTGGACGGGTTGGTACTCGCGAACCCCTCGGGGGGGGCTGCTACTCTATCTGCTCATCCAGCTTCGCCCGCTAGCCCGAGGGCTCTGATCTGTGGCTGCAACCCCCTTTCCTATTCGTCGGCTTTGTCGACCCTCCCTTCTTCTCTTCCTTTTTCTTCTCGCGCTGAACAGCTGCGGTGGGGAGGTGGAGCCGCGCCGTGAGGTGCTCCGTGCCTATTGTTCGGGCGACTTCTATATGGCCCAAGTGGCGCTGGAAATGGGCGTCAAGAACGGCCAGTTGAGTCCGGCGGCGGCGGAAAAGCTGCGGGCTGCGGAGCCGAAGTGGCGGGCGGCGTACGCGCAGGTGGAAGAGCTCATGGTTCGATGCCTTCAGACGATGGCACGGCCTGTGGCTTTTCGGGAGCTGCGTGGCCAGGCCAATCGCTTCAAGAAGCAGCCCTACGTGCAGCAGGTTTTGCTCTACCAGCTAAGGGAGCGTTTCGATTTCTGGGTCAAGGAGGCTGCGCGTCGGCCAAAGCTTGAGGAGGAGCCAGACTCTTCTGGCTTGGCGCAAGAAGACGATTTCGGGCCAGCTGCGCCGACCGTCGACCCTCAGGTCAGCGAAGGTAACGAAGAGATATTTGGCGCGGCAGCCTACCTGAGCTTGGAGCGCGACATCCTGGAGCTCCTCTCCCAGCGCAGTTACGAGAAAGCTCTCGTGGTCTTGCGGGAGCAGCTTCCGATCGCCGGCAGCCGTGCCGGGGCTTTGCAAAGGCTCCTGACCAAGGTGGAGGATGCGGCAAGCGCTGACCTCAAGGCCATCCTTGCACGGCTCGAAAGGCTTGGGGAGCAAGGCCGCTACGAGGAGGCCTTGGCCCTCGCTCGCCAGGAGTTCAAGAACTTCCCGCGTAGAGGACGCTTAGCCAAGGTCCACCATGCAGCGGAATACTACGAGCGGAAGATTGCTTCCCGAAAGGCGGCGGAGGCGAAGGCTCGGATTGCGAAAAGAACCGACAAATCCGAAGCCGATGGTGGGGCGCCTGAGTCTGTGACGGTGAGGCCCGGGACTTCGAGACCCGGGAGCCTGCCGCCCGGAGTTTCACAGCCTGGGGTTTTGCAGCCTGGGATTTCGAAACCTGGACTGGAGACCAGTGAGAGCCGGGTTGCTGCGGCCATCCTTGCCAATGAGGAGAGGCGTTATGCGGATGCGGCTGCGCTTTTCGAAGGGTTAGCCGCCCTGTTCGAGTCCTCCAGCCCGCGGCTCTATGGCCTCTATCGAACCGAAGCCGATGAGGCTCGCTTCCTGGGCTTCGCCAAGGATTCGCTGCAGCGAGCTCTATCTAAGCCCAGCTTAGCTGCCAAGCTCCTGCGTGTTCCGGCCGGGCTTGGCCGTAGTGGGAAACTCGTAGGGGCTGACAAAAACGAACTGCAGTTCGAGACCGAGCAAGGGCCGGTGGCTGTTCGCTGGAAAACGCTCAGTGACACGGAGATCACACAGCTCTTTGAAATCTCTGTTACGACGCCCTTGGAACGGCTCGGGCTGGCGGTGCTCTACTTCCGGCTCGGTCGTAAGGCAGATGCCGAGAAGCAGCTACGTATCGCTCTGCGGAGTGATCGCAGTCTTAAGCCACTCCTTGATCGGATTCTGGCGAAGGCTCGTAGCGAAGCTCTGCCCGAAGGTGGCTACGTCCTCGAGAAGGGGGCGTTTATCCCTTATCCCGAGAAGCTCCGCCGGCAGCTTGAGGGCCTAGTCCATCGTGAAGTGGCCAAGGCCTTGCGTCAGCCCGAGGGCAAACTCCGTAACAAGGTTCTGACAGCCGTATTCGAGCGTGGGCCGATTGCGGTGCAGCTTGCCAGGGAGGACCTGATTGCGAAGCGCAAGCAGCTCCTGGCCGAGATTGCCAAGGCTCCGGTGAAGAGCAGCCTCAAGAAGCTGCAGAAGCTGCGGCGCGAACTCGATAAGCGCAGGAAGCATGCGCTGGATTTGATTTACGACACCAAGAAATACTTTTATCCGTACAAGCCGCCAGCTGTGAGCGGTGAGAAGGCGAAGGAATACGCTGAAGTTCAGGCCGAGGTCGACCGGCGCTGCGCTGCGGTACAAGACATTTGGGACGGTAAGGGGATTAGCGTCACCGTCTCTGGAACCCTGAAGAAACGCCTAGCTTTGCTGGATTGGGTGCAAAGAACACTGAGGGAGCTGGGTGTCGATCTTGGCAAGGCGAGCGATGCCGACCTTCTGGTCAAGAGCCGGGGGCTTTCGATTCGTAATGTTGCCTTGGATGCTCGTGACCAGCGCTACATGGAGTACTGGCAGGAGGTCGATGAGTACAACAAGAAGAAGCTCCAGGAGTGGGTGCGCGACAACAAGATAAGCAGGGAGCAGGTGGCGCTGGTCCAGTACACGAATGCGTATCGCGAAATGATGGGGCGGCACCCACTCAAAGTAGACCTGCGGGTCATGAAGGCTGCGCAGGGGCACTGTGAGGAGATGGCGACCTTGGGGTATTTCTCGCATTATTCCCCGACGCAAGGGCGGAGGACGCCTCAGGAGCGAATGCGACTCGAGGGTTACCCCAACCCCGGTGGCGAAAACCTCGCGATCGACTCTGGAGCACTGTCGTCGGTCCATGCCTGGCGCAGGTCATCGGGGCACCACCGCAACATGCTGAGTAAGGGGCATGGCGATCTCGGGACCGGGGCCAGTGGCAGATACTACGCCCAGAATTTCGGCGGGGGTAACGGTCGCTGGAGGTAGCTGGGCTTTGGCCTCCTGTCTCCTCGCCTTACCCGCGTTTGCGCGACCTGCGCCGTGCTGCCAGCCGCTCTGGCGTCGTGCGCCAGCGTTCGTGGAACCACATCCAGTCGGAGGGTTGCTTGCGGATCTGGGCTTCGACCTGCGCCGACCATGCTCGGGTTAGGCGTTCGATCTCGGCTTCCCGCTCGGCGCCGGGTTCTGGCCGTAAGGCTGGCATCAAATCGAGGACTAGGCCGTACTCCTTACGGCGGAGGAAGCCGGCGAGTAGGGGGGCGCCGCTGAAGACTGCCAGTGAAGCCGGTCCCGTTGTCGTATAGGCATCCAGGCCGAAGAAGGGCACGAATATGCCGGCGATACGGTGGATGTCCTGGTCCGGCACCGTTCCGAGTAGCTTGCCCTGCTTGAGCCCTCGCAAGAGCGGCCTCAGCCCCTGGTCCTGGAATACGACTTCGAAGCCGAGTCGGGTCCGCGACTCCACGATGAAGTCGTTGAGCCAAGGGTTGGGATGGCGCTTGGCGATCACTGGGCCCGAACGCTCGCCGGCCGCTTTGCGGAATACCGTCCCCAGCAGTTCCCAGTTGCCGATATGTCCGGTGATGCCGACGAGCCCCTTTCCCTCGTCGAGGAGCTCGCGGACTCGGTCCAGCGACTCGCCGAGTTCGATGTAATCCTCCGGAATCTTGCCTCGCCAGGAAGCCAGCATCTCGGCGAGGAAGAGCCCGAGATTCCACGCCACGCGCTTGGCGCAGCGTCGCTTGGCCTCGGCGGACATTTCCTGGCCATAGGCGATCTCGAGTTGGCGGATGACCTTGTTCTTGAGCAGGAAGGCAAAGAGGCGCATGAGCCGCGGTAAGCAGCGGCGAGTGAGGCCGAAAGGGGCAAAGGATCCGATCTGGATCGCCAAGCGTGCGAGCCAGGCGGTCAGACGCCGGCGCAGCGCCTTCAGGCGCCGCCGCAGCGTCATCGGTCGGCCGTCTGGTGTCGTCTTCGCCATCGCTCGCTTCGTTTGAGGATCCTCTTTACAAAGGCCCGTGGGCGCGGGACAGCCCGGCCGTGCGCCTTTCGCGCCATAAGATACGTCCGGAGGAAGCGGCGCACACACTTGGCTTGGTCGCCACGCTTGGGGGCTTGGTGCTGGAACCAGGCGAAGAGCCGGCCCAAGTCCTCGGCCGGGCGATGGCCGGCCCCGGCGCCATCGAGGTCGACGAAGGCGATCTCACCGCCGGGCAGGGCCATGAAGTTGTCGCCGCGTCCGTCGCGGAAGCGCCAGCCGGTGGAGTGCAGGCGGGCATAGCCCTGGGCCAGAGCTGCCGAGGCCGCCGGGGCATCGAAGTCTGGGGTCGCCCAGGCCTGGTCGAGAGCTTGCGCATGCTCCAAGCCCTCGCTGATGACCAGGGCGCGCTTTGGCGTCGTGGGGACCAGGGCCAGGGCGCGCGGCGCGCAGACCCCGCGCAAGTCCAGGGCGAAGGCGGCCTCCCACAGGGCCTCGGCATGGCGTCGGTCGCGTTCCTTAGCCCAGTGTCCGCTCTGGCTGCGGTAGACGCCGCCTCGCCGCCCGAGCTTGTGGGGCTGAGCTTCGCGGAAGCGCTCGCGCCATTCGGCGGCGCCGCCTGCGGGCAGGGTATCTCGCCGGTAGTGCAGCTCGCCATCCACGACGAAGGGGCCTGAGCTCCGCTTGCAGCGCCTAAGTCGTTTGGCCAGGTGTTGCTCCAGCCAGTCGGCCAAGGCCGGCGGGCTCGCTTCGGCAGCGATGGCGCCGAAGAGGGCGCTCCGGATCGAAGCTTGTTCTGGCCACGGCAGGGAGAGATAGAGCGGCAGCAGCTCGCGATGACTGGGGCGATGCGGCGCCGCCACGAAGCGCGCTTTGTAGAGGTCGAGGAGGAAGAGTTCGCCTCTTTCGCTGAGGAAGAGATTGCCCAGGTGCAGGTCCTCGTGCCGCAGGCCCTTGGCATGGGCCGATGCGAGTACGGCGCCGGCACGCTCGGCGAGTTGGGGCGTGAGGGAAAGCTGGTCGAGGGGGCTTCCCCGCCCGAGATCCGCCATCAAGAGGGCGGAGCGGCGTGGCGAAGCAGAGGCTAGGCGCGCATGGCCAAAAGCCTGCGGCACCGGCAGTCCCCGTTGCTGGGCTTCGCGGAGCACCCTTGCCTCACGTGCGGCCCGTGTCGTCGAGAGGCGCGCCCGCAGCCCTTCCAGTCGAGCCAGCGGCGCATAGACCTTGATGACCAAGGGGGGATCGCTGTGTTCGACCCGATAGCAGGCGCGATGCGGTCCGATGTCCAGCAGTTCCAGGCTATGACCGCGAAGCTGGATCGCTGCGCTGGGCAGCTCCTCCATGCTGAGTAGATCCTCACAGATGCCGAGCTGATCCTCTCCCAGGGCTTGGCCCAGGTAACGGAGAGCGCAGTTTGGACCCTTGCCGCCCACTGGCCTAGGATTCCCGCCCGGCTGTGAAGAAAGGGGAGCCCGTCCGTCCATGTGGCGATTCCACCGCTACTACCTCCGTGAGATGCTGCTGAACCTGGGCATGACCTTCCTCATGCTCTTCGGTGTCGCTCTGCTGGCGCTGCTTGCCCGCGGCATTTCGCGCACACAGGGGCAGGATATGTGGTTGGCGCTCTGGGTCACCCTGCTTTGGGCCATTGATATCGTTCCCGACCTCCTCGCGATCTCGACCTTGATCGCGACGGTATTCACCTTCGGGCGTGCGGCCGGCGACAACGAAATCACCGCGATCCGCATGGCGGGGGTGAGTCCCTTGCGCCTGCTCGGTTCGGTGCTGATCGTCGGAACCCTGACGGCGGGGCTCAATACTTATCTGCTGCACAACCTGATCCCCTACGCCCACTACAAGAAATACCGCCCCTTCGAGCAGCTCGCGGAGCAGTGGGTGGCCAACCTGCGCCCGAGCAATAACCGTATCGAGATGGGGGATCGGCTGGTGATGGCCTGGCATCGCCAGGATGAACAGGGCCGCTGGATCGACGTGCAGATCAAGGCGGAGGGCAGCGACGGCAACTCCTTCGAAGGTTTTGCCAAGCGGGTGTGGATGGAGAAGGGGGCGCGGGAGGGGCTTATTTATCTGAAGCTCCAGGGGCCCGAGGGATACCGCGGTGGCGAAGTCCACAACGGCAAGGCCATGCGCGGGACGATCAAGCTCGATCAGAATGCCGTGATTCGAATCAGCTTTGATGTCCGGGAAATTGCGGAGAAGGGGAAGCGGGCGGAGGGCATCAAGGACTTGCCCACGGCCCAGTTGGTCGCCGAATACGAGCGCGGCGGGAGTGAGAATCCCGAAGTCTCGCGCTGGATGATCTGGCTGCGCAGCTTTAAGGGCTTTGCGAGCTTGCTCTTCGCTGTCGTCGCCTTTCCGATCGGCGTGCTCTCCAAGCGCTCGGGCCGGATGGCGGCCCTGTCGATGAGCGCCATTCCGCTGACCATCTACTTCGTGTGCTTCTACCTGGCGCCAGGGCTGGCGCGGCTGAGCGGCGAGCTTTGGCCGGTGGCGCTGCCAAGCGCGGTGATGTTGGTCTTGATTTGGATCCTGATGCGAAGGGCTTTCCGCGTATGAGGTCCCCCTTCGATCGCTTGGACCGCTATGTCGCCCGGGCCATGCTCGGCTCCTGGGTGATTTGCCTCTGCTTCTTGGTCGGCATCTTCGTCCTCCTCGATTTGCTGCAGAACTTCGACAAGTTCCAGGATGGGCTGGCCAAGCTGCCGCCAGGGCATGACCAGCTCGGTCTGCTCAATATCCCGCTGTACTACCTTTCCTTCCTGCCCTTCGTTTTCCTCCAGGTCGCTCCCTTTGTAACCGTTTTGGCGGCGATGTTCGCGGTCAGCCGCCTAATGGGGGCTTCGGAACTCACGCCCATGCTCTTTACCGGGCGGAGCATCCTCCGAGTCCTTCGGCCGATCTTCGTCTGGGCCCTGCTCGTTGCCGTGGGCATGGGGGTCGTGCGTGAGTGGGTCACCCCCAAGCTACTCCTGGTGAAGGACGATTTGCAGGCGGTGCTGAAGGGGCAGACCGACCGGAGTTATGGCAACTTGGTGATGATGCTCGATGAGCGTCTAACGGCCTTCGTAGACGTCTTCAACGTCTACGAAGACAGGATCGAAGGGCTCAAGGTCTACGATAAACGCGAACTCGAACGCCCCTCTTTGATTACACGGGCTGCGGTCGCCAAGTATCTCGAGGACGGAGCCAAAGGCAGCGGCTGGTATCTCGAAGGAGGTTCGCGCCAACGATATGGCGAGACCGAAGTCGAGGAGCTGGCCTTTACCCGAATCAAGGGCTTTGAGCCCGAGGACATACGCAAGCAGCTGAAGGAGCGCCGGGAGCTACTCGACCTCAGCTACAGCGATTGCCTGGAGCGCCTCGAACGCCAGCCCGAACTCGCCGAGCTCAGCTTTGCCTTCCATCACTTCTTTACCTTCCCGCTGGCCAATATCGTGCTTCTGCTCCTGGCCCTGCCCTTTGCCCTGCGCTTTGAACGCGGCAGCCGCGCCGAGCGCATGGTCTCGGCGCTAGCGATCTGCGGCGCGTATCTGGTCAGTGATCTGGTGAGCCAAAACCTCGGTGCTCGCGGCACTCTGCACCCGGTCGTGGCCGGGTGGCTGCCGACCGTGCTCTTCGGCAGCCTCGGGCTTGTGCTCTTCGACGCGGTTCAGAGCTGAGGAGGAGCGGCCTGGCCTGCCAGCAGCGCTTCAGCGAGCTTTGAGCACGAAGCCAGAGAAGATCCCTTTGCTGATGGGCTCCCAGCTGGCGTGCTGCTCGAGCCAAGCGAGCAGGGGCGGCCAATCGCGCTGCATCGCAGCGCGGGCCTCCTTGCTGACGATCAGCGGCCCTTTGCCTTTCGCCGTCCAGGAGGCGAAGAGCTCAGGCATGATCCGGTAGATATGGGACTTGAAGACATCGGGTCCCTTGGCGGCGACGGCCGGTGCCATGAGCATCCACCAGCTTTCGAGCATCTGCACGTCATGGATGTCGGTGTCGGCGAGGAGGGTGATGCCGCGCACGCCGTAGTAGACGATGACGGTGGACTCGCTGTCTGCGAGTTGCCGAAGATCCTTGGCCCAGTTCCAGACCGCTTCTGGGTGGCGGCTGGTATAGCTGAGGGTATTCCCCAGCCCATAGCCCATGAGGCCGAGGGTCACGACTAGGACCACGGCACGGCTTTTGGCGCCTAAGCCCTGGGGGCGCGAGGAGGCGGCACTCAGCAGCAGCAGCAGCGGCAGTGGGGCCAGGTAATAGGCGCCGTATTCGTAGATATTCCAGTGCCCGAAGAAGAGGAGGTAGGGGAGGAGTATCGATACCGCCATACCGAGCCAGCGGCCGCGAAGGGCGAAGCCGCCGGCGACTAAGGCGGCGCCGATCGGCAGCAATACCTCGTGCCCGAGATACTCAAGCCAGGTGCTGAGATCGCGCCAGCCCAATAGATCGAGGGCGAAGAGGGTGTGGGCATCGCTAAGCTGTTCCTCGCCGCCTCCGAAGACGCGCGCCTTGAGCAGAGGTTCTGCGAGCTTGAACAAGAGCACCGGGCCAAAGAGCAGCAGATAACGGGAGATCTCGCTCCACTGCGGCAGCCGCAGCAGTCGCCCCTGACGCAGGTGTAAGCAGAGCAGCAGGCCGGGCCAGAGTAGGAGCGACGAAGAATGGCTGGTGTATACCGCCAAGAGCAGGATGGTGGCGCTGGGCCAGAGCCAGAGGCGCCGACCATGCTCGGCCTCGCTCGCCAGAACACGGTCAAGGCAGAGGAGGAAGGCGCAGCACCAGAAGAGATGATGCGCGTGGTTTTCGACGGTCGTCGAGTAGAAGAGCACAGCTGGGCAGGCGGCGAAGATCAGCGTCCATAGCCACGGGTGCCGGGCGCCGGGGCAGAGGGCGCGCGAGCTGGCCAAGAGCCGATGCATCAGCAGCACCGCGGCGCCGCCGCAGAGCGCAGAGAAGAGGAAGGCGGCGCTGCGGGTGGAGATTCCGAAGAACTCGGCCAGGGTGCAGAAACCCTTCATCACCGGCAAATACAGCAGGTGGTGGCCGAGGAGATTCCCTTCTTGCAGATACCAGATGTAGCTAATCCCGTCGCCGTGCGGTTGTGGCTGCAGGAGCAGCAAAAAGGCGAGGAAGGCGAGGAGGGCAACGCGGAGGCTCAGCCCCCAGCCCACAGGGGACGGCTGCGTCATTGGCACGGTCTGTGAGCTTGGGCCAGGCATGGTGATCGGTAGTAGGTGATCCGTCTTAGGGGGATCGAATTACTTGTCTCGGTGGATGTGCCAGGGGTCGGCCTGGATGGTCGGCATGACTTGGATGCGATCCAGGTTGACGTGTGCCTTGCGGGTGGCGGCGAAGAGAATGCACTCGGCGACGTCCTCGGCGTGCAAGGGCTCAAGCCCTTCGTAGACCTTGGCCGCTTTTTCTTCATCTCCCTCGAAGCGCACTGGGCTGAACTCGGTATCCACCAGGCCCGGGTCCACGGTCGTGACGCGGATGCCCTGGCCCAAGGTCTCTCGGCGCATCGACTCGCAGAGGGACCACAGCGCGCGCTTGCTGGCGCAGTACACCGAAGCTCCGGCGTAGCCGTGATGCCCGGCGACGCTACCGACCATGATCACGTGGCCGCGCTTACGTTGCATCATTCCCGGTAGCAGGGCGCGGGTCATGTGGAGCACGCCCATGACGTTGGTCTCGATCATCTCGCGCCACATCGAGCCCTCGGCTTCGAAGAGCTTTTCGAGGCCGAGGGCCTTACCGGCGTTGTTGACTAGGCAGTCGATCGGGCCGAAGTTCTTTTCGAGTTTAGAGAGGAAGCTCTCGATGTCGTCTTGGTTACAGACATCGAGTTCGGCGCCGAAGACCTTGGGGGCGCCGCTCTCTTCGAGTTCGGGCAGGAGAGCGGCGATGCGCTCCTGTCGGCGGGCGCCGACAGCGACGCTCCAACCTTCCTTAGCGAAGGCCAAGGCCGTTGCCCGGCCGATTCCTGAGGATGCTCCAGTAACGAGAACGGATGGGCTGTGTTGAGTCATCCGGGGGATTCTCGGGGCTGGGCTGGCCGAGCGGGAGGAAAAAGCGGCCCGTTAGCGGGGCTCGTTGCTGGGGAGCTTTCCTTCGCGACTTTGCCGCATTCGTCCGAGCAAGACCCAGAGTGAGACCGCCAGCAGCAGTACGCCGGGTAAGCCGAAGAGCAGTGCGTCGCCGAGCTCGGCCTCGGCCGCAGCACTAGCGCTCACGTGCACGCCGGTTCCTTCTTCGAAGCCGGGAAGTATCCACGGGTAGGAAGCAAAGGCTGCGCTGAGCACAAGGCTGACCAGCATCGTTGTCGAGGCGAAGAAGGCTTGCGACTCGTGTCCAAAGCGAAGTGCCGGTATCGAAATGACCAGGCAGGCGACCGTAGCCGCCGGGAATACACCGCCGACGGGTGATTCGATAAAGCTATGGCGGAGGTTGGGCTGGGCTAAGAACGAGGCCAGGGTCAGCGCCAGGAAAAGCCCGAGTAATGGCCAAGTGCTGAATAACGCTAGGCGCCGGGCGCGGAGGCGTGCCGGACCTTGGCAGCGGGCCGCGAACCAGATGCAGCCATGCCGCCAGAGTAGGATCAGCGCTGATACGCCGACGAAGATCGGGTAGGGGCGTAGCAGGCAGATATCGGAATCGGCTTGGTGGAGGATCGGCAGATAGAACTGGCCGTTGGCGTCGAGGGGGAAGCCGCGAATGAAATTGCCCAGGGCGAGGCCATAGGCAAAGACCAGTAGGCAGCTCGTTAGGACAAAGAGCCGGCCCCAGAGCAGGGAGGAGGCGCCCCGTTCCGGATGCAAGCGGATCGCCAGCCCGCGAAGTAGGAGCAGGGCCAGCAGAAAGGCCAGGGGGTAGAACAGCTCCGATTGCGATGCGGCTTGGAACTGAGGGTAGGCGGAGATCAGGAGCACGGCGCTAGCGACCAGCCAGAGCTCGCTGCCGTCGAAGAAGGGGCGGAGGGTTCGTCGCAGCATTCCCGCGTCGCCGGGCTCGCGGGCGACGAAGGGCCAGGCCAAGCCGGCCCCCAGGTGGAGGCCGCCAAAGGCGAGGTAGAGCGCGACCGTAGCGGCGACGGTCCAGAACCAGAGTGTTTCCATGTGCGCTCCTCTCGGGCTGGGCCCAGCAGGACTCTTGGATGGCTGGAGCTAGCAGGCTGTTGAAAAAGGCCGACGAGTGACAGAGTGCCGGATCCGGGCCCTCTTTGGCGCCAGAAAACGTCGGCGATTTTGCTGATTCGTCCAGGCTTTTTGGCAGTGAAGGGGAGTGGTCGACGGGGCTTTGCCGCCACAGGCCGTATTGAACGGCCTTCTACGCCATGCTTCTGGAGGAAGGAAAGGGACAAATCGTCGCGGCGGCGCCGACGGCTTGGGGGCTGAGCTTGCCGAAGCCAGCGAATGATGCTTGGATCTCGATGAAATCGCGCCTAGCCAGGCTGGGACAGCCGATAAGAGCCTGGTTAGCATGCCCGCCGCCGGCACGACAACCCTTCAGGGCAGGTCCCCAATGGTTCAGCAATACTCCTGGCTCATGATTCCCGAGATCGAATCCTCTCGCGCTCGGCTCGTAACGGGCCTACGGAGCCTATTCGCGTTGTTCTGCCTGCTCGGAGTCCTGCCTGCCCAGTCTCCGCAGCCGAGCCAGCAGCCGAACTCGAAGGAGACGAACGAGGCGGCGGTGCTCCAGCGCTTCGAGCGCTTGGACCCTTCTGCTCAGAAGGAGCTACTGCGCCTCCTAGAGCGCCGCATCGAGCTAGATCCGGATCCGCTGGTGCAGAGCATTTATTGGTTCGGACCGCCGAGTAAGCAGGTGCCGGTGGCCACTCCTCCTCCGGTGCACTCGGCCGAGATTTGGGCCAAGGGCGTGGCGCCGAAGCGGCGCATCCTTCGGAGTTCCGACCCCTTGTATCGACGTTTGCGCCAGCGGGTGCCGCCAGCGGTTTTTGTTCCCGAGCTCAGCAAGGAGATCTGGTACGACTGGCAGAAGGGGATCCTGGTCCGGCGGGCCGAGCCGCTCTCGCCTTTGGAGCGCTTCCGTAACGTGCTGCGAGGATTCGTGCCGCGCAGCGATGCCGCTATGGCGGAGTTACTCCGGAACTGTGACCAGGTCCCGGAATACCGCCGACTCAGTGTCTATTTCGGTCATTGCTATGCCGACCTCTCGGGGCAGGCCTTTTTGGGGATTACCCTCTACGAGACCTGGTTGCAGCCTGATCGGCTGGATGTGCCCGATGTCGATTCGATCCCTTACGCGGTCGAGATCCTGGGGAGCAGGAGTTTCCGCTCACCGATCCCGGCGGGACCGAAACGCGAGTCGTTATATCAGCGGATCATGGAAGGGGCTCTGCGCTACCGGAAGTTCCGAACCCTGCGTGAGGCGGCGGCCGCCGCCTTCGTTGCCGATTCACCCAAGGTCCAGCCGGGTTATGAGGCGCTGTTGCCTCGCTTACACCTGCTGCACAGCTATATCGGAGATGATGCCGAGCGCTTGGGCCAGTGTTTGATTCGAGTCGGCGACCGCGATGCGCTGATCGGGCTCCTGGACCAGCTCATCCTCGAGGGGCCCGAGGGTCGCAAGCGAGAGGCTTATGAACGCCGAGAGTCTCGCCGTGCGGCATTACAGGCGATGGCCAAAAAAATGCACCGGCTGGCTTTGGCGGCACTGAAGAAGGCCGAAGCTACTCGCTGAGCACTCGGTCGAGAATGAGTTCCGGATCCTCCAGACCTTCCTGGTCCTGAATCTCACGGCACTCCGAGAGTATCCTCTTGAAGTCGGGCCCGGGTGTGAGTCCTCGCGCGATAAGGTGGCGGCCGAACACTACGTCCGTGGGGGGGGCGCTGGCGCTATCGAACTCTTTGGCCTTTTCGAGGAAAAGGTCGATAGCCGGAAAGGAGCGGGCGAGTGCGTCGGCGGTGCTGCGGCCGAGGCTGTCTGCTCGCGCCAGGCGGGCGAGTTCTTCGATTGTGGTGCCAGCGGCGTCGAGTGTTCGAGCTAGGCGTCGATAGGCCCTCGGGCTGGCTGGCATATTGGCTGTGATGAACTGTACCGGGGCGAGGTGATTGCGGACCAGTGCCACGACCGCCTCTTGCAGGGGAGCGGTTTTTGCCAGTCTGGAGAGGAAGCTCCGGGTCGGGTCTTCGCCCTTGGGCTCGTGAGCCGGCGAGCGAATCCGTCCGTCTTCCATCTCGACGGTGGTCAGGGGCTTACCGAGATCGTGGCAGAGGGCCGAATACATCAGCCTCTCATCAGCAGGGGCGTTGCCGCTACGGAGTCCCGATGCTGCGTCGATCACCATCATCGTGTGGTTCCAAACATCGCCTTCGGGGTGCCAGCTTGGGTCCTGCGGGCATTGCCTAAGCGCGGCGATCTCGGGGAACTGGGGCAGCGTCCCAGAGTCGTGCAAGAACTGCAGGCCAATCGAGGGCCGCTGAGCGCGCAGCAGTAGTTTGTCCCATTCGGTACCGATACGTTCGGCGGAAAGGCTGGCGAAGGACATACCGCGGGTGCAGTGGAGGAGGCGATCCGAGGCCGAGAACTCAAGCCGTGCCAGCAGCTGCATCGCCCGTAATGGTCGTAGCGGATCTTCGCTCCACCGCTCAGCAGCAATAGGGTGCAGGCGTCGACGGCGAAGGTCGTCGATACCGGCGAGAGGATCCAGGAGCAGGCCGCTCCGCGCCTCCATGCCGATGGCATTGCAAGTAAAGTCGCGCCGAAGTACCGATTCTTTGAAAGGTAAGTCCGGGACTAACTCGACTTCGAAATCACGGTGGCCTGAGCCGTTCGCATGCTCGCGTCTGGGAAGAGCCCACTCGATACCCAGGCAAACGGCGACGCCGAAGCGGGCGCCCCGAGTGTCCACTTGGGCAAAGCCCGAGAGCAGGTCGACCAAATGGTCATACGTCATCCCTTGGACTTCGATGTCGATATCGAGGGGTTCTCGGCCTAGTACTAGGTCGCGGACGAACCCCCCGACGCAGATCGAGCGGCCCCCCGCCGCGTGGATGCGGTCAAAGCAAGTTTGGAGACCTACGAGGGCCTCCATCGGTGGGCGTGGATCGAGTTTCATCGTTGCTTGTGCTCACACTCAGGAGCGGCCAGGGTCATCGTCCTCGTGAGCCTAACAGGCTGCTGAAGAAGTCGCGCGCTAACAGATGGAGAGGAGCCCGTCTTGACCACGTCCAAGTCCACATCTCAGGCCACGCGCAGGCGCAATCGTAAGAAGCGCAAAAACCAGATGCTCCGATTCATTCGGCGTGTCCATATGTATTCGGGGCTGCTGCTCCTGCCCTTCGTCCTGCTCTACGGGTTGACGGGTTGGCTTTTCAACCATCCGACGCACTTTTCGAAGCTCGATTCACATTGGGTAGACCTGGCCGATGTCGAGGCTGCGGGTTTTTCTCGCATCGCGGCGCCGAAGCAACTTGCTAACGAGGTCACCAAGCTTCTGGCTGAACAGCTGCGGGCTGCCGACCCGAGATCTGGGCAGCGCGAGGACGATTTCCAGATCCTTGAGTCTCAGGCTCCACAGTTCAGCCGGCGTCTTGTTGGTAATGCGAATGCCAACGGCACGGAGTATGCATTGCGGGTCAATCTCAAGGATAAACGTGCGGAGTTCTTCGATCGGCCTCCGGTGACGGATCTGAAGATTCGGCCAGCTGCACCTTTCTCTATGGACCTGGATGTGGACAGCAGCGAGTTGCTCCTCGAACTCTATGGACGCGAATCGGAGTTCAAACTGCAGCGACTCTTTGCCAGCCAAGGCATCGACACCGGGCAGGTTCGGGTGCGGGGGCAGGCCCCGGAGCTGCGCTTTGCCATGCGGTATGGCGGTGAGGACTGGCTCGTCCGCTATGACAGCCGGCAGGCGAGGGTCCGAGGTCATCGCCTGGGGGAGCCGCTTAACGAGGTCGAGCCCCGCAACTTTTTGACTCGGCTCCACCTTCAGCATGGTTATGGCGACAGCTTGGGCGCGCGCACGTTCTGGGCCTTTTTGGTCGATGTGATGAGCGTCCTTCTGCTCTTTTGGGGTATCTCGGGCCTCTTGATGTGGCTGCAGTTGAAGCCCTTTCGGCGTAGCGGAGGGCTCTTTTTGACCGCAGGGCTTTTGGTGGCGGCAGCGCTTGGGGCAGCCATGTTTTTCTATTTCCGCGGTTGAGAGTGGAGACTGGGCTGCACTCAGGTTTGACCCGCTTGCTCCACCGGCCCAAACTGCTGCGCTCGATGCTGCTGCTGCCTCTTGTCGGCCCCGCCTTTCTCGTGGCGCGCTTGCAGAGCATCGCCTTTCTGGCCAGATCGGCGCGGCAAGGCCACGACGAATCCGAGGATTCGCTGAGGGTCTGTGCTGCTACTGGTCTGCCGATTCCGGCACTCTGCCACCCGCGAGTGTTCTCTACAGCCTGCTAGTCGAGCGAGGTCTGCGATGCCCCTGAGCAAGACGTACATCCCCTATGGTGCCTACTGGTCGAGCCCTTTCTGCCGTTGGCAAGGCCAGCTATCCGATCAGCATTCCTTGAAGCTCGCGGCCGGAGCCGCGCGCCAGTTCTTGGAGCAGCGTGAGATCGGGGCAGATGTCTTCGATCAGGTTCTGCTCGGCATGACCGTGCCGCAGCACAGCAGTTTTTATGGCGCGCCCTGGCTCGCGGCCTTGCTGGGAGCGCCCGGTATTTCTGGGCCGACGATCCATCAGGCCTGCGCGACCTCGGCGCGCTTGGTCGCCACGGCGGCGACGGAAATCGAGGTCGGCCTCAACGACTGTGTGCTCGGCATTGCGGCCGATCGCACCAGTAACGGTCCCCACCTTGTGTATCCCAGGCCCGATGGCTTTGGCGGTAAGCCGGATGCCGAGGACTGGGTCTGGGACAACTTCAGCCGCGACCCGTGGGCCAAGAATTCGATGATCCAGACCGCTGAAAATGTCGCCGCAGAGGCGGGTATTTCGCGCGAGGAGCAAGATGAGATCGCCCTGCTTCGTTACAAGCAATACATGGATGGCATGGCGAAGGAGCGCGAGTTCCAGAAGCGTTACATGCTGGAGCTTGAGCTGAAGCGTGGGCGGAAGCTCCAGATCGTTAGCGAAGACGAGGGGGTTTTCCCGACGACGAAGGATGGGCTGGCTAAGCTCGAGCCGGTGCAGGAGGGGGGTACGGTGACCTTTGCCGCGCAGACCCACCCTGCTGATGGAAACGCTGGAATCGTGCTTTGCTCCGAAGACCGGGCGGCTGAGCTGAGCCGGGATAAGAACGTCAAGGTGCAGGTGCTTGGCTTTGGTGCCCACCGCGTCGAAAAGGGTTTCATGCCGAAGAGCGTCGTTCCTGCGGCGCAGAATGCGCTGAAGCAGGCCGGTATCGAGCTGAAGGACGTCGCGGTCATCAAGACCCATAACCCCTTCGCTGTAAACGATGCCTACTTCTGCAAGCAGCTCGATATCCCGATCGAGAAGCTGAACGACTATGGCTCGCCACTGGTCTACGGCCACCCGCAGGGCCCGACCGGACTGCGTGCCACGATCGAGATGATCGAACAGTTGCTGCTCGAGGGCGGAGGTTATGGTCTGTTCACTGGCTGTGCTGCCGGCGACAACGCCTTAGCGCTGGTGCTTCGCGTTGATCTCTGAGCGGGGGTGAGGCAGCGGGCAGCTGGCACTGTTGGCTATCGGCCTTCGAAGTAGGAGGCCGATAGCACCCCGATAGGGCGGGGGCGATCACTTACCCTTGCGGTATTTCTTGGGGATGACTCGTTGGCTGCGCCATGGGTTGTGCATTTTGACGATGTACTCCCGCCATGCGCTTTCGAGTTTCTTCAGGTCGATACCGGCTGTGGCGTCTTTGACCGCGGCGACCCGGGCCAGCGCGCTTGCCCTATGCTTTGCCTTCAGGCTCGGATCCTTGCCGGCCTTGGCGATTTCGGCTTTGTAGTGCTTCTTGATCGACTCGAAATAGGTCATGAGCAGTTTCGACCACTTGGGATGCTTTGCGACTTTGTCCGAGTTCCGAAGGAAGTAAATGAAGGACCAAGCGGCTGCGTAGTAAAGGCCGCGGCGGGCAGGATGGTAGAACTCGCCGCGCTCCGCTTTGAGTAGGCGTGACAGTGGAACGAAGCCGTGACGGAACTCGCATTGGTTCTTGGCCAAGTTGATGCGCCATGGTGAGGGCCCGATCACCTTGACGGTCTTCTTGTACTTGGAAATGACCGCGCCGGAGAAGTAGTCACCAAAGCCCTCGTTGAACCAGTCGTGCGGGCTGAATTCACCGATGGAGTAGTGGATGAACTGGTGAAAAGCTTCGTGATAGAGGACGAGGAGGCTGTCCTTGTCGGTGAGACGTCTGCGCTGCTTCTTCCGTTCCTTCTGTGTTTTTTCGCGCTGCTCCTGGTCGTAATCGAAGAAGACCAGCTCCTCGTTGCCGGGATGCCAGAAGCCGCCGCTGCCACTGGGCCCGCCGTACTGGTGGTACTCCGTCTTGTTTTTGCAGATGCGGACGATGCTTACCGCGTCGATCGGATGCTCTGGCGGGAAGATCTCCTTGTAGACCTTGCGCATAGCTTCGATGTCACGGGCGATCCTGTGGACCAAGCCCTTATCCCTGGTGTCATAGACCAGGATGAAGTGCTCGGTGTCGAGGGCCTTCCAGCCTTTGGACATTTCGCGCCGCACCTTCTTGCGCCGTTCTATGCCCTTGTAGTCCTTGCCCTGGTACATGCGATCGAGCTGGGCGTTGCGGTAGTTTTGCTTGCGCTCCTTCCAGAGGTCGAGCCCCCAGGACATTTTGATGATTTCTTTGCGCTGGCGTTTGTAGTGCGCTGGGAAGCTGTGGCCGAAGACGCCCATTACCTTGCGGCCTTTTCGTTTCAGCACCAGATAGCCGCGGCGCTTTGCCTTTTCCTTGGGCAGCTTGCTGGGAAAGCTGAGTTCGTAGTGCATCTCTTTCCTGCGAACCGGCTCGACACGCCAGCCCTTTAGGCGCTTGCTTTTGAACTCACCCCAACTGGCGACCGAGCTGCGTGCCTCCATCGCCTCGCGGACGCTGCGCGGTGCCTTGTCCTTCTTATTGTTCTTCTCTTCCTGGGTGGTAACGGGCTTGGCCTCAAAGAAGAAGGCATAGACCCGGGGTTCTTGCCCCTTGAAGTTCTTTTTTTCGGCCTTGCTTAGCTCTTGCGGCGGCCGGTGTTGGAGATAGCGAGCTATCAGGACCTTTTCGGTCGGGGGCAGGGGCAGGACCTTGTAGCGGATGGGGTAGTAGAAGCGGATCGGCGCCAGGGCATTGTCGTAGCTTCGATATCCGGGAGGGGCTCCTTGGGCGAGGAGTTCTGGTGCTCCAGCAAGAAGGGTTGGGAGGAGGAGCAGAGCAGCGAAATTGTGGCTCTTCATTGCGACCTCTTGGCGCTGAGCTCGGTAGGCGTTTCCTTATCGAGGATAGCAGGGCGCAGGGGAGCTGGCGCGGCAGATTCGGGCGAGGGAGGGGGCGGGAGGCTTCGTCCGAGTTCGCTCTGCTGGCCCGAAGATCGCGCCTGAGCAATGGAGAGCGCTGGTATCGCCCTATAGCCGTCTCCAAACAGAATAGCTGTCTCCAAACAGAAAGAGCCCATCCGGTGGGCCGGACGGGCTCTTTCCGCCTCCAAGTGCCGTGTTTGGAGACCTGTATGGGCGACGGATGTCGCGCTCTGTGGTAGCGAGGGCCGGACTTGAACCGGCGACCTGAGCCTTATGAAGACTCCGCTCTAACCGACTGAGCTACCTCGCCCCAAGAATGGGGGCAGGGAAGCTAGCCGCTGACCTGTGGCTCCGCAAGCATCACAGTTCGACCTTCTTCCACTGTCCGGCTCGAAACAGCAGCCAAGAGCAGATGGCCTTGCCGTAGCTGCTGAAGTTGATCGCCCACCAGATTCCGGAGAGCCCCCAGCCGGCATCCAGGGCCAGCCATTTGCACATGGGGATGCGCAGCAGGTTCCAGAACGAGGTGGAGACGAAAACAGGGAGGGTGTAGCCGGCCGAACTCATCGACTGGTCGTAGACCCCCTGTAGTCCGACAGCGAACTGTGAGAGGGCGATGATCTGCAGGTAGCGGACGGTTTCTTGCCGGACGCCTGGGTCCGAGGCGAGCTGGGCGGCGAGGAAATCTGGCGCCAATAGGAAGAGCAGCGCTAGCGGCAGTGTGAGCAACAGGACGTAACGAATACTACTGCGCACGCAGCGTTCGGCCAGTTCGGGGTTTTGTGCACCGAGGGCGTTACTGACGATGGATCCACTTGAAATCGCGAGTCCCCAGATCGTGCAGAAGGCGAGCCCTTCCAGGCGGAAGCCCATGCCGAAGGCGGCGCGGCCCAGGGCTCCAAAGTGGGAAAAAGCGGTTGCAAAGATGATCTGGTAGACCAGCGAATAAAGCCCGATGGCTGCGGCAACGGGGGAACCGACCCGGAGCATTTTGCCTACGAGCTCAAGGGGGCTGCGGGTCTCGGCGGGCCCGCTCTTGGGCAAGCTGTGAAGTAATAGCGATAGGCCGAGGAGGGAGGGCAGCGCCCGGCTGATGACCGTCGCATAGGCTGCTCCCGCGACTCCGAGCGCAGGAAAGGGGCCGCGGCCGCTGATGAGCAGCCAATTGAGCACGAAGTTGAGGCCTATCGCCAAGATCTGCAGCTGGAAGGGAGTATGGGTGTTCTTGCGGGCGACGAAGCTGCTATCGACCAGGGTGGAGAGGCAAAGGAAGAAGGCGCCGGCAAAGAGGGGGCGTAGGTATTCGCTGAGTGCAGCACGTTCGCCCGCCAGGCGCAGAGTATCGCTGGCGCCACCTGCCGGTGTTGGCACCAGGAAATGCACATACTCAGAGAGCATGCTCAGCCCGAGTATTGCAACGAAGGCTGCCAGGACCAGCGCTGATATCAGGGCGACCTTGAGGATGCTCCTGGCCCGTCGTGATTCGCCAGCACCGTGCACTCGGCCTGAGAGCGAGAGTAGGCCCAGGCCGAGCCCTTCGAAGAGGGCCGAGAGCAGGATTTGCACCATGACAGCCAGGGAGACCGCTGCCTGAGCCTCGCGTCCGAGCTCTTTGACGAAATACAGGTCGTTGAGCCCATAGGCATTGCGCAAGAGCAGGTGCAGCGCCGCAGGGACCGCAAGGAGCAGGAGGTGGCGTCTGAGTGTCTTCGCCGCTGGATTCCGCGGAAGCTTGGTCGTGGGCATTGTCGCGGCTCGAACGTAACTACCGGTTTCAGCCCCTGCTACCTCTCTCGCTTCAGCAAGCAGTGCAGCGGCGTGTTGCCATTCGGCCGGACGGTAACCTGTCGGAACAGTCGTTCGAAACCCTTCTTCGTGAAGTGCACGTAGTAACGCCCGGGTGGAATATGCGGCAGAGCTACCTTGCCGTTCTTGTCCGAGCGACCGGTGTATTTGCGGTAGATCTTGCTGTCGACAGCGATCATTTCGACCTGGACCGCGTCGATACCTAGGCTGATTTCATCGATGATCTGAGCCTCGAAGCGGCCGCCTCGCGGCAGCTCCACCTGCTCATACTGATGGCCTTCGCGGGCGATTTCGATCCTGCGTGGCGCTGCGAGTGGTTCGAGGGCGGTTCCGACGTGGAGTTCGTAGGGGCCGGCAAGGACACGATTCAGGACGATGAGTCCGTAAGCATCCGTTTTGCCCTTTTTGACCGGGCGTCCCAAGGGGCGGCCCTTGGGGCGGAGTTCGATGGGGATGCTTTCGAGCGGGTGCCTATGTTGGTCGCGAACGGTTAGGCTCACAGGAATACCGGGGCTCACGCTGAGCTGCACGTTGGCGTTGGGCTCCTCGGGGCGGAGGACCACATAAGCCTCGGAGCCATTTAGCTGAGGGACCCGGGGGCTTACCCGCCAGCCATACTTGGAGAACGGTAGGTCGACGACTTCGAAGTAGGCTTCGTTCTTGCCCTCAGGAAAGAGAACCGTCTGCAGCTTACGCCGAATTGGCGCACTGGGTTCGACCGGTAGCTTTCCTGAATTGATAGCTTCTTCGACAGCGATGGTGACCCTTGTGATCTGCGGGCGAAGGGAGCTGGGGACGCGGACGAGACCGCGAATACTGCCGGTGCCCACCCAGTTTTCATTGCCTAGCGCGGGTTTTTCGCTGAGGCGCATTGTCGCCATCGGGGCAGCCTCGGGTAGATCCCGCATGCTCGGGGCTTCGCTGAGTTCTCCCGGTAATCCGGAATCAAGGGGCCTAGCCGGCGGGAGTAGCGGTGCTGGATCTGCGCCGTTTCCGAACTCGGCAGCCTCGGCAGGCCAAGCGCCGAAGACCAAACCCAGGACCGAAAGGACCAGTCCAGCAGCCAGCGGGCCGAGCCAGCGCTGCCGGGAAGCTGTGAGCCGGGTTGTCGTGGATAGATCCTTCATGGTGGGGGAAGGGGCGCGCTTTGGGATTCGAGGAGCTGCGCCCGCTCATCCTAGGATACCCCGCTCAGGTGGGTCACGGGCAAGGAGAAGGAAAGAGGAAGCTTTGCGAGAATTGGAGTTTCGACGCTTGCTTAGAGGCTAGAGAGAAGAACCCATGTGGCGGCTTCGAATCTTCATCTGCGGGACAGCGGAAGATTTTCCTGATATTTCGAGCTTTCTTGACGTGAGGAATAACGCGTCATTACCTATAAGAATAGCTCAGCAGCCGGTTACTCCACTCGATGTAGAGTGTGAATCAGGAGGGAACCTGGCTGTGTTTCTCCAACGGAGGCCAGCGAGTATGTCGCGATTCAATCTGAAGAACTTCAAGCCTGGGCAGATGGACATCCCCGGGCGTGATTCCACCAAGCTTGCCTATTGGATCCTTGAGCAGGATTCTGAGGCGAGCTACCAAGAGGCCTTGGAAGCGGCCAAGAAGCTTGGTCTCTCTTTCAGCGGTCGTTCCTGGGGAACGGCGCGCCAGTTGCTCGATCTTTCCCCGGCGACGGGCGCCAAGAAGAAGCGTCGCAAAAAGAAGGGGCGTCGGGCTCGGAAGGCGGTGGCGGCTGCCCCTGTTGCTGCTCCGACCAAGGCTCCCGTTCGCGCAACGCGTAGCGCCGGAAACCCCATTGATGCCGGAATCGCCCGTGTCGAAGCCGCAGAGAAGGAACTGGCGGCGGTCAAGGAAAGCCTGAACGCGATCCGAAAAGCGCTGCTCGGCATCTGAACCTAGATCGCCCGGCGCCTCTGGCGTAATCGCTGAAGAAGTCTCGCGAGTTTTAGATGGTCGGTAACGATGATCTGGGCGCGCGGGACTTCTTTTATCTTTGATTCGCCTCCAAGCCTAGCTTGTTCGTTCAGGATTTTGCGAATGATATGCAATAGTGGGCGGTCGGTGGGCTTTCAGGCATGAGTATCGGGGGGCGAGGAGGAGGGGGCCTTCTTCTCTTTGAGGCCGTGTAATGAGTGCGGCGTTTCACAAGCCGTCTCACCCTCTTGCTGATCGTCTCGCTTGGGGCCTCTCCCTAGTCAGCTACAGAACAGGCTGACGCGGAAGTATCCCCTTCCCCTACTTGGGGTCTTCCAGCTCTCTCCGTTGCTGGTGAGTCGCAATAAGTGGCGAGTTCCTTAGCGTTAGCAGAGCTATTGCTCCGCTCTGCTGGGGAAGAGTAGGGGGCAAGGCCAACTCTCCGTGCTCCAAACCCCGTTTGGAGGTCGATACTTGGCTAGAGGATGCTCGTCTTTGTGCCCCTCGTTTCTGAGTTCCTCCGAATCGCTCTCGACTTTCTGAGGGCGTCAGCGAATCGTTTCGACTTCGATCTCGAGTTCCTCAGGAGGACCTGGTGACCCCTTTGCTTGTCGCTCTGCTCGGACTGCTTCTGTTTCAGGACCCGGTCTTGCCTCCGCAGCCGGTCACGGGGGGGCGCTACGAGCACCCGCGGCGGCATTTCTCCGTGGACCTTGGTGAGCGTTGGGCCGCCTTCGATCATCGACACTCGTCGAGCCTCGATTCGGCGATTGGCAAGCAGGCGCCCAAGCCTGGCACCCCTATGCACGATGGGCGATGGGTGGCGATTTATGCGCACGAACGCGAGGCCATCGTTAGTGGGCTGCAGGGGGCCTACCTCTTGCCTGTTGGCGATTGGGTTCCTGCGGGGAGCGAGATGCGCATCCTGATTACGACCCGCAGCCTGCATTGTCCGCGCATGGAGGACCTTGAGGATCGGGATTTCCAGCAGCACTGGAAGGATACTCTCACCCGGCATCACATGAAGAATGCGGGGCAGCGGCAGGTGCTCTGGGAGCCGGTCGAAACTCGCTGGCTGGACCAAGATGCCGAGCAGCCAAAGCTGCCGACGGCGATCCTGCGTGGACAGGTTCTTCGAGATAACGGCGAGAAGCTGGCGCTCTATTATCAAATCCTCCCTGGAGGAAGGGCCTTCCACCGCATCAAGGCTGTTTGTCGGGCCGAGGCTTTGCCGCTCTTCAAGCCGGAGCTCGAGCGACTTCTCGCCAGCTTTGCCGGGATCGCGCCGCCTGAGCATGTGCTTTGGGCCCAATTCCTGCGCTATCTGCCGCTCGGTATCGGCTTGCTCGTGGTTCTTCTCTTTCTCCAGCAGCGCCGTATTCGGCGTGATGACGTAGCTGAGCGTCAGAAACGGCTTGCGGCGCGTGAAGCTGCCGCAGGCGAGGCTGTGGCGGATGGGGACAAGCCCGGGGCCTGAGTGCGGAGTTTTCCCGCATAGCAGGCTCAAGCCATCTTGCGGAACTGTCGATGAGAGGGGAGCCACGGTCTCCCGCTTCTCCCCTGGGGACCTGCGCTCTCAGCAGTCGTTAGCCCCGGAGGAGGGGCAGCAAGGTGAACAAGCTTTCCATTGCAGCTTTGGGTCTCGTGCTCGCGTCGGGCGCATTGCTGACCTCGTGTATGGACGGCGGCGGCGCAGCTGCGCCCCGTATTTCGCCAATCCCGCAGCAGTACAGCGCGGGTGGGACTGCGTTTACCCTCGACATGAGCAGCTATGTCGTGAGCGCGGCTCCTTCGACCTATGTGGTTACGGGTGGCGGTGGCAGCTTCACCGGCAGTGTCTATTCCCATAGCTTCGACACGCTCGGCACCTATACGGTGGAGTTTCAGGTGACCGACTTCCGGAACCAGAAGAAGAGCGGCAGCTTTCAGGTCAAGGTCACCTCATCCGAGCTCGCCTATGTCAAAATCGGCCAGGGCTTCAAGATCTATGACACGAAGACGGGGCACCTCTCGGGTCAGCTGATTCATGATGACGGGCGGAGCAAGAACCTGAAGACGGTGCTCAGCGACGGGGCTTTCGTCCTCGAAGTGGAGCAGTCCGGTAACAAGGACCTTTGGCTGTACGATCCGAATGTTCCGAGTCTGACCGTGCTGGCGGAGACAGCGAAAGACGACGTCTACCAGGCGAAAACCAGTGGTAATCTGGTCTTCTATCGCAGCGGCTCTGCGAACGAATACGCCCTCTACAGCTACGACAAGCTGCGCGATTTCACCCGTGGTGTGACCTCAGGGATTGGCAGCGGAAACGACACCCGTTCGGAGAATCACCCCACCATCAACTCCAAGGACTGGGTGCTTTTCGAGGCCAGTCTGAACCAAGGGCCGGCGGATATCTGGTCCTGGGATATCAGCAAGAGCAAGGCCGCGATGGTTTCGGATGCGAGCGTCGCTGAAAGCGTGGTTGCGAGCTTGGCGGACGGGAGCTTCATCCTCACTCGTATCGGTGCAGGAGGGGAGACCGACCTCTACAAGTGGAGCCGGTCGGGCGGTTTCGTCGAGATCGGGGCTGACCTGGATACCGCGACCGCGTTTACCGAAAGCAAGACCTACGCCGGAGCCAGCAGTAATGGTGATGTGGTCTTTACCACCACCGATGGCACCGATACCGACCTCTACGTGTGGAAGGCGAGCACGGGGCAGACCAAGAGCATCTCGAAGACTGCGAATGATGAGCAGTTCTGTGGCATTCAGAGCGACGGCGACGTGGTCTACCAAATCACCGCGGGCGGCAACGTTTCCCTGTATCTCTATGACCTGTCGGCGGAGAGCAGCACGATTGCCTTTGCCGGTACTGGCCATGCAGACAGTTCCTTCAAGAAGGTTCTGAGTGACGACAAGATCGTCTTCGCCGCTACGGCTGGCGACCTGAAGATCATGGCAGAGACTGGGCTGGGTGCTGCCGTTGACGTTGGTGCCGGCAGTGGCGAGCAGTTCCAAGGGCAGACGAGTGGCGGCGACTTTGTCGTCTCCGTCGGAGCCGGCTCGGCCGACCTTTACCTTTGGGACGCGTCTGCGGGCAACGTCGTGGCGATTGCGACGGCCGGAACATCGAATACCTATGGTGGCTTCACGAGTGATGCGAGGATCCTCTTCGTAAACTACGATGGAAGCAACTATGACCTGAATATCTGGGATCCGACCGGAAATACGACGACTGCGATCATCGAGGACTCGGCGAGTTCGATTTCGGTGGCTGCGGTCGAAACGGTGACGGTCCCATAAGGAATTCCGCCCCTTGGGCAGGGGCAGGAATGGTGAGCCCGGTTCGGCAGACCGGAGTTCATTGGAGAGAGAGGAAGGGAACGGGGCCGACCTTGGTCGGTCCCGTTTTTTTTCTTAGCGCGCGGGTTCTGGCCTACGGGTTTGTTACCCGATGCCCGCGGCGTCGACCTGGGCGAGAAAGGCCTGGCGCCAGTGGTAGCTGGCCAGCAGTGTGTCGTCGCGTCGGCCCAGCAGCCGCAGTGCCAGATACAAGGCTTCGATCGAGGCGAGGCCGCCGTCCGGTTCTTCAGACAGGACGGCCTTGCGCGGATAGGCGGTTCGAAGCTGGCTGGGTATGGCGCGGGAGATAAAGCTACCGCGCAGGCTTTCTCGCATCGCCGGGAGGAAGCGCCAGGTCGAATCGAGCAGAAGAATCGGGCGGTCCTTATCTGCAGGGCTGAGTTCCGGGGCGCCCGGCTCGAGCAGCAGCATGCCCTCGGCTTCGATTTCCCGCTCGCGCTTCCAGGTTTCGAAGCGAAAGCGGGGATCCCCGAGTAGTGGCTGCAGGGTGCACTTCTTCTTGTTCTCCTTCCAATGCCGCACGAGCACGGCCCAGGTATCGCTGCTCATTCCTCTGAGCCCTCCATGGGCGCAAGCTGCCGCAGCGACTCCAGCACCGCTTCGCTGGGTATGCCCTGAACACAGATCGGCAGGGCACAGTCCCGGCGCCCGCAGGGAGCGCAGGCGGCGGGGTAGCGGCGGAGGATGGCGGGCTGACGCCAGGGACCGTAGACACTCGGGTCCTTGGGGCCAAAGAGCCCGACGACGGCGGTTCCGGTGGCCTGCGCCAGGTGCAGCGGCGCCGAGTCGGCTGCGACGACGATCCGGGCCCGGCGTAAGAGTTCGAGAAATACCGGCAGGCCATGTTCGCCGCCGGCGAAGAGTATCGGGCGACCGGGGGCTGGTCCGCGAAGCGCGCCACAGGCCTCGGCTAGAGCTTCCTCTCCCGGCCCGGCGCTGATGACGACCTGGCGACCCTCGGCGAGCAGGGCTTTGGCCAGTTCGGCAAAGCGCGCGGCGGGCCAGCGCTTGAAGGCGGCAAAGACACTGGTGCCGGGGGCGAGCACCACCAGCTGCGAAGGCGTGGTGCCGAACTGCTGCTGCAGCCACTCGGCGAGGTAGGCGGCGGACGCTTCGGAGCGGGGCAGTAGGGGCTGCTGACTTGGCTGCAGACCCTGTTTGCCGAGCAGCTGTTCGACCAGTTGGAGTCCTTCGCGTACACGATGCGGGCGCGGCCTTCCCACGGCGACGCGTTCCTGCACGAAGAGCCAGGAGAGTTCGCGGGCTCTTGGCCCAGCGAAGCCGATCTTGCGGGTCGCTTTGGCTAGCAGCGCGTGCAGGCCGCCCTTGAGATTGCCTTGCAGCTCAAGGAGCGCGTCATATCGAGTACGACGTAGCTCCCGGCAGTGGGCCCAGAGAGCAAGGACGGCTTTGGGCCAGAGCCAGGGACGCAGTAGGGCTCGCTGCAAGAGCCGGCGCGGGTAGATGATGGCCCGGCCTAGATCCGGCCTGGCGCCTAGAATCGTTTGCCAGCGATCCTCAACCACCCAGTCGATCTCCGCCTCGGGATCTGCCGCCCGAAGCGCAGCGAAGGCCTCAAGCGCAAAAATGATGTCGCCAAGGGCGGTCAGGCGGATGAGGAGGTAGCGGCGCGACATCGTCAGGGCGGATCATCCTCCGGCCTTGGCAGAGGAGCAAGCCTGCGGAGCGTCGTTTGTGGGGGCCGTGCACCTAGCCGGCCCTTCCTTAGGCGCCTGGCGATTCGCCGCTTGTAGACAGAAACCCTGGCGAGGATCCAGGCGGATCAGAGATCGTCGGCCTCAGGAGCTGCTGCATCGCTATTCCTCTGGGGCCTGCCTATTGCCTTGCACGGCTCATCGGAGCCAAGCAAGGGGAGGGGCGAATTCGGCCTTCTGTCACTCGCGGGTCTTGCTGAGCCGCCTGCTATACTCCGCCGCCTTTTGCTTCGAGTCTTCCAGCTCCCGAGACGGTGATCGTGGACAGTTGCTTCAACTACCCGCTTTTTCTTGGCCCACAGGCCGAGAACCTAGATCTCTTCGAGAGCCTCCTTATGGAGTTCGTGCGCGACCATGCCTATTGGCGCAAGAACTTCCATCCGGAGGATGGGGCGGCGATTTCGCCGGCTTCGCAAATGGAGCCCGATTTCCTGGACTTCGTCGCTCGCATGCGTGAGGAGTTGCAGGTTCTGAGTGCCGAACTCAAACGAGCGGTGCCGGTTTTTAGCCCGCGCTACGTCGGGCATATGAGCACCGATCTGCTCCTGCCTGGGGTTATCGCCAAGATCCTGACTCTGCTCTACAACCCCAATAACGTCAGCGAGGAGGTGGCTCCGGTTACTCTCGAGAAGGAGTTGGAGGTCGGTGAGCAGCTGGCGCGGATGTTCGGTTATCAGGTCGACGACGAGCAGGAGCCCTGTGCCTGGGGGCACCTGACCTCCGGCGGCACGGTGGCCAACTACGAGGCCCTGTGGAACTTCCGCTCCTTGCGCTTTTATGCGCCGGCGCTGGCGAAGGTGGCTAAGGAGCTCGACCTCGACACCGGCTGCCTCGGTCCACTGGCCAAGCCCCTCCAGGACTACAGCGATTGGGAGCTGGTCAACCTCTCTTTGGATGCGACGATCGAGATTCGGCAGTGCTTTGCGAACAAGCTGCGGGAGCAGGCGCAGCCGACCGAGATCGCTGCCTTTGGTAAGAGGGTGCGGGAAGCGCGAATCGAGGCCATGGGGATGGCGGGCTTCTTCCAGGCCCATCCTGAGCTGCGGCCACCGCGAGTGCTGGTGCCTCGTTCGGCGCATTACTCCTGGGAGAAGTCGATGAAGGTGCTCGGTTTTGGCACCGAGAACCTGGTGCGCATCGAGGTCGACCGCAACATGCGCCTCGATGTGGAGCATGCTCGCAGGGAGCTGGAGCACTGCCGTGAGCAGCAGATTCCGGTTTTGGCAGCGGTGGGGGTGCTCGGGACCACGGAGTTTGGCACCCTCGATCCGATAGCTGAGTTGGTGAATCTGCGCCGCGATATGCGGGCCAAGGGCCTGGAGTTTGGCGTGCATGTCGATGCTGCCTGGGGCGGTTATCTGGCCTCGATCTTCCGTAATCCAGACGGGAGCATCCGCTCGCGTGAGGGCATGCGCCGGGACTTCCGCTACTTCCCCAGTCAGGTGGTGTACGACTCCTTTGCGGCGCTGCCGGAGGTCGATTCGATTACCGTTGATCCGCACAAGCTCGGATTCGTGCCTTATGCCGCGGGGGCCTTTATTGCTCGCAACCGCAAGGTCGTCGACTTCTTGACCCAAAAGGCGGCCTATGTCTTTGACCTTGGAGAGTCGCAGGAAGAAGTGCCGATGCGCGAGAAGCTGCGCAAGCTCGGCCAGTACATCCTTGAGGGCTCCAAGTCCGGCGCCTCCGCCGCGGCCGTCTATGTGGTGCATCGCTGCTTGCCCCTGCATCAGGAGGGCTTTGGCCGGCTGTTGACCGGAACCGTCCGCGCCTGCGAGCACTTCTACGACAAGGTGAAGCAGCTCAAGGAGGAGATGGCCGGTATTGCGACGATTTCGATCCCCTTCCAGCCCGACAGCAATCTGATCTGCCTTGCCATCAACCCCAAGGGCAATCGCAGCCTTGTCGAAATGAACCGCTTCCTGCGCGGGATCTTCGCCGAGATGAAGGTCGACTCGGCGCAGCCGGTGCAGCTCAAGCAGTTTATTGGTTCGTATACCTCGCTCTTGGCCGAGAACATGGCGCAGGAGCAGTCCGCGAGGATCCTCGCTGATCTGGGCTTGCCGGAGGATGCTCTCGCGAGCTTCCCGGAAAAGGATGGGCAGGCCGACCACGTGTTCGTGCTCCGGCATACTCTGATGAATCCCTGGTTGACCAGCGAACGCGGTGGCTGCAACACGATTGACCGCTATATGAGCTACCTGAAGCAGCTGCTCCAGGCGCGTTTAGGTGGATGAGCTCGTCGCGCCTCGAATGCCTCGAACAGGGACGAGTCAAAGTCTTCGTTCCTGAAGCCCAGGCGCCGAGCTTGCCGGTGGGCTTTGACGCTCCCGGCTTTCGGCCACAGGGCGAGGCTGCCACTGCCGGCCGCGGTGGTAGCGTTCGCCTCTGCTTGGCGGATGGGCGAGGGGCCTTTTATCGGCCCTACCGGCATGGAGGGGTGCTTGGGCGACTCTTGGGGGCCTACTACCGCGGCAGTGGCGTGCTCGAAGAGGAGATGCAAGCGGGCTTGCGTCTCGCGGCGGGCGGGCTGCGGGTGGCCCCGGTTCTGGCCGGGCGCGCCGAAGCCCTGGCCCTTGGCTACCGCTTGGCCCTGCTCACGGGAGAATGCTCCGGGCCGACTCTGCTGCAGTGGCTGCGCCGGGCAGAGCCCTCTGAGCTGGAGCCGACGCTGCGCCGAGCCGGGGAGCGGATTGCCCAGATGCAGGCGCTGGGTTTTCGCCACGCAGACCTGCACCCCGACAATCTGATCGTGATGGAAGACGGCGACATCGCGGTGCTCGACCTGGCAGGCGGCCGCTTCGGTGGCAGCTATGCCGACGTAGCCGGTCGGGCCAGCTTGGTCCGAGCCGGACGCTACCTGGTCAAGCGCGGGGTGCCGCTGCCGATCCGGGGGGTGCTGGCCTTTTTACGCGGCTACGCCCAGCACGGCGGGCTTGCTGTTCGCCAGCTCTTGCTGGAGCTGAGTGCCGATCTCTTTGCGGCTCTGCGCCGGCGGCGCTATGGCGACCGGGAAACGATCGAAGCCCTGCGGGCGATGGCTCAGCGTCGCCCGTAGGCCTGGAGCCGGAAGCGAATCCTCTGGGCCTGCTTTGCCGGGCCACCGGCCTTGCGGGCGTCGACCACCAGCCCGAATCGGGCGCTCAGCACCCCTTGCAGGGGGAGTTGGGGACTCAGGACCAGATGGCCGCGGATGACGGTCGCTAGCCGGCGGCCGCGCAGGAGCAGCTTGGCGCTTAGTTCGACCTTGATGTCCTCGGTCTGGAAGAGCTTGCCTGCGACCAGCGTTTTGCTCGGTCGCGACTCGACTTTGTCGAGCTTCAGGTCCTCGAAGTGCTCATTGATGCTCAAAAAGTCCAGGATGCGTCGAGCCACTGGCGTGTCCGGTTTCTCTTGGTAGCAGCTGTATAGGCGTTCGCCGCGGAGCTCTGTGCATAGGGTGATGGTGTTCGTGGCGTCGCTGCTGCGACCGAAGGTGAAGCTGCGCAGCGCCTTCTCCTTACCGGGGATGCTCGGAACGATCTCGTAGCGGATCCAATCGCCGAGCTTCGAATCGCGCAGTGCAAAGATCCAGTCGCTGGGCTCGATCTTGGTGTACGGCTTTTCGTTGGCGAGCTGCTTGGTCTCTGCCGGCTTGTTGAGTTCCATGCTGCTTTTGGCGAGCTTTGGACGCGGCCAGCGCGAATCCAGCGGCCGGTAGCGCAGCGGCACGTAGTCCTGCTTCTTGAGGGCACTGAGTTCGACCACGCGCTCACGCACCTTGGGGCTGGTGGCCTCGATGATGCGGAGCTTGCTCTTGGCCTTGTCTTCGAAGCCGACGAAGAGCATTACGTGCCGGTCGAAGCGATTAACGATGTCGCCGGGAAGCAGCTCGGCGAAGCTCTTGAGTCGGTAGCTGAGCTGGCCGAGGGTGCGTGTTGATTGCCGGATCGGCAACTGCCAACAGCAGCTGATCAGGCCGCTGCAGTCGACGCCCACGGCATGCTTGCTGACACGGATCTCGCCGTTCGCCGGTAGGTGCCCGGCGTACTTGCCCTTCTTGAGCCCTTCGTCGAAAGCCTTCAGCCGCACCGCCCCGCCCCATTGGTAGGGCACGCCGACGTTGACGCTGTTGTCGGTAGAGAATCCTCCCTCGCGGTAGCCGAGGTCAGGGGTGTTGACGAGGACCCCCTCCGGGTCGCGACCGTGGAAGACGTGCTTGGGTGAGGCTCGCCACTGGTGGGTGGCGTAGCTGCGAGCGATGGCGAGGATGCGGGCGCGGGCGGCATCGCTGTTCTTGGCGCTTGCTTGGGCGAGGGCCGGTCCGAGGAGGAGGAGGGCGAAGGGCAAAGTCGTAGCGGCGAGCTTCATGGCGAGAGTTTCGCCGGGACAGGCTGCTCTTTCCACTCAGTCCCTGCGTCTGCGGGGGCGTAGCTCGGCTTTGTGCGACAGCGGCTCTTCCGGCCAGCTGTGTTTGGGGTAGCGGCGCTTGAGTTCCTTGCGGATCGCGGGGTAGCTGCGGGTCCAGAAGCCGGCGAGGTCGCTGGTCACCTGGACCGGGCGGTAGTTCGGCCCCAAAAGCTCGAGGACGATAGGCAGCTTGCCGCCGGCGAGACGGGGGAGCTGGTTGCAGCCGAGCAGCTCTTGGATGCGTGCTGACACTGTCGGGCCGGCCTGGGCGCTGTAGTCGATCTTTGCCTCGCGGCCGCTCGGGAGCCGGATGTAGCGCGGAGCCTCGCGCTCGAGGCTCTGGGCCAGGCCAGGGTGCTGGGCCAAGAAGATCGGGCCGAGATTCAGCTGGGCCAGCTCGTCTAGGCGGCTAGAGCTGAGCAGCTGCAGGGCGAAGTCGATGAGGGCCTGGTCGCTTAGCTCGGGGAGATCGAGATCGGGAGCATGCTCTTGCAGCCACTTGACCCGCGCTTGCAGGGCTCTGAATTCCTTTTGTTTGGCTAGGAGGCGGCCGGGGTCTTTGGCCAGCAGCCCGGCTAGGGCTGGGCGGGCGAGTTCTGGCGGAGCATCGCCCAGCAGGGTCTCGTCGATGTTCAGGCCGAGATAGCGAGTTCGTCGCAGCAGGCGGACGCGCCCCTCCTTGGCGATCAGGAGAGTTTCCTCTTGGGTGTTGAGCAGCCTTGGGTCGAGCCAGCTTGTTTCGATGGGGAGGGCCAGCGAGGCGCGGGCGCTTTGCCGCGACTCGAAGTCCTGGAGGTCGAGGGCTAGGAACAGTCGGCAGCTTTCGGGGAGGGCATGGGGCCGGATGCGAATGCTCTGCCCGGTCACCAGATCGCCCTTGAGTGGATCCTCTTCGCGGCGGCGGGCCAGCTGGTCGGGGAAGCCGGCGAGTAGTGCGCGGGCTAGGGCTTCGGAGTTGATCTCGCGGGCAGGGCGGGCGCTTCCGACGAGCTGGCGAATGCTTTGGAGCATGCTCCGCGTGGCTCCGGGCTCCAGGCCCAGGCGGCGGTATTCGCTATCGCCGCGGGCGGTGGCTGCCTCGGCCAGGATCTCGATGCGCTCTTCTAGGTCAGCGGGTCCTTGCACCCGGCCAGTACGGAGAAAGGGGTCGCGATTCTCCAGCAGGGCCGCGGCCGCGGCAGCCTCGAAGCTGCAGCCCAGTTCCCTGGCTTCGAGGACCAGGCGGGCATGGCGCGGGGGCAGGGGCAGGGACTGCATTCTCTGGCCAAGCCGGCTGAGGCTGCCGTCGTCAGCAAGCGCAGCGAGCATGCGGAGTGTTTGCTCCGCTTCGGCGAGGCGGCTCGGTTCTGGGGGCTCGAACCAGGCGAAGCTCTTGAGGTCGCGCCCGGCGAAGGCGCGCACCGCGAGCACCGGGCCGCTGAGTTCGACACGGCGGATTTCTGGGTCCTCGTGCTCGGGGCGCCGCCGCTCTTCGCCCTTGGTCCAGAGACGATGGCAGAGCCCGGGGCCCTGGCGGCCGGCCCGGCCGCGGCGTTGTTCGGCAGAGGCCAGGGAGATGTTCTCGGTGCAGAGCTTGTCGAAGCCGCTGCGCGGATCGCGTCGCAGCACCCGCGCCAGGCCGCTGTCGATGACCGCGCGCACTCCGTCGACGGTGATCGAGGACTCGGCGACGTTGGTGGCGACGACGATCTTGCGGCGCGGGCCACGGCGGATGGCGCGGTCCTGCTGCTCCGCTGGCAGCTGAGCGTGCAGGGGCAAAAGGTCGATGTTCCGCGCCCGCGCGAGCGAGGCGCAGGCGCGGCAGGCTGCGTCGATCTCGCGCTTGCCCGGCACGAAGACCAGCAGGTCGGCCTCGTGCATCTGCTCTAAGAAGCGCTCGCAGACGCTGGCGATGCGTCGCTCGATGGGCGCCTCGTAGCGGCGTTCTTCCCAGCTGGTCTCGATGGGGAAGCTCTGGCCGGGGATGTCCAGGGCGGAGCATTCGAGGAAGCGCGTCAGCGCTTTGCTGTCCAGGGTGGCCGACATCACCAGGAGTAGGAGGTCGGGGCGGAGGGTCTGCTGGACCTCACGCAGCATGGACAGGGCGAGATCGGTCTCGATGTGGCGTTCGTGAAACTCGTCGAGGACGACGGCGGCGATGCCGGGAAGCTCGGGGTCTTCGGCCAGGCGCCTGAGGAGGATTCCCTCGGTCACGAAGACCAGGCGTGTGGCGTTGGAGAGCTTGCGCTCATGGCGAACGATGAAGCCCACCTCGTCTCCGAGTCGGCCGCCTCGCTCCTGGGCGACGAAGCGCGCGGCAGCACGCGCGGCGATGCGCCGTGGCTCGAGCACCCAGATTTCGCCGGCGCTCTCGGGGAGGCGATCGAGGAGGGCGGCGGGGACGCGGGTGGTCTTACCCGAACCTGGGCTGGCCCCGAGCACCAGGGCGCGATCGTGGATCACTTGCTGGGTGATCGCCGGCAGGGACTGGTCGATGGGGAAGGAGGGCACGGTGCTTTGGCGGAATCGACTCGCTAACCCGGGTCGGCGGCGAGCTCCTCGAGTTCTTCCCAGCGGGCGTACTGGCTCTGCAGTTGCTCTTCGAGGCGCTTGCGCTCGCGGCCGAGTTCTTCGGCCTCGCCGCCGCCTTTGCGGTAGAGTTCGGGATTGGCGAGTTCCTCGTCGATCTTGGCGATGCGGGTTTCGAACTCCTCGATTTGGGCGGGTAGAGCTTCGAGTTCCTGCTGCTCCTTGTAGCTGATGCGCTTGCGGGCGCGGGCGGCCGGGCGGGGAGGCGTTACTTGGCCCTTGCGCTTTTTGTCGGCGGCTTCGGCCTGGGCCCGCTCGGCTTCGTGTTCGGCAGCGAGTTTTTCGAGCAGGCTGCTGACGTCTCCGGCGTGGAAGCGGTGCTTGGCGCCGTGGCCGATGTGGAGGATGCGTGTAGCCACTCGATCCAGGAACCAGCGGTCGTGGCTGACGATGAGGGCGCTGCCTTCGAAGGCGATCAAGGCTTCTTCGAGGACCCGCAGGGTCGTTAGGTCGAGGTCGTTGCTTGGCTCGTCGAGGATCAGGACGTTGCCGCCGATGGCCAGGAGTTTGGCGATCAGCACGCGGTTGCGCTCGCCACCGGAGAGCTGGCCGATCTTGGAGCGGATGGTCTCTGGCGTGAAGAGGAAGCGCTCAAGGTAGGACTCGACCCGCATCTTGCGTCCGGCGAAGGCGATGGAGTCGCCGTCGCCAGCGAGCTCTTCGGTGACCGTCAGCTTGTCGTCGAGCTGACTGCGGGCCTGGTCTAGGAAGGAGAAGCTCACGGTGCTGCCAATGTTGACCTTGCCGGCATCGGGCTTGATTAGCCCCATGCATAGCTGCACCAGGGTGCTCTTGCCGGCTCCGTTGGGGCCGACGATGCCCAGGCGTTCGCCGCGGCCGAGTTCCAGGTCGAGCCCGGAGAGTATGGCTTTGTTGCCGTAGGATTTGCTGACCCCCTCCAGCTCGAGCACCCGTTCGCCCAGCCTGCTGGTGCAGGGGATTTCGAAGTCGACCTCGCCAAGCGAGGCCTCGGGGACGGCGTCGGCCAGCTGGTGGTAGGCCTGGATGCGCGACTTGGACTTGGAGCTGCGGGCGGGGGGGCCACGGCGCATCCACTCGGTCTCTCGGCGCAGGAGGTTTTGGCGGGTGGCTTCGCTCTTCTGCTCGCGCTCGAGGCGGGCGGCCCGAGCTTGCAGATACTCGGCGTAGCCGCCTTCGGACTCGTGGAGCTGGGCTCGGTCGAGCTCGACCACCCGGGTGACGATGCGGTCGAGGAAGTAGCGGTCGTGGGTGATCAGGACCAGGGCCGCCTTGGTCGCGGCCAGATGCTCTTCGAGCCAGGCGATGGTCTCGGCATCCAGGTGGTTGGTGGGTTCGTCGAGGAGGAGCAGGTCCGGCTCTGAGATCAGTAGGCGGGCGAGGGCGACCCGGCGACATTCGCCGCCTGAGAGCTGGCCGCAGGTCGCGTCTAGGCGCTCAAGGCCGACGGCGTCGAGGATGGCTTCGACGCGGTGTTCGACCTCGTGGCCCCCGAGTTCGTCGAGGCGGTCTTCGAGGCGGCTTTGCCGAGCGAGGAGGCGCTGCAGTTCTTCGGGGCTGCAGTCGGGCTCCGCCATCGCCAGGTGCAGGGCGTCCAGCTGGTGCAGGACCTTGCCTCGCTCACCCAGCCCTTCGCGGGCGGCATCCCGGACACTGGCCCCTGGATCGAGCTCGGGCACCTGCTCGAGATAGCCAATGCGAAGGCCCTTTTTGAGCGTGCGTTGACCGGAGTCCGGCTCTTCGCGGCCGGCAAGGATACGGAGCAAGGTGGATTTCCCGGCGCCGTTGGCGCCGAGCACCCCGAGTCGATCGCCCTCGGCAAGCAGGAGGGAGATGGAGCGCAGGATGTCGCGGTCGCCGTAGCGCAGAGAAAGGTCTTCGAGTCCGAGTAATGCCATTGGGGCTTCGGAGCTTATCGCCAGCCCTGAAGTTCGCGAACTCTGAGCTCAACGGAGCCTCGGGCCTAGTCGGCGAAGGCGGCCTGGGCGTTGAGACGGCGGGCGAGGACCGCGGCTTTGCCGGGGATGGCGTCTTGGGCAGCGCAGGGAGGAAAGAGCTGTCCCCTTCGCCTGTTATGGATTCGGGTCAGGTTTTTTGCCCTTTGTCACGCGAATTGACAGGTTTGTGTCCGGAATACGATTATGGATTCTTGGCCTTGCGCTTGGGAGTGGGCGTAGCATCGGCTCCACTTTTCTCTCTCCTGTGGCTGGCTCTCTTCATGCGAGATTCCTTCGCGTCCCCTGAGCTTCTGATCGAGGCTCGGGCGACTCTGGCTCGTGCAGCTATCGATGACCCCGAGCTGGATCTGGCGGAGCTGGCCCTGCTTCCAGGTCCGGTATTCGTCGAGCGCCTGCCTCGGCTTTTGAAGGTGGCGCTAGGGGCCGATTACGTGTTCTTGGCGACGCCTTCGGGCAAGGACTGGAGCCGGATGCAGAGCATCGGTTCCGTTGGGCCCGACGGGGTCATGCCGCAGTTTGAATACGATCTCCACTGCTCGCCCTGCTCCGATGTTTTGCAGGGGGAGCCCTGCTGCTTCCGAGGAGATCTCGCTCGCCTTTTCCCCGACGACGAGCTGCTCCAGGGCTTGGAGCTGAGGGCCTATGCCGGCAACCCGCTGCTCGACGATGCTGGACAAGCTCTGGGCATCGTGGCCGCTTGCTTTTCCGAGGAGATCTCCGAAGAGCACGGCGAGCTTTGCTTGGCGGTGATGCACCTGGTCTGCGAACGCCTGCACGCCTACCTCGAATGTTCTCGCGTCGAAGCTGAGCATCAGGCTCTGATCGATATCGGCTCTGTCGATAGCTCGGAGATACTGCGCGATCTCGTCCAGCTGCTACAGAGTCGGCTTGATCTCGACCACTCCTTCTTGCTGGTGCCGGAGGGCCCTGCAGGGCTGCATGTGCTGGCGAGTATCCGGGGGGGGCATGCGGACCCCGGGTTTTCCCTATTGCGGCGGGGCACAGCTTTCGAAGAGCTTCGGGGCGAGAGCGAGGTCTTCCTTCCCCATTCACTGGCGGAGCGTTACCCAAGCGAGCCTTGGCTTACAGTGCTCGGCGACGAGGCGCTTTGGGCCCGCCAGCTCGAAGACAAGCAGGGCCGGATTCTGGGCATCTTCGGACTGTCACACGGGTCCGAACTCATGCCCGCGATGCCAAAGTCGAAGCTGCTGCCGATCTTTGCCCAGCGCTTTCGAGCCGAGCTGCTCCGGCGGCGGGCCGAGGAGGATCGCTCCGATGTCGAGCGCCGGCTACTGGAGTCTCGACACCATGAACAGCTGTCGATTCTCGCGGGTGGAGTCGCTCATGACTTCAGGAATCTACTGACCGGTATTGTCGGCCAGGCCGAGTTTGCGCGCGCCGAGCTGGAAGGAGAGCATCATGCCTGCGTCCACCTCGATCGCCTGCTAGTGATGGCCGAGCGTGCCGGCCAGCTTTGTCACCATTTGCAGGCCTATGCCGGACGTCGCCCGCTGGATCGCCGCATTGTCGATGTGCGGGCTTTGATCGAAGAGCAGATCCAGCAACTCGATCCGAGCTTGACCCGGCGGGTGCGGATCGATCTCAGCCCCATGCCCGATCCGCTTCCGGTGCAGGCCGATCCTGGGCAGCTGTCCATGGCTTTCGGTGAACTCTTGCGCAGTGTTTGCGCCGAGGGCATGTCGGGCGTCGGTCGGGCGCGACTACAAGTCTGCGTCGAACTGGTCGAGCTGTCGGGCAAGGATCTGCGCCAGCTCGGCTTTGGCGACGAACTCCAGGCTGGTCCCTATGTGAGGCTACGGCTCAACGGCATGCGCCAGGTCGTGCCGACCGAGCCGGAACGGCTGCAGGACCCCTATTTCACCAGCAAGATTCGGCCGCAGCGCCGAGCCGCTTCGGGCTTGGCCTTGGCTACGGTGATTGGGATTGCCCGCAAGCATGGCGGCGCCTTGCTCTTGCCTGATTCTGGGGCCGAGCAGGGGGAGCTTGAGCTGCTGCTCTTGCTACCAATGGCGGGAAAGCTCGCGGGCGAGCGGAAGCAGGAGGAGACTGCCAGCACTGCGGAGCGAAGCACTCGGCGAGTCCTCGTCGTGGACGACGAGCAGGTCGTGCGCGAAGTGGCCTCGCTAGGTCTGACAAGGCACGGCTACGAGGTCGACACCGTGGCCTCAGGCGCTGAGGCTCTGGAACTTCTGGTCGAAGGGGCCGAAGCCTACGAACTCCTGCTGCTGGATTTGTCGATGCCAGGCGGGCTGGACGGACTAGAGGTGATTCTGCAGTTGCGGGGGGCTGGCCGGAAGCTGCCGATCATCCTGATGAGTGGGATGTTGGAGAGCCGAGCCCAGAAGTGCCTTGAGGAATTTGACGACGTGCGCTTTCTCGAGAAGCCCTTCCGCAACGCGCGGCTCCTTGAGTCGGTCGACCAGGTTTTTTCCTGAGCGGGCAGTCGAGGGGCCGAGACGGCGTCGAGGGTCGGAGTCGGCCATGAGGCTTTGGCTTCGGCGCTTGCTGTTTATTGCGACGGCTGCCCTGGCTCGCTATCATCCTCCGCCCTTTTCCACCCGGAGCACCCTGCCCGGGTTCCCTCTCGCCCCGCTGCTGCCTAGCGAGACCTTGCCCGCATGTTCGATTCGCTGACAGGAGCGCTGAACAAGGCCTTCGACCTCTTCCGCGGTGAGAAAAAACTCACTGAGGAGAATGTCGCAGCAGGCCTCAAGCTAGTCCGTAAGGCCCTGCTTGAGGCGGACGTGCACTTCAAGGTTGCCAAGGGCTTCGTTGCTCGCGTGAAGGAGCGGGCCATCGGTCAGGAGCTGATCGACAAGGTCGAGCCGGCGCAGCAGTTCATCAAGCTCTGCAGTGACGAACTCAGCCAAATGATGGGGCCGGAGTCGGCAACGATTCCGATTCCCTCCAATGGGCCGGCAATCGTGATGATGGCCGGGCTCCAGGGCTCGGGCAAGACCACGACCTGCGCCAAGCTCGCCCACTACTACCGCAAGCGCAAGAAGAAGAAGCCGCTGCTCGTCGCGGCCGACCTCCAGCGCCCCGCTGCCGTGGATCAGCTGGAGACCCTGGGCAAGCAGCTCGGTATCGACGTCTACAGCGAGGGGGCCAAGGGCAAGCCTCCCGAGCTCTGCCGGCGTGGCGTCGAGCACGCAACGAAGATGGGACACGATTTCGTGATCCTTGACACTGCCGGGCGCCTGCACATCGACGAGAAGCTCATGCAGGAGCTTGAGGACATCGTCGGCAGGGCGAAGCCGAGTTCGGTGGTCCTCGTCTGCGATGCGATGACCGGCCAGGACGCCGTCAACTCCGCCAAGGAGTTCCACGAGCGCCTGCCACTGACCGGGGTGATCCTGACCAAGCTGGATGGCGATAGCCGCGGCGGCGCGGCGATGAGCGTCAAGGAGATCACCGGGGCGCCGGTGCTCTTCGCTGGTGTCGGGGAGAAAACCGAAGACCTCGAAGAGTTCCATCCTGAGCGCATGGCCTCGCGCATCCTTGGCATGGGCGACGTCGTGTCCCTGGTCGAAAAGGCGCAGGAGGTCGTTGACGAGAAGGAAGCGGAGAAGGCGGCCAAGAAGCTGATGAAGGGCCGCTTCACCTTCGACGACTTCCTCAAGCAAATGCAGATGGTCAAGAAGCTCGGCCCGCTGAAGAAGGTCTTCGGCATGTTGCCGGGCATGGGACAGGCGCTGAAGGACGTCGAGATCGACGACAAGCACTTCGCGCGGCTTGAGGCGATGATCCTCTCGATGACGCCGTATGAGCGTGCCAACCCCGATCAGATCGATACTCCCCGTCGTCGCCGCATTGCTCGCGGTAGCGGCAACGATTTGCAGGCCGTCCATGGCCTAATCAAGCAGTTCAAGCAGATGCAGAAGCTCTTCGGCAAGCTGGGTAAGGGAGGCGCACTGCCGCCCGCACTCGGCGGTGGTGCCAAGAAGGGCTTCCGCCCCGGCCAGGGCATGCCCGGCGGGGGTGCATTCCCCGGTGGCGGTTTCCCAGGCGGCGCAATGCCGCCCCGGCGACCCTTCTTCGCGCAGGAGGGGCGATGAGCACGACTCCTTGCCTAGCTCTGGGCCTAACTCTGGGCCTAACTCGCTCTGGGCCTAGCTCCTTGCCTAGCTCTGCTTCAGAGAGCTTCCTCCTGCCCGGGCCGGAGCTGTTTGATGACTCATTCCGAAGCGTCTCCGGTCCGAGGGCTCCTCGACCGGCGCGTGTTTCCTGTCTGCTGCGCGTGCCAGCTGATCATCAACGGCCGTGCGCACGCCGTCCCGATTTCTAACTGAGAGAGCCCCGAAGAGGGAACCCCCCAATGAGTGTCAAGATTCGACTGACCCGTACGGGTCGACGTAACCGTGCTTGCTTCCGCCTCGTCGCCATCGACAGCCGCAATCCGCGTGATGGCCGTGTCCTTGAAAACCTCGGCCTCTATGACCCGGTTGCGGCACGTGTGGATGACCAGCTTCGCCTCAATGGCGAGCGCATCATCGAGTGGGTCAAGAACGGTGCGATCTTGAGCGAGACCGCCGCCAGCTTGTGCCGACGATCGGGAATCGAGATTCCGAAGAAGGAAAAGAAGCGTAAGGCTCGCAAGCGTAAGCCTTCGGCCGAACTCACGGCCAAGCGAGAAGCTCGCGACCGCGGCCTCTACAAGGCCAAGAAGGAGCGGCGCGAGGCACGCATCGCCGCCAAGAAGGCCGCTGCTGCAGCCGAGTCCGAAGGTAACGGCGAGTCCTGACCCTTTTTTGCCCGGTTCGCCGGGCTCTGTCGGGACGGGCGAGACCACGGTCTTCTTGAGGGAGGCCGTGGCGTAGATCGCACGCCCCTCGCGTCAGACGCAATCGTTTCGCTTCCGTGAATCCGGAGGATCTCTTGGCGAGTAAGCGCAAGGCCTCAAAGAAGAAGGCCAAAAAATCGGCGGCGAAGAGTACGCCGAAGGCCGAGCCCAAGAAGAGCTCGGCGAAAAAAGAGCCGACCAGTTCGGCGAAGAAGGCCAAGGCGGGGGGCAAGAGCAGCTCGAAGAATGCTGTGAAGAAGGCTGCCACCAAGGCCAGTAAGAAGAGCACAGCTAAAGCCAGCAAGAAGGCTGCGGCAAAGGGACGTGTACGCAAGAAGAGCGCTGTCGTCGAGACCAAGGTCGTCGATGCGAGCGCTAAAACGGCGAAGGTGGCGGCTCCCGCCGAGAAGGCGAAGAAGACGACTAGCAAGAAGGCGGCTAAGGCGAAGCCTGAACCAAAGCCGGAAGAGAAGAAGGTGGAGGAAAAGAACCATCGCCTCCGCTCTCAGCCGGTCGAAGTTCAGGAGATCGACGTTCGCATTGCTCGCGAGCGTTATTCGCGGATCAAGCCTTTCACTCCGCGCTCCTTCGGTCCCGACCCCAAGAAGGGTCCGAAGCCGAACGATCTTCGCGACACGCTCAACCGGAACATGGGGAAGGCGCTGCCGCTCTCGGCACGCAATCGTCCCAGCACGGTGGTTGAGTTGGGCATCTTTGCGATCTTCGCTCTCGGTGCGAAGTCGGCAAAGGCCGCCCTCGAAGCGACCAAGCGCTGCGTGACCAACTTCGCCGATTGGAATGAGTTCCGGATCAGCGAGCCCTACGAGTTCTGCGAGTTCTTGGAAGATCTGAACATTCCCGAGCTCTACGACCGCTGCGAACGAGTGCTGCACTTCGTGGGGGACGTCTACCAAGACATGAACGAGGTCACGCTTGAGCACCTGCGCGACTGCACGCCCGACGACAGACTCGAACTGCTGTCGCGCTACCAGTCACTCGGTCCTGCTCTGACCCATTACCTCGGGCTTGCGATCCAGGACTTCGAAGGCGTGATCTTCCACTACTCCTGGGCCCGAGTCGGGCAGCGTAGTGGTGTTCTCGGGCGTTCCAACTCGCCCAAGACACTTGGCGCCAACTTGATGAAGGCCTTCAAGGGCAATGATCTGCTGTCGGTCCAGGTCAACATGATCGAACTGGGCGAAGAGATTTGCACTTCGGTACGGCCGAACTGCAAGAGCTGCTGCCTCGTGCAGATGTGCGTCAACCGTAAGGTCTAGTGCCATGGCGAACAGCTTCGAAGCAGGGCGTTAGTTGCCCGTGCAGGTCCTGCTTGCTTCCCAGTCACCTCGGCGGCGCGCTCTCTTGCAGGAGGCTGGTATCCCTCTGCGATTGCTGCAGCCGGGGTCCGAGCACGAGGACCGCGTGCCGGCCGGTTTCAGCCCTGCTGAACGAGCTCTGCACCTAGCCCGAGAGAAAGCTCTCGGCGCTCAGCTCGACGGCTCTGATGGCCTCTTGCTGGCGAGTGACACCGTGGTGGCGCTCGCCGGCCGCTGCTTCAGCAAGCCTCGGGATCGCCAGGAGGCTCAGAGCTTCCTCCTCGAACTCGAAGGACGGGAGCATGAGGTCTGGACCGCCATTGCTCTGGCACCGGTTCTTGGTGGAGTCCTCGATGCCCAGGCACTGCGCAGCGAGGCGCACCTGGCACGGGTTCGTTTTCGTTCTTTCGAACCTGGCGAGCTGGAGAGCTATCTGGACTCAGGTGAATGGCGGGACAAAGCCGGCGGCTACGGCATCCAGGCCGCAGCTGGAGCTTTCGCCGCTCTGGTCTCCGGTGAACTCGCGACGGTGATCGGTCTGCCGTTAACCGCGGTGCTCGCTCACTGGCACGGGTTTCAGAAGGAAGGCGAACTACGATGAGCCCAGAGCGGCGGCTACTCCTGCGGCTCGGGGCCGTAGCCTTCATCGTCTTGGGCTTGGCCTTCCTGGCCTCGCAGCTGCTCGGTGCTGGCAAGACTCGATCCATCGTTCACGAGCCCACAAGCGAGAGGCTCTCCGAGCCCGAAGCGCCACCGCCGCTGCCAAGCATCGAGATCCGAGAGGAATGCTTGCCTAGGAGCCCGGTGCTCGATCTCGCCCAAGCGGGGCCGGGACTGCGGCTGCAGCTGCTGACGCCCCTTGCCGAACTACCCGAGCGTGGGCATCTCTTGAGGGTAGATGGGAGCCGGGTGGCCCTCATCTTTGACGCCGAGGGGAGTTCCCGGCTTTGGATACAAGCGGTGCGGCCGGAGTTCTGGGGCGGGGTCCAACGCGAGGGCTTGTTGAAGGGGCTGGAGCGCCTCTGCTGGCAGCTGAAGCTGCGCCCGGCCGAGCTGCATGTCGAGGGGGCCGGCTCCGAGGCCCTGGCTCCGCTCCTGACTTGGGTGCGAGGTCGTTGATCTCAGAGTTGACGGGGCTCTTGCTCTACGTAAGCTATTCCGCCCTTTCCCAAAACCACGCCCCGATAAGAGCCCTGGGCGCCTACCTGCTGCGAGCGAAACGATGAAGAAGGACGGACACCCAAAATACGAGCTCTGCAAGGTCAAGTGCGCGTGTGGCAACGAGTTCGAGACCCGCTCCACTGTGAAGGAGATCAAGCTCGATATCTGCAGCGCCTGCCACCCGTTCTACACGGGCCGCCAGAAGTTCGTGGACACCGCGGGCCGCATCGACAAGTTCCGTGCGCGGTATCAGAAGCAAAGCGCGCAGAAACAAGAAGAGACGGCGGATAGCAAGTGAGCGACACCGGTCTTCGGCCGGTCCTGCTCGACAAGATTGCGGAGTTCGAGGCCCGCTTGCCCGAGCTTCAGGCTGAGGCCCAGACGCCCGAGGCCATGAAGGATGCCGGGCGGGCGAAGCGGCTGTTTCGTGAGATCGGCCGCTGCGAAAAGCTCGTCTCCCTGCGCGATCGTTGCGAGAGCTTGGCCGAGCAAATCGCAGACAACGAGGAACTCGCCGCCAGCGGTGACGAGGAACTCGCTGCGCTGGCCGAAGAAGAGCTGCCTGGGCTGCGTGAAGAGCTCAGCCGTCGCCGCGAAGAACTCGAAGGCATCCTGGTGGGGGATGACGAGTTAGGCGATCGCAACGCGATGATCGAGCTGCGAGCGGGGACGGGTGGCGACGAGGCCGCCCTCTTCGCCCGTGATCTCTCGCGCATCTACGCTCGCTACAGCGAGCGGATGGGCTGGAAGATGAAGCCGGTTTCGATGAGCGAGAGCGAGCTCGGAGGCTACAAGGAAGCCGTGTTCTCGGTCGAAGGCGAAGACGTCTTCCGGGTTCTTCGCTTCGAAAGCGGGGGACACAGGGTCCAACGTGTGCCGGTCACCGAGTCCCAGGGGCGGGTGCACACGTCCGCAGCCACCGTTGCGGTGCTGCCGCAGGTCGAAGAGCTTGAGGTGCGCATCGACGACCAGGATCTCGAGATCCAGACCACAACCTCGTCGGGGCCTGGTGGTCAGCACGTCAACAAGACCGAGTCGGCGGTGCGCATTACCCACCGGCCTTCTGGGCTGGTGGTCTTCTGTCAGGAAGAGCGCAGTCAGCACAAGAACAAGGCCAAGGCGCTCAAGCTATTGCGAAGTCGGCTCTTCGACCACGAACAGCAGCAGCGGCAGAAGGAGCGGGCGGAGGTCCGTAAGAGCCAGATCGGCAGCGGCGATCGCAGCCAGCGGATTCGGACCTACAACTATCCGCAGAACCGCTGCACGGACCATCGCACAGGGCAGAACTACAGCCTGGAGAAGATCAGCGATGGTGATCTCGGGCCGGTCCACGAGGATCTCTTGCGCCTGGAAAAGGACGAGAAGCTGCGGGATCTTTGACCCAGGGCGCCGTGGGCAGGGGTTTCTGCTCCCGGTATCAAGGGCTCGCCGCTAGCATCTTTCCGCTTCGAACCGCAGCGGTGCTTTGCCGTTGCCTCGCCGGCTATCGGTAGTAACGCCCCTGTCGCTGCCATACCCCTTGTGACTCCTGAACGAGAAGAACCGATGAGCAACGATTCGCACGACGAGTTGGATGAGCTCGAGCCCATCGTCGAAGAGACCCCAAGCAGCTCCGATTCTAAGGCTCCTGCCGAAGTCGATGTGCCGCAAGCGCCAAACGCTGAGCAACTGCAAGCCCACTCGGTCGGGCTGCTGCAGAAGCTTGTTGAGCGCAGCTTCTCCGGTATGGCCACGCCTCTCTTCAACCCCAACGCCTCGAAGGAATACTACCGCTTCTTCTTTGGCGGGCTGATGATCGTGCTTGGTTGCCTCATGCCCTTCGATGGCGATTGGGCACACCGTGGCTACGGGACCGTCGCCGGTGGCTTCTTCCTGCTCATCGGGCTGGGTGTTTGTTGGAGCATGTGGGCTGCCATCAACACCGGCATCGTGCGCATGAAGTGGATTCTCCTCACGATCATCCCCTTCTTCTACAGCGTGTTCTTCGTGATCAGCCCCTTCCCCAAGGGCGAGTTCAACGGCCAGACCGAGATGAAAATCATGGCGCCGTATTACGAGGCCAAAGACGGAACTTTCTCCGAGGACCAATACAAGCAGCTGCTTGAGGACTGCGCGGTCCTGCGTGAAAAGGATCCTCGTTGCAACTCCTGGAAGGAGTTCAGCGATGATTTGGGCAAGTTCCGGCAGGACCGTTCAGCGGTCGGGCGCGCCTTGCAAGAGAGCGGTCCCGGCAAGTGGTTCGTGTTCTTGGGTTCGCTGCTCGTCGAGTTCACCTTCTTGATGAGCATCTTTGGCGGTTTCAAGAAGATCAAAGAGCAAAAGGCCGCGCGGGTTGCGTCGTCGCGGCGCCGCTGAGACCGGGGTGAGCACAGATTGAGCGATAAGGCATCGCTCTGGACCGTCGGCCAGGTCCTCGCGCAGAGCGAGGAGCTGGCCGCGCGTCGTCCCGAGGAACTCGCGCCAACGCGCAATGACTTGCTTTGGGCGCTTGCTGAGGTCCTAGGCCTTGGGCGGCTTGAGCTGCTGATGCAGCACGATCGGCCGATGAGCGGAGCCGAGCGCCAGCGCTTCCGTGGCATGCTCAGCCGGCTGCTCGCAGGCGAACCGCTCGCCTATGTTCTCGGCCACCAGGACTTCTATGGCCGGTCTTTCCTGGTAGGGCCCGAGGTCCTGATCCCGAGGCCCGAGACCGAGGAGCTGGTGCGCATCGCTCTTGAGCTGCTTCCCCAGGGGGCCCGGGTTTTTGAGCCCTGTACCGGCTCGGGCTGTATTGGCTTGACCCTCGTGCTGGAGCGAGAGGATCTCTCGGTCCTGAGTTCGGACCTGAGCCGGGAAGCCCTCGAATACGCCCGCAAGAACGCACGGGCGCTGGGCGCTGATCCGGGACGTTTTCGCCTGCGGCAGGGGGAATGGTGGCAAGCAGCCCAGGGCGAGTGCTTCGACGCTCTCGTCGCCAACCCGCCCTATGTCGATCCTGCGCGTCCGGAACTCTTGGCCGAATCGGTGCGCCGCTACGAGCCGGGGCTGGCCCTCTTCGCCGAGGAGGGCCGACCGCTGTCGGCCTATGAGGCCCTGCTCCAAGGTGCCGTCACTGGCCTAGCCCATGACGCCCTCGTGTTCTTCGAGGCCGGTATCGACAGCATCGAGCCGCTCTGCGCGCGAGTCAGCCAGAGCCGGAACTTCAGCGAAGCGGAGATCCTCTTGGATCTTGCTGGCAAGGCACGCATCCTGCGTTGCCGTCGCACTTGAGAGTTACCCCGCCTTTCCCCCGGAGCCTGAGCATGCGTTTTTTGCCCTCTCTCCTTCTCGTCTTCTTGGCTTCTTGCGCATCCGGCCCCAAGTCCGTCCCAAAGGTTGTGGGCCTCGGGGACTTGGCCGGCGAGCTGGCCAAGAGTGATCTCGTCTTCTTTGGGGAGGAGCACGACAACCTCCTCGGCCACCAGCAGCGCTTCCTGCTCTTTCAGCAGCTGCACGCGCGCCGTCCGGACATGATCCTGAGCATGGAGATGTTTGCCCGGGATGTGCAGGAGCCGCTGAACCAATACCTGGAGGGCAAGATCGACGAGAAGAGCTTCCTCGCAAAGGCCAAGCCCTGGCCGCAGTATGCTCAGCGCTATCGACCCTTCGTTGAGTATGCGCGCAGGCATGGCCTCGCGGTCCTTGCCGCCAATGCTCCGCGGAGCATGGTTCGCAAGATGCGCAAAGAGGGTTGGGAGGCCATCGCCAAGAGCCCCTGGGTGCCGCGGCATTGCACCGCCCCCAAGGACCTCCGCTGGACCAAGTTCAAGGAGGCCATGTCCGGGCACATGAGTGTCAGCGAAGAAAACCTCTACAAGTACTATCAGGCCCAGTGCCTGTGGGACGATTGCATGGCGGAGTCCATCGTCGATGCCTTGGCGGCGGCAAGGAAAAAGGGGCGTTCGCCCCTCGTCGTGCATCTGGTGGGCAAGTTCCACGTAGAGGACCAGGGCGGCACCCTGGTCAAGGTTCTCGAGCGCATGCCTGAACTCGATGCCGCTGTGCTCACCATGCGGAGCCAGTCCAATATCGCCCGCCAGGCGAATGGTGATTGGCTCTTGACCCTGCCCCTGCAGCCCAAGCCCAAGATGCCCCGCGGCCATGGCAAGAAGAAGCCGACTTCGGCGGCGAAGTAGCTAGCCCTAGCGCCAAAGCCAGACGCCCTGCTGGCTGAGGATGACGAGCCCCGAATTCGTCGGAGCGAGGCCGTGGATGCCGCCGATTTGCAGGGGGCGGAGTTCAAGTAGCCGGCTGTAGAAGAGGTCGCGCTCGAGATCGAGTTCGTAGAGACTCGCCTGAGTCGCTAGCCAGAGCTTGTTCTCGGTCATCGCCCAGCTCCGGAAAAACTCGCCAGGCTGGATGGGGAGAGCATCCTCGCGCTTCCCTCGGAGTTCCAAGGGACCGCTGCGGATTTGCACCGGGGCGCACTCGACCAGGCCTTGCCGCAGCAGGGCGAGGCGCTCCAGCTTTCTGCTGACGCCGAGCAAGCGGGTCATGCTGCGGCGTGGGCGGGGAGTTGCCGCGAGGCGAAGCTCTTGGCCAGCTCGACTCCGCAGGCGATAGAGCCAAGTGCCATCGCTCGGAGCAAAGTAGATCTCCTCCCCGCTGCGGGCGAGGCGTCCTTCGTGCCAGGGGCCCTGTTTGCTTCCCAATGCGCTGATGCGGGCCGTGCGGAAGCTCCAGTGCATTTCGCCGCGTAGTGGGTCCAGGCCGCAGACGATTCCAAGGCCGGTCGAGAAGACCAGCATGCCGTCGGCGAAGATCGGAGCTGCGGGGACATGGCGCCCCGAGCCCAGCTCTTCTTGGCGGCTCTCGATGAGGTCGCGGGTCACTGGCGCGCCTTGGGCTAGGAAGCGGCGCCAGAGGAGTTTTCCGTGGTCGTCGAGGCAGGCGGCCCAGACCTGCCGCCGTAGGGACTCGTCGAGCGAGCTGAAGAGGACGTATACACGGTTCTGTAGGGCCAAGGCGTGGGGATGTAGGGCCACGGTGGCGGTACTTGGCTGCTTGTCGCTAGGAGGAAGCTCCGGTCGCCATTTCCAGAGTAGGCGCGGCTTGTTTTTTTCGCCTAGGGAGATGGCGAGCAGGGCACTGCCTAGCTGTTGGGTTTGGCGGCTGAAGCGCCTGCGGAGGCGGCGTTGTAGACGCAAGGCATCGGCATCGCCGGTGCCGTGCACCACATAGAGCATGCTCCCTGAGAGCGAGGGCGTGGGGCGTTCTGCCTGTCCAGGGGGGATTCCGCTCCGTGCTGGCAACTGCAGGCTTTGGACCGTGCCTTCTACGGGGTGGATCCATACGGCGTCGAGCGGCGTCTGGGCGACGAGGAAGGAGGTTCCGCTCTCGTCCTGACCTAGCACTTGCCCGACATGGCCCGGCACGAGCCAGGGCAGTGCCTGGAGCAGGAGAGGGGAAGGGCTGGGTTCTTTGGGGGAGCAGTCGAGGGCGATGCTGCTGCCGTCGAGGCGCCCGAGTCCATAGGGCTGAGGGTGGGGGCCGTTGATCTTATGGAGCAGCTGGCTGAGGAGCTGCGCCCTGGGTTTGCGCAAGTCCGGAGCCAGCCGGCGCAGCCAATAGGCTGCCGCTGCGATCTGACCGCGTTCGAGAGCGCTGTCGCAGAGGCGAAGCCGGGCCTGGGCCGCAGAGTTCGTGCCGGGGAACTTGAGGAGGATGCGCCGAAGAGCCTCGGGGTCGAGGGAGGCGCGTGCCAAGGCTTGCTGAGCTCCCTGTTCGAGGCTGGCGCAAAAACCTGCACGGAGTTTGGGGGGAGACTTGGAGAGAATACTCTCAAGAACATCGTGGAATCGCCGCGTCTCTCGATCGCCATACTGGAGCTGGGGGGACTCGGCATCATCCCGGAGTGCGACCAGCAACTGAGCGCTCGCAGCTTGAGCGTCACCCTTGCGTAGTGCCTGGAGACCAGCATCGAGGCGGCGCTGCAAGGGGGGAGGGCAGGTCTCTACGAAGCTCTTGTTGGACAGAGCGCCTGTACGTTCCTGGGGAAGGGCCGAGGCGCTTAGGAGCCCGGCGCTGAGACTGATCAGGAAGAGGGCGCGGATTGGACGCATCGGAGCCTGCTAGCAAAGCTTGGGAGGATCCGCCGCTGCTCCTGAGCGGAGGGGCCGCCTACTTGAGTTCGGTCCATGCCCGGCGGGCGGGGTGCCCTGGCGGCAGCAAGCTTTGGCGGTCGAGCTCCTGCTCGATGCGCTGGGGGTCAAGCTGCAAGGACTCGAGTTGCTGCTGCTCGCGTTCGATTGCGTCGAAGCTGATCATCAAGTGCTCGAGCTGCTGCCGCTCGCTCCTGCGGGCTTGGATGTAGTCCTGCAGGGCGGGGGTGAACTCGGCGAAAAGCAGCCAGAGAGTCGCCAGGGTGAAGAAGGCCTGGAAGCAGCGGGGGAGCCAGTCGCGAATACTCGAGCCCGAGACAAGAGCAGCGCTCCGCCCCGTGCCCTTTTCGCTCTTCGCTCCTCCCGCCTTGTGCATGCGGCCTCCGGGCCGACGTCGCCTTACTCTTCGTCGCTCTCGGTGAGCAGCGACTCGGGACCACCATAGAGGGCGGCATCACCCAGCTCCTCTTCGATGCGGAGCAGGCGGTTGTACTTGGCAACGCGCTCGCTGCGGCTGGGGGCTCCGGTCTTGATTTGGCCGGCGCCCGTCGCGACTGCGATGTCGGCGATGGTGGTGTCTTCGGTTTCGCCACTGCGATGCGAAATGACGCAGCTCATGGCCGCGAGCTCGCGCGCGATCGAAATCGTGTCGAGGGTCTCGGTCAGGCTACCGATCTGGTTGACCTTAATGAGCACGGCGTTGGCGGCCTGAAGCTCGATGCCCTTGGATACGCGCTCGACGTTGGTGACAAAGAGGTCGTCACCGACCAGCTGCACCTTGTCGCCGAGGCGGGAACTCATCTCGACCCAGCCATCCCAGTCGTCCTCGTCGAGTCCGTCCTCGATCGAGAAGATCGGGTAGCGCTCGCACCATCCGGCGTAGAGATCCACCATCTCGCTGGCGCTGAGCTTGCGGCCTTCGCCTTCGAGGCTGTATTTGCCGTCGGCGTAGATCTCCGTGGCGGCAACGTCGAGTGCCAGCTGAATGTCGTCCCCGGGGGTATAGCCAGCCTTCTCGACGGCGGAGAGGATGACCTCGATGGCCCCTTCGTTGGAGCCTAGGTTGGGGGCGAATCCTCCCTCGTCGCCGACGGCAGTGCTGAGCTTGCGATCCTTGAGCACGCCCTTGAGCGACTGGTAGATCTCGCAGGACATCCGCAGGCCTTCGGAGAAGGTCGCTGCCCCGAAGGGCATGATCATGAACTCCTGGATGTCGACGTTGTTGTCGGCGTGCGCACCACCGTTGAGGATGTTGAGCATCGGCACCGGTAGGCGGCAGGCGTTGGTACCGCCGATGTAGCGGTAGAGCGGCATGCGGCAGTACTCGGCGGCGGCGTGCGCTACGGCCAGGCTGATGCCTAGGATGGCGTTGGCGCCCAGGCGCTTCTTGTTGGGGGTACCGTCCAGTGAGCACATGAGACGGTCGATGGCCGCCTGGTCTCGGGCGTCCATACCGAGGATGGCCTCGGCGAGTTCTCCATTTACATGATCGACGGCTCGGAGGACGCCCTTACCGCCGAAGCGTTCGTCGCCATCACGCAGCTCGACGGCCTCGTGGGCCCCGGTGGAAGCGCCTGACGGCACTGCTGCGCGTCCGCGGATTCCAGAATCCAGAACGACTTCGCATTCGATGGTTGGGTTGCCCCGCGAGTCAAGGACTTCACGTCCACGCACTTCAAATATCTTCGGCATGCGCGAAAGCATACTCGCCGCGCGAAGGGGCTTTGAAGCGCGGACTCAGGAAAAGCAGGGCAGTATTTGATTCCGTTTATTCCTGAGATAGCCAAGTGCTTGGCTATCGACCGCTTCGATTAGCGCAGGCAGCTAGCCTGATTGCCCGCTGTTCGCTGCTTGGGCTCAGCGTCCAGGCCCGGCAATAACCGCCGGGGCTGAGCCGCTATTCCTGAGGCTCTTTGGGAGGCTTTGCTGGGCTGCGGCGCGGCCATGCCAGAAGGCGGCCTGCTCAGGGTCTACTGCTAGTCCTAGGCCCTTTGCATAAAGGCGCCCCAGGGTTTGTTGGGCTGTGCGGTTGCCACCACGCGCCGCTGCTTGGAGCAGGCGATAGGCCCTTTTCTGGTCTTTTGCATTCTGGGCTGTGAGCAGCCGGAGGATGTCGAGTTTGTCCTGAGCTGGAGCATAGGATTGGCTCGCGGCTCCAAGGAGCAGGCGTTCCGCTTCTACAAAATCGAGGGCGACGCCACGGGCTTCAAAATAGAGCATGCCGAGCCGGTATTGGGCAGCGGGGTGCCCTTGTTCTGCCGCAAACCGATACCAGTGCGCCGCTTCCTTGAGATTCGCGGCACAGGCCTGGCCCTGCTCCTTCAAGTAGCCCAAACGATACTGCGCCCCTGCATCGCCGTTTTGGGCCCGCGCCTGCAAACTGCTGAAAGGCTGGGCGAGCTCGCCGTTTGGATCGAGGGCTGATTTGTTAGAACTCTCACAGCTAAGAACGAGGGCGGCCAAGGCTAAAAGGCCGGCGAGGAAAGCCGATCGAGAAGGACAGCAGATCATTCCCTACCGATCGGCTGGCGCTTGGCCTTGATTGAGGATTCTGCGCTGCCGTGCCCAAACTCAGGGGCGCAGGCTGCCTGAGCCGATACAGAGGCATGCTCCAGCTGCTCTTCGTGCTTGCCGTGCTTTTCGGCCTCAGTGGATGTGCCTCCGATCATTCGGGCGCCGATGCTTCTGCGGAAGCTACGGAAACGACCGAAGCGAGTTGGCCCGAGGGCAGCCTCGTGCATCTATGCAGCTGCAGCCGCGAGCTGCCGGCACGCTGGCGAGATGCTGAGTGGCTGCTGCGCCTGCGCCAACATGTGAACCAGGGCGGGAGCCTCCTCCTCGAGGGGCACGCGGTGCAGTTGGCGGTGGCCCTGGGACTCACTGCGCCAGGGAGCGTCGAGCGCCGCGTCCTGCGCCGAGGCCAGGATGGGCGCAGTGATGCGGCCGGGACACGATTTGGCTTGGCGCCGGCGCCCATCGCTGAGCAGGTGCTCGGCTTTGGGCCAAAGGCGGTCTATTTCGATAGCTCTCCCTTGCTGCGGGTGGAATACCTGGCGCTCGACTACCTTCAGCTACGAGGGGGCGTGGCCCTCGGCTTTCTCGCGATCGATGAGCGGGGAATCGAGCGAGCTAGGAGTGATTGTCTCCTTGCCGGCTGGGAGCTCGGCAAGGGCCGGGTCCTGAGCTTTGGGCTGGTTTCTGCCCAAGGAGAAGCACATCGGGAACCTGCTGAGCAATGGCTGGCGGCCAAGGGGCAAGCCTGGCTTACGCGTGGGCGAGAGCTGGCGGTCTGTCGCGAAGACGGGGCGCCGCCGCGGCCTGCGATCGATGCCTGGGGGCCGGTGCCGAAAGCGCCTGCCCGGCCACCCCTGTATCTTGAAGGCCCGAGGCCGTCCCGGCCGTGGCAGCTCGGAGTTGCTATTCCTGGGGCCCTCTTGCAGCAATGGAATCGAGCCAAGCTTGCTGAGCACCTGGCTGCGCACCGCATCGATCTCGTGCTCCTGGGGGTGACGGGTCTGGACCGCCTGCTCGATCCGGTGAAGGCAAGCGGCTTGCGGGTGCAAGCCGACGACGTCTCGGAGGAAACTCTCCTCGACTTCGCCGCCTCTGCCCATGATCAGGGAATGCAAGTGGCCCTTGAACTCCCTGACGGTGGTGGGCGCTTGCAGCCAGGTGAGGAGCAGTTGGCCTTCGTGGACGCCCTCGCTTCCCGGTTCTTTGACGAGGAGAAGCTGGGCCGGGAGGCCTTCGATGGGCTCGTGCTTGGCGGTTTCGATCGCTGGACCATGCGGGCGGCTTTGGCAAGCTTGCAGCAGCAGCGGCCTTCCATCTTTGTCGTGAGCCGCGAGGGCGAGGCAGCGCCGTCCGATGCCGTGATCGGGCAGATCGAGCCGCAGGCTGGTCGCTTTGCTGGCCTAGCGATCAGCGGGCACGATGCTGCGTCGCTGCGAAGGGCCTATCGACCTGGCGTGCACGGACTCTTGCGTTTGGACAGCGCTGCCGCGCATGGGGCGAGCCCGGATTGGTTGCGGCAGCAGTGCAAGGACTTCGTGCGGCTCTTCGGAGATCGCGCGCACGCCATCGTCTTGGATCTGGAAAACCCTGAGCGGCTCACCGAGATGCTGCAGCTCTGCTCCTTGGCGTCGGCTCCACTTGCCGAAGCGGCGGTCTACCGCCTGGCCAGCACGGGCCGTGGCGGGGCGCGCGACGCGCTTGGCCAGCTGCTTCCGAGTCCGGCGCTGGGAGCGCAATCCCCAGCAGCAGCGGCGACGACGGTCTTGGAGAACCGCTGGCTGCGCCTTGAGCTGGGTGGGGGGCGATTGCTGTTCGATCCAAAGCGGAGCGGGGATTTCGGTCGCTCTGCTCTGGTCTTGTCGCCGGGCTTCGATCGCTCGCGAATCCTCGGTGCACGCCCAGGTCCCGGCTACCTCCTTGAATACGACAGCGACTTCCAGCCCGGTTCGAACAAGCGAGAGGCCAGGGGGACCCTGCTTCTGAGCAAGGATGAGCCCAGGTGGCCGGGCGCGCTCCGCCGTGGCGGCATCGAGACCCTTCGGCAAGAGCTTGAGCTGCCGAGGGGGCGCTATCAGTTGCTCCTCGAGGGGCAGCCCGGAGCCGAGGGGGCGGTGCTGGAGCTGGCTCTTGAGTCGGCGGTGCTGGGCAACCTGGTTGGCAAGAAGGCGCGAGTTGAGAAGAGTTTCGAGTTCAGTATCGCCGAGCAGCGTCCATGTGAGCTGCAGCTACGTTTGCGGGCCGGTGCCCGAGTGGAACTCTTGCGTGCCGAGCTGCATCGCATTGGCGATGTCGGCCAGGAGCAGAAGTTCCAGGAGACAGCTGGGCCCCTCGTCGAGCTCAAAGAGTGGGTGACGACCAGCTTCCTGCGCGAAGAGCGAGAGCTGCGCATGCTTGGTGATCTGCCCGGTTTTCTGATCAGCGTGCGCTACCACAAGGCCAATAACGGGCTCCGGGTGGAACGCAGCTTTGCGCTGCCGGGATACCGGCTGCTTGCGGCGGCGCGGAGTCGTGGCCGTGCTCCCTGGATTCTTGAGGGGACGCGCAAGGGCCTGCCCCGGCTTTGGATCTACGAGCTGGGGCAGGGGCCAAAGCACCGCTCGCTTTGGATTCCTGGCCGCGGCTTGCGGTTGCGCAATGCGCCCCGTTCGCACACGGGATTCCGGCTTGCGGTGCTCTTGGCTGACGAGTTTGGACCCAGCTGCGATCCCGTTGCCCTGACCCACGAGTTGCGAATGCTCTTCGATCCGCCGACCCTGCGTTTGCAGGCGGGGCGGGCCGAACTACCGGCATCGCTGCCGCATCCCTGGCCTCGCCTGCTCAAAGTTTCGGCGCAGGAAGCCCAAGCCTTACGGGTGCAGGATCCTCTCGGGGTGCGAAATCTCCGAAGCGTAGCGCGGCGGGATGGCGGAGCTTTCGCCACGGTGATGCAGTGGCCACAAGAGCGCATGGCTCTGTGGCTAAGGCAGCCTGGCGAGCCGGCGGTGAGTCCGGGTTCAAAGAGGATACTCCGGCTGGCTAGCCAGGCGGAATCACGCATTGTTCTGCGTCGGCATGCACTCACCCCCTTTTCGCTGCGGGCCTCCGTGCGCTTCGAAGGGAACTTGCCGGAGCTGAGCTTTGCTGGGGAGTCCTGGCTCTATCGAGGGATGCACGAGCTGGTGGCGCCCTACCTGCTTGGCGATCTCGCCTTCACTGCCGGATCGCATCGCTGGAATGGGATACGTCTGTTGGATAGCAGCGCCGGGATTACTCGCTGCGGCCTGGATGCGCATTCCTGGGAGATTGCTACCAGCGAGCTACCGCTGGGAACGGCTGCGAGGATGCTCTACGCAAGGGTGCTTGCTTGGGATGGGGCTTGGGGGCCTCGCTTGCGGCCGCTTGGAAGGCGAGGGGGCAGGAGTTCCTCCATGCTGGTGCGCGGTCGGCGCGAGTCCTGGAGCCTGCCTCGCTCGGCGCAGCCGGCCCGGCCCTGGCGCTGAGGCTCCGGCTTCCGGTCTCGGATGGCTGTGCGCAGCTTTTAGCCTTTAGTCCTGCTTGAGCCTTGCCGCGCCTTCTTGTGGCTGGGGCAGCAGATCGCGCAGCCAATGTTCGAGTCCGGTCCAATCGCGCTGGATGGGGTGCATGGGAACGATGCCCAGCTTGGCCTCGGGGTCGAGGAGCATATTGCCGCTGCGATGCAGGGGCTGGGCCGCCCAGGAACGACGCGGTGGCTTACGGGTCGGAACGCCGGCGAGCATGTGCGGCTGCCGAAACGACAAGCGTGAACGATACTTGCCCTTCTCCTCGGCCTCGGGCGCGACCGTGGTGAAGGTGGGGTCGAGGATATAGGCCTCGGCCCCGTGGCTGTCTTCGGAGACGAAGAGATAGTCGGGGCGAAGGGCATGGGAGCCGCTGCAGCTCAGGCCGCTTTCGTGCGGAGTCTCCTCGGAGCTGGTCGGCGGAATGCGTGGCTCGACCCAGAGGGTCAAGTGCTCGCCGTTAAAGCCGGCGTCACCGGGCGGCAAGAACTCGATTTTCCCGCCGAGGAAGAGGGCTGGGACCGGGTCGCGGCGAGCTTTCCAGCCCAGGCGCGAGAGGGCTTCTACCGCCTGTAGTCCACACCAGCGTTGATAAAGGAAGGGCAGCTCGGCGATTTCGGTGTGGCCGTCGATGAGGGCATGCAGAGTGTCGGGAAGCTCCGCGGCGGGATTGAGGATCCTCGCAGAGAGCTGGCCAAGGCGCATCCAAGCGGTGCCGCCGGGATAGGGGACAGGGCGTCTAGGGCTAGAGGTGATACGTGTCGGGCTGCTGCGGAGCGCCAGAGTGCGGGTGCGTACTAGCGTGCGCTCGGCGGTCTCGAATTGTTCTTCGAGGGCGCGCAGGCGCTCGTGGATTTCGATCTCGAAGCTGTCGGCCATCTGGTCCAGCGTCACTGCCTTGAGCGCTCTGGCGAGCTGGGTGCCGATGCGGGAGCGTGCCTGCTCAAGCTCGGCCCAGAGAGCTTCCCAAAGGTGGAGGATCCACCCGTGGCCACGGGGTTCTTTTTCGCCCAGGGGGTCGGGGCGCTCCCAGCGGGTTGGCAGTAGTTGGTGGCCGATGTTCAGGAAGTCCCGGGGGTGGCGCGAGGCGCGAGCGCGGCGGGGCGTTCTGCTCTGCACCCAGGCGGCTCCTGGCTGGATAACAAGCTCGGAGTTCTCCCGTAGGCAGGCCGGGACCAGGGCGCCGAAGACCTGGATCTTGGAAAGCAGCGGGTGGCGCTTTTCTTGGCCGCGCGAGCTTTGCGAGGCTTGCGACACGGTGCTGCCCGCTTCGAGAAGCCAGGCGGAGGCTTCTCGAAGGTCATTCAGCAGGATCTCAGCAAGGTCACGCATCCCTGGAGTTACTCGCTTCTCTCAGGCCTGAATGATGTCGCAGCCGGTAGAGAGGAGTTCGTCCCAGCTTTGCAGTAGGTCGGAGCAGAGCGGGAGACGGCTGCCGTGGTCCTCGTTCCAGCGTGCGAGCTTCTTGCGCACATCCTCGTCGAAGGGGTCGCGTGCATGGAGGCGGACCCGCCCGAGCAGCTCTTGGCGCAGGACCAGATCGAGGATGCTCCATGAGTCGAGGCCGAGGGCTTCCTTTTCTTCGAGGGCGCGTTGCAGCGACAGGGATGAGCGCACGGAGAAGGCGATACCCTTGGGGCGCAGCGAATCATCGAGGTCGAGGAGGGCGGAGACCTGATCCTCTTCGAGTTCGAGTCCCACCTGCTCCAGGCAGACCTGCGGCTCCATTTCGAGGGTCACGACGGTGGCGCGGTCGAGGAGGCGGGGGCTGAGCGGGTGCACCGTGTGGTCGGTATTGATGGTGGCGACGAAGTGCAGGGCGGGGCTTAGGAGCAGCTCGCGCTTATTCGGCAAGGCGCGCAGGCCTTGGCCGGGGATGCGCCAGATGCGGTCCTTGGGGTCTTCGTTCTCGAGGATCACCATCAGGTCCGAGAACCAATGCTCGGGGCTGCTGAGGTTGAACTCTTCGAAGATCACGAGCCGGGCGCGTTTGTCCTTCTTGGTTTCCCAAGCCTTCTCTGCCTCGATCAGGAAGTGGGTAAAGGGGGTCGCTTCAAATCGGTGATCGACCGGGTGCACGTAGCCGAGCAGGTCTTCGGGGCCACGCCAGGTCGCCGAGACCGGCACCCGCAGCGTGCGCTCGCGATCGGGATCGTGGAGCAGGCGCAGTGCCAGGTGGCTCTTGCCAACACCGGGGGCTCCGCGCAGCAGGATCAGCGACTTGGTCTTGGAGCCGAGAAGGAGGGCATTGAGGTTTTCGCGGCCGTGGGTGTCACGGATCCACTGCTGGTTCTCGGGCTCGACCAGGGCCGGGCGATCCCAGCGCGGCAGCCGTGGTGCCGGGCGCGGGCTCGCAACGACCGGAGCCCCGATCCCTGGAGCGAGTGCTTTCAGATCCCCCGATACCAGCGTTCCCGTCTCGGGAGCGGGAGTGCTTGCTGCGCTCTCGGCTAAGGAACTCGCTGCCAAGTCGGGTTCTCCGCTCGGCAGGCTGCGCTTGTCGACGATGCGAGAGATGCTGGAGAGGGCGCCGGGCATGGGGCCTTCGCCGACTCCGGTCTCGAAGATCGTTTGCGGTTGGTCCATTCTGGCCTGCTCGGAAGCGCGGGCGGCGGCCTTTTCGGCCGCGATCTCAAGCCAGTTGCTCAACTCTGCGTCGAAGCGCTCGAAGCGCTGCTGGTCCTCGGGCGAAAACCAGAGGTCCTTTCCGCCTTCGAGTTCGGCTCGGACGCCGTCGAAGAGCCGTAGCACCTGGTTGCGGTCGAGCTGCCTGACGTAGGGGCCGCCGACGCTGCGGCCGCGTGGCGTTTGGACGCGAATCCTCTGGAGGCGGGTCCAGGCCCCGGGATAGGGCCGCACCAGGTAGTGGGTGCGGTGTCTGGAGCGGTCGGCCTCGACCGTGCGGACACGGTAGGCGCCTACCGCGATTTCTTGCCGTGTGCCCCCTTCGCGCACACCGCGGGGCTCTTCGAAGTCGTGGGTCCAGAAGATCAGGATCTGGTCGTCGAAGGCTTCGGGCTGCTTCTCGAAGATCCAGGCGCCGCCGTTTTCTTCGATGACGACCTTGGGCTCTTGCAGCGAGAAGGTGTCGATGTGGAAGCAGTCACGGAGGCCGCGGGCGCAGTAATTCTCCTGGAATCTTGGGTCAGCGAGGCAGCTCCATGCCTTGGGGTTGTCGCAGATGGTGCCGTCCCAGCCGCTGCGGTGGGCATTGATGCGGATGGCTAGGGCGTTCCCCGGCTTGAGTTGAAAAGTCATTGGTAGTACCCAAGTTAGTCATGCTTATAGGCAAGCGAGGGGCCCGTGACGCAGGCTGCTCCTCGCGACAGCATCCTAGCCTCATGAGGGGGGAGGGCACAGGAACTTGCTCTTGAGAGTCTGAAGCGTTTCGAGAAGCATGTTTGGGTGGAAGCCGACCTGAACCGTGGATCTGTTTTTCGGCGTGCGCTCAGCTTCGGGCTGCCGTTGGCCCTGGGTATGGCCTCGCACGCGGCCTTCAACCTGATCGACCTCGGGATCGTCGGGGAGCTGGGCGAAGATGCGGTCGGGGGCGTGCACGCGGCCGGGACCATCAACTTTTTCCCGATGATCCTTGGCAACGGGCTTTCGGTTGGAGCAACGGCCCTGGTTTCGCAGCAGATCGGGGCTGGGAAGCGAAATGCGGCCCACCGCTCGGCCAACCTCGCCCTGCTGCTGACGGTCCTGCTCGGGGTCCTACTCGGTGTTCTGTTCTATGTGCTGGCCGGGCCGATCTGTGCGGCCTTGCGCCTCGAGGGCGAGCAGCTGCGCATTGGCATCGAATACCTCGAAGTCATGAGCCTGGGCACCATCACCATGTATCTGGTGATGCACGTGACCGGGATGCTGCGCGCCATCGGCAACGCCTTCTGGCCGGTGCTCATTCTCTTTGGCAGCAACTTGCTCAACATCGGGCTCGACTATGCCTTGATCTGGGGCGATCCCCTGCTCGTGGAATGGGGGCTACCGGCTCTGGGTGTCCCGGCGCTTGGGGCGGTGGGGGCGGCTTGGGCGAGCGTGATTTCGCGGCTGCTCGGAGCTCTCTTCGGCTTCTGGATCTGTCTACGTGGCTCGACGGCGGTGCGCCCGGGATTGCCCCTTCCGCGTCGATTGCTGCTGCGCTTACGCTTCCTCATGAGCCTTGGCGTGCCGCAATCTGCGCAGATGTTCGTGCGGGCGAGCCTGATCCTGACAATGACTTGGATCGCCAATGTGAGCGGCGGGCCCTCGGCCAACGCGGCCCTCGGCATCTGCACCCGGCTCGACAGCTTCTTGCTCTTCGCTGGGCTTGGCTGGGCGAGTGCGGCGACGGCGATGGTGGGGCAGGCCATGGGGGCTCAGGACCGTGCCCGCTGTCGACGGATCGCCTTGGTCCTCGGGCTGCTGGCGGCTGCGATGGCGGCCTTTTTGGCGCTCGCCTACCTACTCGCCCCCGAATTCCTGCTAGGGCTCTTCCTCGATGCTCCCAGCGAAGAGCTGCTGCGCTTTGGCACCGAGTACTTGCTCGTGGCCGCTATTGCGCATCCGGCCGCGGCGGCGTCGATCGTCCTGGCGGGGGCGATGAACGGTGCCGGACGTAGCTTCCTGCCGATGCTCCTCGATGTCGTCGCCATCGGCCTCGTGGCGCAGCCGCTATTCTGGATCTGGTGGCAAAGCCAGCAGCCGGGAGGGCTGGCCGGAGCCTGGAGCATCGTTGTGCTCGGGAACGTTTTGCTGCTGCTGCTCTACCTCATCGTGGTGCTGCGTGGGCGCATGTTGCCCGACAAGCTGGCGGAGCCGCTGCCTGGGCGCTGACAGAATGGCGCGAGGGCTGGGCATGCGGGGGGCCGCTGGCCCCTGTCCCTTGCCGCGCCACAAAGAAGTGGCGCAGCCGTAGAACGCCGGATCTGCTGCTCTTGCCCCGCGCGATTTCTCCAAGCAGTCGATCAGGTACAGCTTGCCGAGTGCCTGGCACTAGGGGCTTTGCTGCTCCGTGGCACAGTTGGCACGGCTGTTGATAGGGGGCGGCGCGTTCATTCAGATTTGGCCGACGCCTGCCGCGCGCAAGCAGCCAGCCCCAGGAGACAGATATGTCCAAGATCATCGGCATCGACCTCGGCACCACCAACTCGGTCGTTGCGGTCCTCGAAGGCGGCGAGCCCGTCGTGATCCCCAACCTCGAAGGCGCGCGCACGACGCCCTCGGTCGTCGCCTTCACCGAAGCGGGCGAGCGCCTGGTCGGCGCCCCTGCCAAACGGCAAGCGATCACCAACCCCTCGAATACCATCTACTCGATCAAGCGCTTCATGGGGCGTCGGCACAGCGAGGTTGGCGCCGAGGAGAAGATGGTCCCCTACAAAATCACTGGAGCGGCCGAGGAGCTGGTCAAGGTCGATGTCCGCGGCAAGGCCTACACCCCGCCCGAGATCTCGGCGATGGTCTTGCAGAACCTGAAGGACGCGGCCGAAGCCTACTTGGGTAGCAAGGTCGAGAAGGCGGTCATTACTGTGCCCGCATACTTCAACGATGCGCAGCGCCAGGCCACCCGCGACGCCGGTCGCATCTCCGGCCTCGAGGTCGCGCGCATCATCAACGAGCCGACGGCAGCCTCGCTGGCCTATGGCTTCGAGAGCGAGAAGAACGAGAAGATCGCGGTCTTCGACTTTGGCGGCGGCACCTTCGACATCTCGGTGCTTGAGCTGGACAAGGGCTACTTCGAAGTGCTCTCGACCAACGGTGACACCCAGCTCGGTGGAGATGACTTCGACGAGGCGGTGATCCACTGGATGGTCGCTGAGTTCAAGAAGGAGACCGGTGTCGATCTCTCTGGCGACCAGATGGCGATGCAGCGCCTCAAGGACGCCGCAGAAAAGGCCAAGATCGAGCTCAGCTCGGCGGTGCAGACGCAGATCAACCTGCCCTTCATCACCGCGGATGCCAGTGGCCCCAAGCACATGAATCTGAACCTCAGCCGCGCCAAGTTCGAGCAGCTGATCGACGCGCTGCTTGAGCGGGTTCGTGGCCCGGTCTCGCAAGCGCTCAAGGACAGCAAGCTGGCGCCAAGCGACATCAACGAGGTCATTCTCGTAGGTGGCTCGACTCGCGTTCCTGCGGTCCAGGGGCTGGTGAAGGAGATGTTCGGCAAGGAGCCCAATCGCTCGGTCAACCCGGACGAGGTGGTGGCACTCGGCGCTGCGATCCAGGGTGGACAGCTCGCGGGTGAGGACGTCGGCGACATGGTTCTGCTCGACGTCACCCCGCTCTCGCTCGGCATCGAGACCCTGGGGCACGTGTCGACCGGCGGCGTCTCGACCGTGCTTGTCCCGCGTAACACGACGATTCCGCACCAGAAGAAGGAGACCTTCTCGACGGCTGCCGACAACCAGCTGGCCGTGGACATCCACGTGCTGCAAGGTGAGCGTGAGTTCGCCAAGGACAACCGGACCCTCGGTCGCTTCCAGCTCTCCGGCATTCCGCCAGCACCGCGGGGCGTGCCGAAGATCGAGGTCACCTTCGACATCGATGCCAACGGCATCCTCAATGTCTCGGCCAAGGATCTCGGCACGGGCACCGAGCAAAAGATCGTGATCCAGACCGACTCCGGACTGAGCGAGGAGGAGGTCGAGAAGATGCGCAAGGAGGCCGAGGCCCACTCCGGTGAGGACAAGGCCCGCCGCGAGCTCGTCGAGAAGAAGAACCGTGGCGACCAGTTGATCTACGAGATCGACAAGAACCTCAAGGAGCACGGCGAGAAGATCCCCGATGAGGACAAGGCCAAGATCGAGGAAAAGAAGAGTGCCTTGAAGAGCGCCCTCGAGGGGGACGATGCGGCCGCCATCGACAAGGCTATCGAGGAGTTGGGCCAGGCTTCGCACAAGATGGCGGAGATCCTGTATCAGCAGGCTGCGCAGGAGCAGCCGACGGCGGCTGGCGGCGATGCCGGACCGACTCCTGGTGCCCAGGGCTCCGCGAGCAGCGATGACGCTGGTGAAGAGATCAAGGACGCTGACTTCTCGGAGCTCGACGACGAGAAGAAGAGCTGAGATTCTGCGTCGGCCCTCGGAAGAGCCTGGAGCTTTTTCGAGGGCCGCGTGCTACCGGGGCGGTGAGGTACCGGTACCGCCGCCCTCGCCAGACAGTAGCTCGCTCTGCTAGCGATGCAGGCTTTCCAGGTAGTCCTCCAGCAATAGGGCGCGTTCGCTCTTTGCTGCGGGGACGAGGCTGTCGAAGAGTCGGTCTAGGGCTTGGGCCATCCCCGCATGCTGGTGGCTGAGGCGCTTGATGACCTCGTGTGACCAGGTGAAGTAGCCGCGCACGCGTTCGGGGCTCCAGTTCTCGGGCACGATCCGCTCGATGTCGCGCAGGTTGTGCAGCTTGTCGGCCATCTTCACCAGGCAGGCTTTTGGCGAGAGCTGCCCAGCTTTGCGGATCTGTTCGCGCTTGCGTGTGGCCTTTGGCAGTGACATGTCATCGCTGAGTTCGAGCACCAGCTCGGTGATTTCTTCGCCGAAGTATTGGCGCAGTTCCTCGGCACTGCTGTCTGTGTCTTCGATGCAGTCGTGCAGCAGCGCCGCCGCGAGAGTGGCTGGGTCGCTGATCCCCGCTTCTTCGCTCAGGATCGTTGCGACGCCGAGGGGGTGGACGATATAGGGCTCGCCGCTGCCTTTGCGCTGTTGCGCCTTGTGCTTCTGGGCGGCGAAGTTCGCAGCGCGGATGAGGAGGGTGCTTTGGGGAATCATGAGCTGGGCATCTTGCCCAGGCTGGATCTATGCCGAAAGCCAGGGCGTTTGCGGTAGGCGCTGTGCTGCGCAGCTCAGAGCTGGGTCTCGTGCATCATCGGATCCCTGAGGACTCGGAAGTAGTGCCCGCAGCCATAGGCCAGGAGGTTGCGCACCCGGCTGGTGTAGATGCAGGCGAAGTCGTCGACCTGGGCGCCGAAGAGGCTCTTGTTGCTGCCCTGTTTGAAGAGGGAGCCCCAGAGCGTGTTGTAGCTGTGGGAGATGCGTTCTTGGCGCGATGCCGCCAGTAGGCGCAGGGCTTTGTGCTGGGTTTCCAGGCTCGAGTGTTCTTGTCGGGCAGCTTCGATCTGCTTGGCGTCGAAGTCTACGCCGGCCTCCGCCAGCTCTTGGTAGAGATCGATCTCGTCCCCGACCGAATCCATGCGATGGCCCATTGCGGCAATTTCGTACTTGAGGGTTTCGAGATGGCGATAGTCATGCTCCAGGCCGGCACGGGCTTCGAGTTCATCTTCGAGCTCTCGGACGATCAGGGCCGTGCGCCAAGTGCCCTGTTGCTTGGAGGCCATCACGTCGCCGTAGATGTGGTCGCCGACGTAGAGCACGCGCTCGCCAGGGCAGTTCAGCAGCTTCATGAGCCCGCTGCGGTTGCCGCCCTCATAGACCCTGCCAAAGCTGGGGACGGGGCACTCGCCCAGCTTCTTGCCGTGTTGGTCGATCTCGACGAAGGGGTTCTCTTCGCGGAAGAACAGCGGTTTGCGGGTCCGGCAGACCACGAGGTCGAAGAGCTGGCGCCAGTCTTGGACACAGGAGAGGACGCCATTGAACAAGTGCTCGCAGAGGGCCTTGGTATAGAACCATTCGCTGTTAGTCAGGAGCAGGAGCTTGCGTCCCGATAGCCGCAGGCGCTCAAGCGAGAGGATCAGGTCAGGGTCCTTGGGCAGGTAGTGGCTCAGGTTGGCGAGGATCCTCTCCTTTAAGGTTCCGTCGCGGTGGATTTCGTCGATGGAGCTGCGGATGTCGAGAAAGAGCTGCTCGTAGGACTCGACCTCGAGCTTTCCGTGGCTGGCGAGTTCGACCAACTCGGCGAAGAGGTTGAGTTCGGGGAGTTCGAAGAGAGTATCCGCACGGTAGAAGCGATCGTCGTCGGGGTGGATCGGCTCGCGGCGAAAAAGCCGGTTGCGCTCCTGGGCCGGGAGCTTGCGGCGGCCGATGAAGGCACGCCCGACGTAGTGGTGGCGGTTCATCTTGACGATGGCGCCGGTCTGCTTGTCGATCAGGAGGCCACGCCGTGGGAAGTCGGGGCGAAATTCGGCATCGAGCACCAGCTCGGGGTAGCCATGCGAATTGACGAGGCGGCGCCGAGTGAGGTCGAAGGCCAGCTGCTCCATCGGTAGTCGGTCGTAGTCGGCTAGGGTCCAGTCGAGGTCGAAGCCGATGACGTCGATTGAGCCCAGGCGCAGAGCTCGGTTGACGAAGACTCGCTGTGGCAGGGGCGGCTCGGTACCGAGGGTTCGGATGCGTTCGAGCAGGCGCTGCTCGATGGCGACTTGCTGGGCGGGCAGGGGGATGGGCTTCTTGTGGGACGTACTCATGGAGGGGCTCTCGATAAAGCGTCGGTCACCAGAGACCGAAAGCTCCTCTTCGGTTCTTCCCTACCTATAACTGAGATCTATGCGTTCACCGATCGTTTACTGTGGCCCGATGTGGGGCGGGAAGACCGAGGCTTTGATCTCCCGGCTCGTGCGGGCAGAGCTTCAGAACATACCGGTCTTGGCGGTGCAGCCGAAGGCGAACCTGCGCTACCAAACCCACGACCTACGCGCCCATTCCGGGGCGAGCTTTCCGGCCCACCCCATCGAGCATGGCGAGGAGTTGAGCGAACTCGTGCGGCGGCTGGAGCCGCAGGTGGTCGGCATCGACGAGTTCTTCATGATTCCGGGCGCTGTGCAGGCGGTGCAACGGCTGATGGCCCAGAAGTGCAAGGTAGTGGTCGCGACGCTGGACATGGACGCGGAAGCTCGGGTCTGGGAGGAGGTGGCGCAGTTGCTCGGCCTGGCGGAAGAGGTGCACAAATGCCCGGCCGTCTGTGCCCGCTGCAAGAGCGACGCCTACTACAGCTTCAAGAAGGCGGGTATGCCGAAGGAGCGTGTGGTGGTGGGTGCTGGGGATATCTACGAGCCTCGCTGCTACGCATGCTTCGTGCGGGGGCAGCAGGCTAAGCAGGCTGAGGAGGGCGGAGACTCGCTCTTCCGCTGACTTGCTGCGGTTAGCCGAACTCAGCGCTTGCCGCCGCCGCCACCGGCCCCCCCGAAACGTCGAATGATGTCGCCGACTCCGGGTATCGGCACGTCGCCGGCACCAGGGAGCCCTGGGGTTCCGGGCCGCTTGCCGTCTCCGGCTGCCCGGGTGGTTTTGCCTCCGCTTCGGTCGCTTGCTGGCGTGCCAGGCCCTGCGCTGGGGGTGGTGCCGGGGGGGCCAGCAGCCGCGCCCCCGCCGGCCTGAGCTGTCTCGAGTTCGGGCTCCCGTGTCGGGATCTTGGGCAGCAAGGCGTAGCCGGGGCTTAGGGCCATCACCGTGTCGTTGTCGAGCACGATGTCGCGGTGGTAGCGCAGGACGCGGCCGCCGAGTTCGTTGACCTCTAGGCCGTCGAGGTCGCCGTGGGTCGAACCGCTACGTTCGATGGCGAACTCGATGCGGATCCGGCGGGGAAGGCGTCCGCGCTCGGCACAGTTCCATTCGTTGAGCTCTTCGGCCTCCTTGCCGATCTCCTCGAAATAGGTGATCCGAAAGCCCTCGCGGCTGAGCCTGTTGGTCAGGAGCAGGTAGCCGCCACCGGTCTTGATGTCGTCGTCTACGAGAGGATCCTCGCGGCGCCAGAGTTCATATAGCTTTCCGCCTTCTGCTGGCTTGACCAGGTAGCTGATCTCGGCGACGTAGGCGGGGCGGTAGCTGTCGTCGCTTTGCCGCACCGGATAGACGGTTTTGCCCCCGGTCAGGAAGTGCAAGCGATCGGTCTCGTCGCCGGCGATGTCGCGGTTCTCCCCGATCAGGACATTCCCGTCCTTGATGTTGAAGGTCCAGATCGCTTGCAGGTCATCCTCGATCATGTCGAGGATGCGCGGCCCGGTGGTCATCGGCTCGCCCAGGGCTTTGACCGTATCGCGGGACTCAAGGGTGACGGTGAAGACGCTCAGGACGAGGGTCATGACCATGGAGGTGATCGCGATGGCAATCAGGACCTCGATCAGGGTGAAGCCGCCGCAGCTAGTGATTTGGGTCTTGGCGTTGCTCATCGGGAGGCCTTGTTCCCCATGCTCGAAGTCGCTGTCGAGCTAGTTGCCGTGTCCTCGGGCAGCTGCCCCGAGAGCGCCAAGGTCGAGGCCCGGGTGCGAAGGATCAGCTCGGCCCAGCCGCTGGAGCTGCTAGGAGAGGGGTAGCGGATGGCCACCGCCACTTCCTCGTAATTGTCTTCGTCGAAGCTGCTCGGTTCGGTGACCTCGTTGTCTTCGACTTCGCTGTCCTTGACCTGCTGGCGTGAGACGCCGCGGGTCTTGGCGAGGGCGCTGCGCTCCCGGCTCTGGCGACGGCTATTGAGCCAGGACAAGCGATCCCTCTGCTTGTTCACGGCCTCCTCGTTTTCGCTCTGTAGCTCCAAGGCGCTCTCTTCGGCTTGGGCGATGCTGCCCTCGCCCAGGAGGATGCGGTAGCTGAAGTCTTCGAAGCCCTTGATGGCTTCCTCTTGGCCTTGGACCTCGTATACGTCGAACTGGCCTGCCCGCAGTTCGGAGAGAATCTGGCGAGCCAGCGTCGTCGCTACCCGGATGTTTCGGCCCTCCATGGCCCGGCTAATACTTGCTGAGCGTAGGCCCAGCATGGAGGTCAGGGCGATGGCTAGGATCGCAAAGGCGACGAGGATCTCCAGCAGGGTGAAGCCGCCTTGGCCGGCAAAGCTGCGCCGAGGCTCGACTCTTGGTTCCCGGAATACCGGCTCAGAAAATCCCCGCTTAGAAAATCCCCGCTTAGAAGTCCGCCGCTCAGAAGTCCTCCGCTCAGAAGTCATAGTCGTTGGCCTTCGGCAGCGGTTTTTTGCCCTTTTCGACCTGGATCTCTCCGGCGATCGCCGGAACCAGGACCGAGCGATGCAGCTCGTTCTCGCTTTCATGGCGGAAAACGATGACCTTGGCTTGGGTGCGGCCCTGAGGATCGAAGCTCAGGGTGGTGGAGCGTGTGCTGGCGATTTCGCCAAAGCCGAGATCCACGTATTCGAAGCGCACCATTTTCGGCAGGTAGACCCAGTCCAGATCTTCGGTCTCGGGGAGGTCCTTGTATTCGCTCCTCCGATCCTCGTCCTGCACTTGGTACTCGGCCGGGATTTTCATCCGGTAGCGGTGACGGGTGAGATCGATTTCCATCCCGAAAGGGCGCGCTCGCAGCCGCGATTCCGAGCGCAGGAAGTTGAGCTTTACGGCGAGCGCCTGGGCCTCCTTGTCGATCTCCTCAAAGGGCACGCTCGCGCCGAGCTGGGGGATGATGATGCGACCCATGATCCCCAAAAGAGCGATGACGACGAGCAACTCGATCAGGGTGAAACCCTGCTGTCGTTTCCCTGCTCGTCTCTGCGGCATCAGCGCTCTTTGCTGCGGCACTATTGGTCTCCAGCGTCCGGAAGCTTGTACTTGCGGAAGTTGTCGCTGGTGATGTCGTCTTCGGTGTCGAACTCGCCGTCGGGGCCGGCGCTGACAATCAGCACTTGCTTGGTCTTTTCAGGGTGTTCACGGAGTTCGTAAACATTTCCCCAAGCGTCGGTGGGGTCCTCTTCGAGATCGAGGAGGGCCGGTTTCCCGTCGACACTTTGGTAGAGCTCCTCCCAGTTCTCGGGGATGCGCCGGTGCTTCAGGATGAAGATCTTGCAGGTCTCCTTGAAGCTGGCTACCTGGTTCTTGGTAGTCTCCACTTCCGCCTCGTCGACGTTCCGCAGCACGTTCGGGGCAACGAATACGGCGAGGAGGCTCAGGATCACGATGACGACGAGCAGCTCGATGAGGGTAAAGCCTCGCTGCTGGCTCAGTGTCGGGCGAAGGCGCTTCTTGGGCTGTGGCATCTCGTAGTCTCTCGGCTTGATGAGCTGCCCGATGATTGGCTGCTCGAATACTGTCTGCTCGAATACTGTCTGCTCGAATACTGTCTGTTCGAATAGGTCGTGTCGAATCCTAGTGTTCTCGACCTGTCCTGGCCAAGGGCTGGAGCCAGTCGGTCATCGTGGCCAGAACTCTAGCAGGCAGTGCCCTCTTGGACGTGCCAGAGGCGGGGTCTCTTCCAGCTTTCTCAGCTCGCTCCCCCTCGTCGCTCAGTCAGCGGACCTTCTGCAGCTGCATCAGCGGCATGATGACCGAGAGGATGACGAAGGCCACGATACCGGCCAGGACGACGATGATCAGCGGCTCGAGCGCCGCAGTCATCTTCTGGGTCGCGACATCGACCTCTTCGTCATAGGTCATGGCGATCTGGTCCAGGACCTCCTCGAGGTTTCCCGCCTGCTCACCGACCGCGATCATGTAGCCGACGACGGGGGGGAAAACCTTGGAGCGGCGAATCGGCGTGGCGATGTCGGCACCCTCGAGGATGTGCTTGTGCACGACGTCGAGGGCGTTCATCAGCACCCGGTTGTTGAGGGTGTCGCGGGTGACTTCGATGGCCTGGAGGGCCGGCACGCCCGAGCGCAGCAGGGTCGAGAAGGTCGCCGCAAAACGAGCCACGGCTTGTTTGACCAAGAGGTCGCCGAAGATGGGCAGCTTGAGCTTGAGCCCATGCCATATGAGCTGCCCCCTGCCCCGGCTGACCAGCTGGTTGAAGAAGATCAGCGCGCCGATGATGCCGAGGGCGAGCCAGAACCAGTAGTTCTGCATGAAGTCGCTCAGGCCCATCAATAAGCGGGTCGCGAAGGGGAGATCTTGGCCGCGGCTCTCCAGCATGCGGGTGATCTCGGGAACGACGAAGGTGATGAGCACCGCGACGACGAGGACGCCGACGACCATCATGATGATCGGGTAGATCATCGCGGAGCCGACCTTGTTGCGCATCCGCGCTTGTTTCTGCAAGAACTCGGAGAGCTTGAGCAGGACCGCGTCCAGGGCGCCCGAGGCCTCACCGGCCCGGACCATGGCGCAGAACAGCGGGGTGAAATAGGCCGGGTGCTGGGCCAGGGCGTCGCCGAAGCCGAAGCCGGTCGTGACCTTTTCGCGGATGTCGCGGAAGACGCTCTCGATGCGGCGGTCGGGGGCTTGCTCGATCACCGCTCGCAGCGATTCGGCCAGCGGGATGCCCGACATCAGCAGAGAGGCCATCTGGCGGGTGACCGCAGCGACCTGTTCGTTGCGTTTTTTGTCGGGGCCACTGACCCCTTGCAGCTCGCGGACCTTCTTCAGCCAGTTTGGTTGGCCGCTCTTGCCGCCCTTGGAGAGCTTGATGTCGGTGACGAGGAGCTTGTCCTTGCGGAGGGCGGAGCGCGCCTCTTTGGGGCTGTCCGCATCGATGATGCCGCTCTTGGACTTTCGGTCCGGCGTCATCGCCTTGTATTGGTAGATCGGCATCGATGCTGTCGGGGTTGCGTGGTGGGGGCGGAGGCCGTTTAGACGATATCGAGCTGGGTGACCCGGAGGACTTCCTTATGTGTGGTCAGTCCGCTGAGGAGCTTGTCCATGCCGTCCATGCGCAGGGTCTTGAGGCCTGAGTCGATGGCGGCCCGCTTGATGTCGGTGGCGCTGGCACGGTCGACGATTTGCTTCTGGGTCTCGCTGCCGATGGGCATGACCTCGTAGATCGCGGTCCGGCCTTGGAAGCCCGAGTGGAAGCAGTCGTCGCAGCCCTTTCCTGACCAGATCTTGCCTTCGGGGAAGTGGTCGGGCGTGAGCTGGAGGTCCTGGAGCCAGCGTACGTCCTCTGGGCTTGGCGTCAGGAGCTCCTTGCAGTTGGGGCAGATCGTGCGCACCAGGCGCTGGGCGATGACCAGGAGCAGCGAGCTGGAGACCAGGTAGGGTTCGACACCGATGTCGAGCAAGCGGGTGACGGTGGCGGCCGAGTCGTTGGTGTGCACGGTCGAGAACACCAGGTGGCCGGTCAGGGCCGCGCGAATCGCGATCTCGGCGGTCTCGGTATCGCGGACCTCGCCGACCATCATCACGTCGGGGTCTTGGCGCAGGAAGCTGCGCAGACCAGCAGCGAAGGTCAGGCCCTTCTTGGTGTTGACCTGGACCTGGCTGATGCCGTCGAGGTTGTATTCGATCGGGTCTTCGATGGTCAGGACGTTCTTCTCGACGCCATTGATGTGCGAGAGTGCCGCGTAGAGCGTCGTCGTTTTGCCCGAGCCGGTTGGACCGCAGACGAAGATCATCCCGTGCGAGTAGTTCAGGTAATGCGAGATCGTGCTGAAGTTCTCTTCGGAGAGGCCGATCTCGTTGAGCCGGTAGACCTTGGCGGTTTTGTCGAGGATACGGAAGACGATGCGCTCGCCGCTGTTGACCGGAATGGTCGAGATTCGGACGTCGATGTCGCCGTCGCCGATGCGGATGCTGGCGCGGCCGTCCTGTGGCAGGCGGCGCTCGGCGATGTCCATCTTGCCCATGACCTTGACGCGCGAGGTGATGGCCTCCTGGGCGCGTTTGGGGATGGCCTCCATGTCATAGAGGATGCCGTCGATGCGCATGCGCACTTGGACGCGGTCGGCGAAGGGCTGCAGGTGGATGTCCGAGGCACGCAGCTTGAGCGCCTGGAACAGCAGCATGTTGACCAGGCGGATGATCGGCGCCTTGTTGGCGACGTCGAGGAGGTCTTCGGATTCCTCGATTTGGGCCGCCACGCCCATGATGTCCTCTTCCTCGATGTCGTCGAGCGCGTCGTCGACCCCGTCGGCCTTGTGGCGGTAGGCGCGGTTGATGAGGTTGTTGATCTCCTGGCGTGGGGCCAGGATGGGCTCGGTCTCCATGCCCAGCAGGGCAGCGAGGTCGTCGAGTGGCTGGACGTCGAGTGGGGCGCAGGTAGCCACCTCGGCGATGCCGTTCTTCATGCCGATCGCAATGAGGGTGTGCGAGCGCGCGAACTGCACCGGCACTTCGTTGACGAAGGCGGTGGGGACATTGATTCCCTGTAGCAGCTTGATGCGCCGCAGTCCGAGATACTCCTCCAGGAAGGCGAGAGTTTTCTCTTCGGAGAGTATGTTGCGGGCGGGCAGGACGCGATCGAGGGTGAGCCCGGTCTCCCGTTCGGCCTTGAGAGCTTCCTCAATCCGGTCCGGCGCCAGGCCGGCCTTCTCGAGCATCACCAGCTTCAGGCGATCGTGCACCCGCGAAGAGACAGCCGTGTCGCTCACTTCTGCTCCTGTTTTGGAGAGGCTGTCGGGTCGCCAGGTACTGCGCCGGCCTTGGGCGCAGTGCTGCTTCTGGGGGCTCTGTCGCTTCCGGAGCTAGAGCTCTTGCTGGCGCCTGCTTCCATGCTGCCTTGCCCGTAGCTGGGAATGTCGAAGCCACCGAGTCGCTCGATGTCGTCGAGGATGGCCTCGCTGTCTTCGAGGGAGTAGCTGCTCTTGCCCTGCCACTTGCGGTCGATGATCTTGAGCCGTTCATCGCCGATGTAGCGGCTGGCGTCCAGCTTGCGCTGCAGCGTCAACTCGGCCAGGTCGGCGAAGTCCGGGTCGTCCAGGATGTAGGGAGTTAGGAAGAAGTAGAGGTTGGTTTTGCGCTGGGTTTTCTCGGTGTTCCGGAACAGCACGCCGAGCAGTGGGATGTCCTTGAGCAGCGGGATGCCGTCCGAGGTCTCGCTGGATTGGTCCTCGATTACGCCGCCGAGCACCATGGTGTGGCCACTGGGCATGGTCACCGAGGTCACCACCTTGCGCACGGTTTTCGGCGGTGGGACGCTTGAGTTGCTGTTGAAGGTGCCAGTGAACTTGGAGACTTCGAGCTCAATGTTGAGCTTGAGGTAGTTGCCCTCCGAGATGCTTGGGCTGATCTTGAGGTCGATGCCCGCCTCTTGGAAGCCAGAGAAGTCGGTCTGCGTGGTGACGTTGCCGGCCTGGCTGCGGGTGGTTGGGAAGGCGTCTTTGCTCGACACCACCGCGTCTCCGTTGTTGTTGACGAGGATGGAGGGCACCGACAGGACGTTGGCGGTTTGGTCGCCCTTCAGCGCATTCAGCACCACCGGGATGGCAAAGTCGCTGCTTGAGATGATGCCGCCGATGAGGCCGGAGGGAGGATTCTCGAAATCCGGCAGGCGGGTGTCGGGAAGGCCGTTGCTGTCGGTGTCCTGGAAGGTCGTTTTCCCGAAGTTGGTGAAGGCGAAGGGGCGGGTGAAGTCCTTGCCGCCGAGATCGAGGAGGCCCAGCTCGACGCCGAGTTTCTCGACATCCTGCGTCGCCAGCTCGATCAGCGCTGCCTCGATGAGCACCTGTGGCTGCCTCACGTCGACCTTGTCGATCAGCTCGGCGATGCGTTGGTATTCGGTCTTGGAGGCTGAGATCAGCAGGCGATTGCTCTTTTCATCGGCGATGACGATCGGATTGGGTTCGCGCTTGCCGCCACTGTTACCGCCAGCGGCACCGGCTTGAGCGCTGCCAGCCCGCTGCTGGGCGTTTTTGGAGGCGTCGAGGAAGTTGTGCACGACCTCGCGGGTCTCCTTCGCCAGCGTGTGCTTGAGCGGGTAGACGTGGTAGTTGCCCTCGATCGTATTCGTCTTGGTGTCGAGCTTGGCGACCATCGTCTCGATCTCGCGAATGCGCGTCTCGTGGGCGTAGACGATGAGGGCGTTGTCGTTCTCATACTGGCGAACGACGACCGGCACCAGGTCTTCGGGCTTCTGGATGTTCTGCCCAGCAGCCTGGGCCTGCGGCGTCTTGGCCCGTTCGTTCATCAGCTCGGTGATGATGGGCTCGATCTCGGAGACCGAGGAGTAGTGCAGGGGGATGAGCCGGAAGCTGGCCTTGGCATTCGGCTCCTCGATGTCGACCAGCTTGAGCAGTTGGACCTGGGTGTAGACCGAAGGGCCGAAGCCCATGAGCATGAGCTTCTTGGAGTTGCCGACGGCGACCATCTGCTCCATGGATCCGCCACTAGCAAAGACGGTGCGCAGGGTATTGGCGGCCATCTGGGCATTGATGTGCTGCATCGGGACCGAAGTCACGATGAAGGTGCCGGTCTGGTCGCGGTACTGGTCGATCTCGTCGACCGGCACAAAGCGGACGCCCTTCTTGATCTCGGGCTGCTTGGCACCCTGCTGGAAGATGATGTGGATGAACTGCTGCGATCCAGTTCCGCGCGGCACGCAGGCCCAGCCCTTGATGTAGAGCATGGTCTGGAAGAAGTCGTAGAAGCTCTCCACCGGGATCTCGAGGCGGCCCATCAGGTGGATGCGGGAGGCCGGCTGGTCGGCGCCTCCGGCCGGGTCGTTTTCCCAGTCGACGACGAAGGTCTTTTTGGTGACCCCCTGCGCGAACTTGATGAACTCCTTGAGGGGCACCCCTTGGTTTTCGTCGACGGAGAAAATCACCTTCCCGTCACGAATGCCAATGCGAGGCTCCTGGCCCTTGTCCTGAGCTTCCGGACTCGAGGCGCTGCCACCCTGTGCGGGGACGGGAGCCGGGGCCTGTGCCGGGGATGGGGCCTGGGTCAAGAGCGTCAGCACGAGGAAAGACACCCATGTCAGGGCTCGTCCCATGCTGGCTCCGGCCTGCAGTTTGCTGTCGTCCACGCTCATTCGACTCCCTGATGTCTTGGGCAGCTGGCTCGGTCGCTCGGAGGGGAGCGGGCCCGTTTCGGCCGCCTTGGAGGCATAAGCGGCCCTTTTTATTCCCGCCGCAAGGTGAATTCCACGAACGGAGCTTTCACTCTTCTCGGCATTTGTGTCGATCTGATTGACTAGCAGAATGCGTCTGTGCCTCGAGGATCTTGGATCCTGGAAGGCGCCGCTCCTGCCTCGCTAAGCTCCTTGCCAAGGCGAGAACCTGTTGTTTGTGGAGAAGCTCTCGATGTCGCGTAGTTTTGTTCCTTCCCTAAGGCGCTTGAGTTCCCTGCTGATTGGCCTCTCGGCCATGCTGCTACTTAGCTCTCCGGCTGCGGCGATGGCGCCGCTCGCCTCAATGGCGGGGGGAGAGCATTGGGATCCACCGATCTATGCGGCCATCCCCTTTGTGCTGATGCTCCTCTGCATCGCCGTGATTCCGCTGGTCAATCATCACTGGTGGGAAAACGACAAACACCGGCTGATCATCAGCCTACTCCTGGGTGTGCCGACCCTGGTCTTTGTGTATTTCGACTCACACGGATGGGGGCACATGCTGCATGAAGGGCAGGAATATGTGTCCTTCATCAGCCTTTTGGGCTCGCTGTTCCTGATCTCGGGCGGGATCGTGATCACGGGCAACCTCAAAGGCACCCCACTGGTCAACACCTCCTTCCTGGCTGTCGGCGGCCTCTTGGCGAGCTTCATCGGGACCACCGGCGCGGCGATGGTCTTGATCCGGGCGGTGCTCCGGACCAACAGCGAACGCCACCACAAGCTGCACACGGCGATCTTCTTCATCTTCATCGTCTGCAACTGCGGTGGCTGTTTGACGCCGCTGGGCGACCCGCCGCTCTTCCTCGGGTACCTGCGCGGCGTCCCCTTCACCTGGACCTTTGGGCTGTGGCCGGGCTGGCTGCTGGTCTGTGGCGCTTTGCTGCTCGTCTACTTCGTCATCGACTCGATCCAGTACAAGCGCGAGACCCCGCAGGATCTCAAGCTCGACGCCGAGCACGATCGCCCGATCGTCGTCCGTGGTGCCCACAACTTCCTCTTCCTCGGCGGCGTGGTGTTCTCGGTTGCGGCCTCGGACCTCTTCTCCTTCCCGTCGCGGGAGGGCTTCATGTTGCTGATGGGGCTGCTGGCCTGGTTCACGACCCGCAAGCAGAACCGCATCGACAACGGCTTCAATTTCGGGCCGATCATCGAGGTTGCCGTCGTGTTCTTGGGCATCTTCAGCACGATGATTCCCGCGCTTGCCCTGCTGAACCAGCATGGTGCCGAGTTCGGTCTGACCATGCCCATGGAGTTCTTCTGGGTTACGGGCGGGCTCTCGAGCTTCCTCGATAATGCTCCTACCTACGTGGCCTTTATCGAGATGGCTGATGGGATCTCGCAGTGGCCTGAGCACCTGACCCACCACGCGCTGGCCTTTGGGCCCGGGCACACTGCCCTGGAGGGTGAGTTCGCCGAACTCGTGGCCAAGTATCCGGGGGCGAACCAATACGTGGTCCCCACCGAGATCATGCGGGCGATCAGCTACGGCGCCGTCTTCCTGGGGGCCATGACCTATATCGGCAACGGACCCAACTTCATGGTCCGGGCGATTGTTGAGGAGAGCGGTATTAAGATGCCCTCCTTCATGGGCTATATGGGCTGGAGCCTCCTCTTCCTGACTCCGGTCTTCTTTTTGGTCAGCCTCTTCTTGCTTACCTGAGTTGCTTACCTGAGGGTCTAGCAGGCGTTTTCAACGCCCTGCTTGGGAACGGGGACCCTCCCTGACTGCTTGCAGCCGCTGCAAGGATGCGGCAAAGTGTTTCGCTCGTTTTTATCGGGGGCCTTCCCGGGCCCAGCCTAGTCGTCACCACGCGTCATGAAGCTCAGCGAACTCCTCAAGCCGGAAGCCGTGCTCCTCGATCTTGAGGCGGCTGACAAGTGGCAGGCGCTTGAGCAGATCTGCGCGCATCTCCGCGGCGCTGGGCTGCTGCCCGAGAGCCAGGAGTCTTCGATCCTCGCGCTGCTTTCGGAGCGTGAGCAATCGATGTCCACCTACCTTGAGCACGGAGTTGCGGTGCCACACGCATCTGCGATCGAGCTCGGGCAGGAGGTTGTCGGGCTTGCGCTCAGCCGGCGCGGGGTTCCCTTCGACTCGGTGTCGGGCGAACCGGCGCAGATTATCGTCACACTGATCACGCCACGGTCGCGCAAGCTGCTGCACATCCGGACACTCGCCGAGGTCGCCCGTTTGCTGAGCCACGGCAGCGTGCGCAAGTCGCTTCTCGAGAGCGATAGTCCCGAGAAAGTCTTGGCGGCGATTCGCCGTGGCGAGCTGAGCGGATTGGACGTCGCCTGAGTTCCGAGTCTCCCCTCGTCCCCTCTCCGTTCCCCTTCTGCCTGCATGGAGGCGCCATGAAGCTCTCCGAGTTTGCCCAGCTCGTTGATGGCCAGCTCGCGTATGGCGAGGACTTCGAAGTCGAGGGTTTTGCTCCGATCCACGCCGTTGGCGAAGGCCTAGAGCGACATCTCGGCTTTCTGCTGCCGCAGCGCCAGCCAAATGAGCTCTTGGCCAGCGATGTTGGAGCCGTGCTGGTCACTGCGCTGCCGCCGCGTCTTGAGGATGAGCCCGCACTGAAGGCGAAGAGCTTCCTCGTCGTGCCCAACCCGGAGTTGGCCTTTGCGAGGATCCTCGCTCACGTGCATCCGCGCCCGGTCGCGACCGAGCAGCAAGTGCATCCGACCGCGGTGGTGGCCGAAGGAGTGGAGTTCGAAGGGCCGGTTCGGGTCGAGGCCCGGGCGGTCATCGAAGCCGGGGTCCGCATCGGTGCTGGCAGCGTGATCGGAGCCGGGGTCTTCGTCGGACGCGACGCCAAGCTCGGCAAGGACTGCCTCCTGCACCCGAATGCGACGATCATGCACGGCTCGGTGCTGGGCCATCGTGTCGTCGTGCATAGCTGCGCGGTGATCGGTGGGGATGGCTTTGGCTTTGCCCTCGATGCGCAGCAGCGCTGGGTCAAGCTCGAGCAGATTGGCCGCTGCATTCTCGAGGACGATGTCGAGATCGGGTCCAATACCAGCGTCCACCGGGGCGCGATCTACGACACCATCGTTCGGCGGGGCACCAAGATCGATAGCCAGGCGCATATCGGTCACAACTGCGATATCGGTGAGGACTGTGTCCTGGCCGGCGGCAGCTCGATTGCGGGCTCGACCAAGATTGGCCATCGCTGCCGACTCGGTGGGCTCACCGGAGTCTCGGGTCATATCGAGATTACCCATGACGTGGTCCTGGCGGCTCGCGCCGGGGTGATGCAGGGCATCGCCAAGCCAGGGGTCTATGCCGGGCAGCCGGCCTTGCCGATTCGGGAGCGGCGGCGGCTCTTCGTCGAGGAGCGGCGCCTCTTGGACTATCGGCGGCGCATCCGGGAGCTGGAGCAGCGGCTCAACGAGTGGGAGTGCAGCAGCGATTGAGCACGCTGCGCAGGCGCAGCAGCATGAATAGGGCGGTGGCGAAGATGGCCGCTGCCAGCCCGATCCAGAGGCCAGGGGGGCCGAGGGCGAAGGGCTCGCGGAAGGCCAGCCACCAGCCGAAGGGCACGCCCAGGGCCCAGAATCCGAGCAGGTGGAGGAGCATGGCAACTCTGAGATCGCCGGCTCCGCGCAGGGCTCCGGTCGCAACCACTTGGAGGCCGTCGACGATTTGGAAGGCGGCGGCGATGGGCAGCAGCTGCACGGCGATGGCGACGATGGCCTGATCGGGGGTCATGTACCAGGCCAGGTTTTCTGGGATGAGCCAGAAGAGGATGGCGGCGACGGACATCACCGCCATACCGAGGGCGCAGGCGAGCCAGGCGGCCCGCCGCATTTGGTCGAAGCGGCCGGCGCCGAGTTCGTATCCGACGCGAACGGCCGCCGCCTGTGAGATGCCTAAGGGCAGCATGAAGGACAGGGCGGCGTACTGCAGGGTGACCATGTGGGCGCTGAGGACGTTCTTGCCGAACCAGCCCATCATCAGGGCGATGGCGTGGAAGGCGCCACCTTCCAGCAACATCTGCAGGCCGATGGGCAGGCCCTGCCAGAACAGCGCGAGAGCGGAGCGCAGGGACAGAGCGTCGCGGCGCAGGGGCCAGAGCGGCACGCCCAGCTGATGCCGGGCGAAGTAGGCCAGCAGCAGGAACAGGGCCACCCGCACGATGCTGGTGGCGATGCCCGAGCCCAGGGCGCCGAGGGCGGGGGCACCGAGGTGGCCCTGCACCAGGATGAGGTTGAGCCCCAGGTTGAGCAGGTTGGCGATTAGGATGACGACGATGAGCGGTCGCAGGCGGTGCTGAGCCTGCAGGGGCTGACGCAGGACGATGAAGCCGAGGAAGAAGGGCACCCCTGGGAGGATGCTCCAGGCGTAGTCGACGGCGATGGGGATGAGCTCTTCGGGCTGGGCGAAGAACTGCATCAGCGGCCTGGCGAAGAGCACCGCCAGCAGGGCTGGCAGGCTGACCAGTAGGGTCAGCGGCACGCTGCGGTGCACGGCGCGTTCGACGGCGTCTTGGTCCCTGGCGCCGAGCGCCTGGCTGACCAGTGGGTCGAGCACCATCAGGATGCCCATGCCGAACATCAGCGGCAGGAAGGTGAAGCTGTGTCCGAGGGAGACGGCGCCGACGGCGAGTCGCCGTGCCGCCTCGTCTTCGAGTCGGCCGCAGACCAGCATGTCGACGACTCCCATCATCAACATGCCGACCTGGATGAAGGCGATGGGCAGGGCCAGGCGCAGCTGCAGACGCAGCTCCTGACCCAGGTTGCTGGCGCTCAGGCTCACGAGCGCCGAGCCCCGACCTGGAAGTGGCTGGCGAGCCCGAACCAATGGGGAAGTCCGTGCACCTTCTCCTCGGCTTCCAGCAGGCGTCGCCGTTGTTTTGGGTCTTCGAGCCAGCCCTCGTTTTGGCGCTGGACCAGGCAGGTTTTGGCGATGCGCGAGAGGGGTTCGAAACCGGCTTTGACCAGGAGCTTCTCCAACTCTTCGGGGTCGAACATCTTCATGCCGAAGCTCTCGTCGCTGCGCTGCGCCTGCCACTTGCTGCGCCCGCTGCGCAAGAGTTCCAGCATCTCGTCCGGGCGCTTGCGCTCGGAGAGGGATCGGACGCCGGCCACTCGGCTGTCTACCGAGAGCACCAGCCCGCCCCCGGGCTTGAGGATGCGGCGGCATTCGCGCAGTCCCTGCTTGGGGTCCTTGCAGAAGGAGAGCGGGTCGCCTTGGCCGGTGGCGAAGTGAATCAGCTCGTCCTCGATTTCGCTCATGTCCTCGAGCCCGGCCTGGACGAAGCGCAACTGCCGGCCGCGGCTGCCTTCTGCTTCGACCTTGGCTCGGGCCTTTTCCAGCATTGCGCCGCTGGGGTCCAAGAAGATGACGTCGAAGCCCGCCTTGAGCAGCTTGCGCCCGAAGTAGCCGGTTCCGCAGCCGAGATCGGCGGCCCAGGCCGGCCGCTTCTCTGGGAGGAAGCGGGCGAGGTGCCGCCAGGAGAGGTCGCGGTAGAAGCGCCAGTACGGGCGGTCGTACATTGCGTCATAGCGCCCGGCGACGCGGTCGTGATAACGGCGATTCTTGCGTTCAACCATGCTTGTGTGGGTTGTAGCGGCGCCGGGCCACCGCGTCACCCGCGCGCAAGAAAGCCCGGCCGCTGGCGTCGAAGCTCCGGCACTGCGCTGGAGCCCCGAGCATGGGCACGGTAGCGTGCCCCCTCGCGCCCGCTTTCGCTCGGAGCCAATGCCTCGATGAAGCCAGACTTGCCGACCGACCGCTCAGCCTCGACCCCGAACCGCCTGCTCCGTAGCCTGCCGCTGCTCTTGGCTAGCCTCGCGGCCTGTAGTGCCCCGCCCAGCGGTGGCCATGTCCAAGATGCGCTCTTCGAGCTGGATGGGGCCAACTATGCTCGGGCCTACTTCGAGGTGCAGCGTGCCCTGGCCCTAGATCCGGATTCACCGGATCTACAGAAGCTCGGGAAGCACACCCGCATCTTGGCCCTGCTCGATCAGGCCCGGAGCCTGGTCTTTGAGGACAAAGAGGAGCGGGCCTTGGCGGTGTTGGCGCAGGTTCGAGTCCTCGATCCGGAGAATCCCAGCGCCACTCGCTGGGTAGCGAAGGCGCGCACGCAGCTGGGCAAAAAGAAAGTCGTCGAAGGCGAGGAGGCCCTGGGCTCGGGCAAGCTCGACGAGGCCTTGGTGCGCTTCCGCGAGGCGCTGGAGCTGGTCCCGGGCAACCAGGCGGCGATCAGAGGCTATCGCGATGTGGGGCGGGTCTTCGGTGAGCGGCGGGAGCGGGCCGAGTTGCGCTACCGGATGGCGCTGCGGGCAAAGCTCGACGGCAACTGGCAGCGGGCCTTGCACCATGCGGCGATTGCGATGGCCGAAGATCCCACCCGCGAGGATGCTCGCGCGTTGGTCGCCAGCGGCGAGCGTCAGCGTGCCGATGCGGCGCGCCTTGCGGCCGGATATTTCGAAGAGCACCAGGACTTCGCGGCGGCCGCGCGTGGCTATATGGAGGCGCTTGAGCTTGGGCGCCCTCTGGCGAGGCCTTGGGTTGCGGAGCTAGAGACTCGCTTGCAGCACATGCGTCGCGAAGCCGAAGCGGAGCAGCTGCTCGAGCGCTTCGATGTCGAGCTTGCGGCTGGGCGCTTCCGCGAGGCCGCCAAGGCCCTAGCCGAGGCCGAAAAACTGTCGCTCTTGCAGAAGCCGCGCATCAACGACGCCCGGCTCGGTTTGATTGCGGGGCAGCGGCTGCAGCGTGTCGAGGATGCGCGTTTGCTCGAAGTGGATCATCGCTTTGAGGATGCTCTCGAGATCTACCGCGAGCTACTGAAAGAACGCAGCGATGAGCGGATCGCCATCCGGATCGCCCGCATCGAGGATTTGCTGGAGACCTGCGCCGAGCTCGTGGCTCAGGCCGAGAAACAGGTCAAGGCCGGCGAAGAGCAGCGGGGAATCGAAACGCTCAAACAGGCCTTGGCGCTGTATCGGCGCTATGAGCCCGCAAAGAGCATGCTCGTAGAGCTCCAATCTCCCGGCCGCTGATCCAGGCGCGAGCTTGCTCCATGTTCGATCCCGTTCGCCTGCGCGTCTTTCATGAACTCTTTGCCGCGCTCTGTGAGGAGTGCGGGGAGTTGCTGAGGAGCACCGCGCCCTCGGTCAACATCCGCGAGCGGCTGGATTATTCCTGCGCTCTCTTTGACCCCGACGCCAAGTTGATTGCGCAGGCGGCGCACATCCCGGTGCACCTGGGCTCGGCCGAGCTCTCGGTCCGCGCGGCCCAGGAGAGCTGCTCCGATTGGCAGGCGGGCGACGCTGTCTTGCTCAACGATCCCTATGCCGGCGGCACGCATCTGCCGGATCTGACCCTGGTGTCTCCGGTCTTTGCGCCGGGAGCCGAACGCCCGCACTTCGTGGTCAATCGGGCGCATCATTCGGACATCGGCGGTTCGGAGCCCGGTTCCATGGCTCCGGCGCGGGATGTCCTGGGGGAGGGGCTGCGCATCCCGCCGATTCGATTGCTGCGCGCTGGCAACTTGGATGAGGGGCTCCTCTCCTTGCTGCTGGCCAATACGCGTTCGCCGGCGGAGCGGCGCGGCGATCTGATGGCCCAGATCGAGAGCAATACCTATGGCGCTCGCCGCCTCGAAGAGCTTTGGCAGCGATACGGTGCCAAGCAGATTCGGCAGGCGGCTGAGGCGCTGGCGGAATACAGCGGGCGCATCCTTCGCAAGCGTCTGCGCTCTCTGAAGACCGGCCGTTTTGCCGCCGAGGCTGCCCTCGAAGGAGATGGGGTGCAGGCCGAAGATCTGCTGCTGCGCCTGGAGCTCCAGGTTCGCCGCGATGGCAAGCTCTGCTTCGACTTCAGCGGCAGCGATGACCAGGGGCCTGGGAGCCTCAATGCCAACCCGGCCATCGTTCGTGCTGCGGTGCTGTACTGCCTGCGCTGCTTGGTCAGCGATGATGTGCCGACCAATGCCGGTTTGGCCGAGGGACTGGAGCTGCGTTTGCGCCCTGGCAGCCTCCTCGATCCACGTTTCCCAGCGGCGGTTGCCGGCGGCAACGTGGAGACCTCGCAGCGTCTCGTTGATCTCTGTTTCCGCGCCTTGGGGGCAGCGGGTGCCGAGGTGCCGGCCGAGAGCGCTGGCACCATGAACAACCTGAGCTTCGGTGGCAGCTTCCCGCCGGGGCATCCGGCGGCGGGAACGAGCTTCGCCTTCTACGAGACGATAGGCGGTGGAGCTGGGGCCTCTGCGGGCTGCGATGGGGCCTCGGGCATCCAGACCCATATGACCAATACCCGCAACACCAGCGTCGAGGAACTCGAGCATCTGTTCCCGGTGACGGTTACTCGCTACAGCTTGCGTAGGCGCAGTGGCGGGCGCGGGGCGCAGAGCGGCGGCGACGGCATCGTCAAGGAGCTGCGGGCGGAGTTGCCGCTTCGCATCAGCCTGCTCTGCGAGCGTCGCCGTTATCCGCCACGCGGTGCCAAGGGCGGCGCCGACGGCAAGTGCGGGCGGCAGCATGTGCTGCGTTTGGGCCGCTTCCGGGCGGCACCCGCGAAGGGCAGCCTGCAGCTGGCCGAAGGCGAGCGCCTGCGCATCGAGACTCCGAGCGGTGGAGGCTACGGAGCGCGTTGAAGGAGCCTGTTTGGTAGGAGCCTGGGGGACGAGCCTAGCTCAGCTGCGACTCCGTTAACTGCGACCCGGTTATCTGTTATCTGCGATACGGCGGGCGGTCCTTTTTCGGGTTGCCGCCGCTCTGCAGGCCGGGCTCTTCGACGATCTCGATATAGCTGCCGTCGACCCGCTCGTGGACTCGGACGACCTTGTAGATCTTGGCGTCCTCGGCCCCGACAGGATGTTCGAAGCGTTGATCGAAGACTAGGCGCTCCCAGGGGAGATCCCATTCCTGGAATTCTCCGGCGCTGTCGTGTGGCTTCTCGAGAACGTAGACGTGGAACTTGGGCATGACGCTGCTGACCTCGGCCGGGGAGTCTCGGTGTTCCTGGTGGTCTAGTCAATGTTTGCGAGTAGGCGGCGGATGTTCCGGCTGAGCACGGGCGAGGCCTGCTGCCAATGACAGCAGGGGGAACGCAGCTGGGCAATGTGCCGCCTCGTTCGTTCGCACCAGCCCAAGCGGCGACTTAGCAGGCTGAGATTGAGGAGGAGCAGGGGGTCGCGGCTGCGGCGTTCCATGCGCTGCAACGCCCGGTAGGCCGCTCCTGGACGCCCGATCGCCACCAGGCAGCGGGCGAGGGCCAAGGCGAAGCGCAGCTCCCGTGAGCGGCGCTGCCCGGCGTCTTGGCCGCTGCGCATGGGGGCGGGGATGCGCATCAGGCTGCGTACGGCGGCGCTCGCTAGCCCGCGTTCGAGCAGGAGGTAGCAGCGGCTGATCGCCAGACGGAAGCTGTCGGCACCGAGCTTTGCTGCGCAGTCGTAAAGCTCGTCGAGAAAGTCAGCGTCCAGGTGCTGGGCCTTTTGCGCTGCCAGGGCACGGAGTCGGCGGCGTAGGCGCACCACTGGGCCATCGCGGGGTTCCGGCTCAGGGGAGGCGCCGATGCGCGCTAGGATCCGCTCTAGACGTCTGAGAGGATCCTCTTGGTCAGGGACGCCGGGCAGGAGGTTGGTGGAGTCGCGCTCACAGAGGAGTTCCAGGGTGTGCAGGGCGGCATCGCGTAGCCGGTTGCGCCAGAACTGGGCGTAGCGGGGTCCTCGCCCCAAGCGTGCGGCCTCTTCTCGCAGGCTGTGCCCCAGTTTCCAGCGCTCTGCGCCGAGAGCCGAGCTGAGGCGCCCGAGGTGAAGCGTGCCATTGCGCTTGCGCAGCTCTGGGTCTTCGAGCAGCTCGCTCGGGACCGCGCTCAGCTTGGGGGGGAGAGTCTCGGCTTCGCTGAGAGTCTGGCGCCTAGCGAGTAGGCCTTCGAGAGAGAGCGGCAGCCGCGAGCCGAGCTGCTTGCTCTCCAGACGCGTTCGGCGCCGGAGCCGGAGTTGGGCTCGTTGGACGCGGCGCAGGCCAGCGCCTGGCCGCGCCTCTGGCTCGCGGCCTTCGGCCAGCAGCTCGCCGACACATTCGTGCAGGATTTCGCAGCGATGCTCAGGGTGGTCCTCCTCGGTGGCGAGTAGATGCCGACGCCGCAGTTGGATCAGAGCCGGGGCGAACTCTTGAGCCAGGCGTTCAAGGGCGCGGCGTACCGGACTGCCCTCGGCATAGCTCGCTAGCGTCGTTTCGATGATCTCCCGCTCCGGCCCCCTCATGAGGACCGTGTATACGCTTATGCGTAACTAGGTGCAAGCGCCTTCCCTTAGCTCTTGGTAGCTCTTGGTGAGACTGCCAGGCGGAGCTGCTAGACTGCCGCGCTTTTCTGCACCGGGATACCCTGGTGCGGAGGCCTGCTGCTTCGCAGCGATACGCCAATAGAACGTAGTCCACATGGCAGCGATCTGCATTTTGGGCGCCCAGTGGGGAGACGAGGGCAAAGGCAAAGTCATCGACCGGATGGCAGCTGACGCCGATCTCGTGGTCCGCTTTTCGGGTGGTAACAACGCCGGACACACTGTCGTCTTCGGCGACAAGAAATACGCCGTCCATCTTTTGCCATCGGGCATACTCCGGCCCCAGACCACCAATCTGATTGGCGGTGGGGTCGTCGTTGACCCCTGGCATCTGAAGAAGGAAATCGAGCGTCTTGTCGAAGGCGGCATCCGGGTTGTCCCGGGCGATAACCTCTTGGTGTCCCGCACCGCACATCTGATCCTTCCCTGGCATCGCCTGCAGGATCAGATCTTCGAGCGCCTGCGCGGCAGCGGCAAAATCGGCACGACCGGGCGTGGCATCGGCCCTGCCTACCAGGATCGTGCTAGCCGCCAGGGGCTGCGCTTCGGCGACCTGCTCGACCGGGATTACTTGCGGCAGCGAGTCGAGGCCATCGTTCCCGAGAAGAACGAGTTCCTCGAGCGGATTGGCGAGAAGCATCTCGAAGCCAGCGAGGTCCTCGACGAGCTGGTCGCGGTCAGCGAGAGTCTGATCCCGGCGGCGGACGATGTGGCCCTGCGAGTGCACGAGGGCTTGCGTGCCGGCCAGCAGGTGCTCTTCGAAGGCGCCCAGGGCATGTTGCTCGACGTTGATCTCGGCACCTACCCCTTCGTGACCTCGACAGCGGTGGGCGTGGGTGGCATCGGCATGTCGGGCATTTCGCCGCGTGAGGTCGACCAGGTGATCCTCATCGGCAAGGCCTATACGACCCGTGTTGGCGAAGGTCCCTTCCCGACCGAGATGCACGGAGAAGAGGGCGAAGCGCTGCGGCTCAAGGGCAAGGAGTTTGGCACCACGACCGGGCGTCCGCGGCGCTGCGGCTGGCTCGATGCGGTGGGGCTGCGCTACGCCGTTCGGGTGGCCGGTGCCGATGAGCTGGTGCTCACCAAGCTGGATGCCCTCAGTGGCCTTCCCGAGGTCAAGACCGGTATGCGCTATCGCATGGGCTCCAAGCTCTATGAGGAGTTCCCGGTGGGCATGCCCGGTATGCAAGAGGTCGAAGTCGAATACGAGAGTCACCCTGGCTGGAGCGAGGACATCAGCGCTGCACGCAGCTGGGAAGAGCTTCCTCTCAACGCCCAGAACTACGTGCTCTTCCTCGAAGAGCAGCTCGGCGTTCGTATTCGCGAGATCTCTGTGGGGCCGGACCGCGAGCAGATGATCGACAGAGGCACCAAGAGCGGGGCTTCGGCGTGATCCGCGGTAGTAAGCGGCAGAACTCGGAGGAGGCTGCCGGACTGCCGCCTCCCGAGGCGCGGCCTCGTTCGATTGCCGTGATCATGGATGGCAATGGCCGTTGGGCGAAGGGCCGAGGCTTGCGCCGCATTCGTGGTCACCAGCGGGGAACCGAGGCGGTGCGCACGACGGTGACCGAGTGTGCTCGGCTCGGTATGGAAGCGTTGACCCTCTACGCCTTCTCTTCCGAGAACTGGAAGCGCCCGGCCGAAGAGGTGAGCTTTTTGATGCGCATGCTCGATAGCTTCCTCGTCAGTGAGCGGGAGCTCTTGATGGAGAACAACGTGCGTCTCTTGCACCGTGGTCACGTCGAGAAGCTGCCGGCCAAGGTGCAGGCGACCTTGCGTGCGACCGAAGAGCTGACCAAGGACAATGATGGTTTGCAGCTCTGCCTGGCCCTCTCCTACGGCGGGCGCCAAGAGATCGTCGATGCGGCTCGGCAGCTGGCCCTCGAGGTGCAGCGTGCTGAGCTCGATCCGGAGAGCATCGACGAGGAGCTCTTTGCCTCGCGTCTCGAACAAGCGCAGCTGCCCGACCCGGATCTGTTGATTCGCACGGCCGGTGAGATGCGCGTCAGCAACTTCCTCCTCTGGCAGATCTCCTATTCCGAGTTCTGGGTGACCCAGCGCTGCTGGCCCGAGTTCGGCAAGAACGAGCTCCATGAGGCGATCAGGGCCTATGCCCGTCGCGTGCGCCGCTTTGGTGGGCTGCCGGAGCAAGACGCTAAGGAAAAGCCGATGAGTGAAGAGGAGCGATGAGCGGCGACCCGGCCCCTGACAAGGGCAGCCCGAAAGCGGGCATGGAGGAGGAGGGCCAGGCGAAGTCGCCGAAGAAGCGCTCCGAGCTTCGGACCCGATTGACCATCGGCCCTTTGCTGATCCTCCTCATCGCTGGGATCTACACCCTCGACCTGGGGCAGACCGAAGGCTACCTCTCTGCCGCTGTGCTGGGGCTCCTGGCTCTGGTCGGCATGCTTGAGTACGTGACGATGATGCGCAGGGCCAAGCTGCCCATTGCCCGCAGCATCTCCTTGCTGGCAGCCGTCGCCTTGCACGCGATGCCGTTCTTCTACGCGTCGTGGGAGAAGCTCGACATCGAGCTCTACGCGCCGGTGCTCCTGACCGTGCTCCTGACCTTCGTGATGTCCTTGCGTGCCTTGCTGCGCTCGCGCATGGAGAAGGGGCTCGAAGAGATGGGCGCGACGCTGATGGGCTTCCTCCTTGTCGCCTGGCCGATGTACTTCGCCCAGGGCCTGGCGCTGCGTAGCTTGCCGGCCTTGATCTGGCTGATCATCGTTAGCAAGTCTGGCGACATCGGAGGCTACGGCCTCGGTGTTGCCATCGGCCGCCACAAGTTGATCCCGCACGTCAGCCCCGGCAAGTCGATCGAGGGGTCCATTGGTAGCTTGTTGATGTCGCTTGGAGTCGGACTGCTGACCTACCCGCTCCTGCTCGTCGAGGTTATGCCACTGTCCTCGTGGGTGCTTGTCGCTCTGCTGAGCCTCTTGATCAACCTCATGACTCAGGCTGGAGATCTGGTCGAGTCGGTGCTCAAGCGGCGCTGCAAGGTCAAAGACAGCTCGACCCTGCTGCCTGCCCATGGCGGCGTCCTCGACCTCGTCGACTCTCTGCTCTTCTCGGTGCCGACCTTTTTCTTCGTTCTCGTACGGATGACATGAAGCTGCGATGACTGCCGAACTCAGGTTGCAGAACACCGAAGAGCTGCGGGTGCTGCTCGGACCTTTGGACCGGACCGCCAAACTCTTGGGGCGTGCCTTCGGCGTGACCCTCGTTCACCGCGGGGATCTGCTCAAGGTGCTTGGCGAAGGTGATGGCGTCTCGGATGCGCATCAGATTCTGGAGAAGGCGCTCAAGAAGCTACGCAAGGGCTACCCGGTGACCCATGCCGAGGTCGAACGTTGGATCCTGCAGCGGCAGGGTGGCGACGACGGGGATCCGCAAGTGGCGAAGCCTAGGGCCAAGCGTGGCATCGCCCACGCTGCCGTTCACGCTCCCGAAAAGGAGCGAGCTGCGGGCGACGCCAAGAAGAAGCTGGCGCGGGTCAAGGCCAAGACCATCGGACAGCAAGGCTATCTCGATGCGCTGGAGCGCAGCCCGATTGTCTTCGGTGTCGGCCCCGCTGGCACTGGTAAGACCTTCCTCGCGGTTGCCGCTGGAGTGCAGGCGCTGCGCGATGGACTGGTCAAGCGACTCGTGCTCACACGTCCAGCCGTAGAGGCTGGCGAGCGACTGGGCTTTTTGCCCGGCGACTTGGAAGCGAAGGTGCATCCGTACTTGCGGCCGCTCTATGACTCGATCGAGAACCTGCTCGAGCCCAATGTTCTGCGCCGTTACCTCGAGAACGACCTGATCGAAGTTTGTCCGCTTGCCTACATGCGCGGGCGCACCCTCAACCACAGCTTCATCATTCTCGATGAGGCGCAGAACACGACGATTCCACAGATGCGCATGTTCCTTACCCGCATGGGCATGGATAGCCGCATTGTCGTGACCGGTGATCCGACTCAGGTCGATCTCGCGCGCAACGAGCCTTCCGGCCTCGTGGACGCGGTGCAGCGGCTGGCTTCGATCAACGGGCTTGAGATCATCAAGCTGGGCAAGGAGGACATCGTTCGCCATCCGATCGTGCAGGCCATCGTCGATGTCTACGAGAGCACGCAGACGCGTATGCCTTCACCAGAGGACCGCAGCGCCCACCCGGTCAAGGACAAGAAGCGCCGCGGATGAGCGAAGCGAACGCCAAGCTTGCGGTTCGGGTCGCCGAAGGATTGAGCTTTGAAGCTGAGCTCGGCTCTGACCCGGAGGGATTCTGCCAGCCTGTGCTCGCCGAGCTCTGGGCCCAGCAGCAGCGTGAATTAGCACTGTCGATCTACTTCGCTACCGATGTGGAGATCGCGGAGATTCATGGCTCTTGGCTTGGCGACCCTTCTGCAACCGATGTCATCAGTTTTCCGCTGCGAGAGGATGCTCACAGCGTCGCTGCCTTCGATGGCGAACTCATTGTTGGCTACGAACACGCGCGTCGCGTGTCTTCGCAGTTAAACGGCGCCTTTGCTAGCGAGCTCGCCCTCTATGTCGTGCACGGCGCTTTGCACCTACTTGGCTACGACGATCATTGCGAAGAGGATCTACTCGCGATGAAAGCAGCGGAGCAAAGCGTGTTGTCGGCACTCGGATACGCGGTGCCTGATCGCTACGAGTCGTAAGTTCTCGTTGTTTTTTGCCGACGACTCTTTCCTTCGTGGCTTCGCTGCTTGCTAGACTCTCGGCAAGTCGGAATGGGAATGTAGCTTCGCCAGTCGAAACGCATTGCCTGACCGACCCACTAGCAGGGCTCTTACCAACTCACGTTGCGATAGCTCGCGGGCTTCGACGCTGTGTCGTTGTCGTTGTTCGCAGTGTCTTGGGATTCAGTGTCTTGGGATTCAGTGTCTTGGGTTCTCGTGGGAGAAGTGAGACGGTCTGCTAGCAGGGGAGACAAGAAGCACGTTGCTTCATGCTGACGCGAGTCTGTAGGGCCAAAAGGTGAGCCTGCGGTCGTCGGGCAAGAAGTGCTGCTTCGCAACGGGGTGGGCGTTCGCGGAAGTGGACGACTTGCCAGGAAGCGAGCGTTATGGCCGAAGCGGATCGCCTTGGGAACGAGTGCGGTGACCTGCAACCTTTCGAGGGTATGCGGGCCAAGGGGGCGTCGTTCGCAGGTGAGGCACTACAAGAGCAGACGCCGAACGAAGGCAAGGAATCTCTTAGGCCAAGCAAGGGCGAGTGCGAGAAGCGCAAAGCCCTTCCCCCGCTAAAGCTTGGCCAAGAAGCCTTAGCTGAGCCAGAGCCCGGCAAGAAGTCCAAGCTGCGCCGCAGCTTGGGGACAGCCGATAGTGGGCGGCGCGCCGGCGATGCTCGCCGTGAGTCCAAGCCCAAGGACGGCAACGCCAAGCGACGCCAACGTCGACAAGCGCAAGCGCGAGCCCAGCGAGTCGATCCCGACGCCTTGGGCTCCGAAGAGCTGGTGCGGCTCTACTACGAAAGCGGCGCCAAACGGCTACGTCAGGCCATCGTCGAACGCTTCCTTGGCGATGTTGGCAACATGGCGAGGATGCTCGGCTCCCGCATGCCGCGCAGTGTCGACTCCGAAGACCTCTGCAACGCCGGCTACTTTGGACTCCTGCGCTGCCTCGATAGCTATGACCCGAGCAAGGGGCGAAGCTTCACCTCCTACATGCGGCAGCGTGTCTACGGATCCATGGTCGACGAGCTGCGGGCGATGGATTGGTTGCCACGACTCATACGCAGCCGACTGGCGCAGCGGACCCAGGCGGTGCGCGTGCTCACCCAGGAGCATGGACGCGAACCGAGCGAGAGCGAAATCGCTTCACACTTGGGCCTGAGTTTGGAGGCCTATCGGCGGGCCTATCCGGCCTCGGGTTCGGTGCAGCGCACGACGCTGCTGGCCAACAGCGAACTCGACATGGAGCAGCTCGAGAACGTGATCGTCGGGATCGGAGGCGTTGGTCGTGAGGCGCACGATGACGCACATCCGCTTACTGGTCTGTATCACCAAGAGCTGATCGAACGCGTTCGCGAGTTGCTCAGTGATAACGAATGGCGACTCGTCGAGCTGCACTACCTGCAAGGGTGCAAGTTGCGCGAGGTCGCCGAAGAACTGGAGCTATCGCCGGCGCGGATCTGTCAGATTCATCACTCGGTGATCCAACGACTGAAGGAGCGCTTGCGTGGTGAAGCCTTCTCGATCTGAACGGGTAGCCGCTGCCGACCTGCTGGCACGTCGGCGCAGCGGTGTGCTCATGCACCCGAGCTCGCTGCCGGGGCGCTTTGGCATGGGCTGCATCGGTGGGCATGCGCGGCGCTTTGTCGAGCTACTGGCCGAGGCTGGGCAAAGCGTCTGGCAGATGCTGCCGATCGGGCCGCTCGGGCGCGAGCTCTGCCCCTATGTGCCGATGTCGAGCTTCGCCGGCAACGAACTCTTGATCGACCTTGAGGACTTGCTCGAAGAAGGCTTGCTGAGCGAGGGCGATCTCCCAGCCAGCGAGCTCGAAGCCGGGCACGTTCACGAGGGGGAGCTGCGAGCCTTCTACGAGTTGGCGCTCGGGAGAGCTTTCTCTCGGATGCGGCCGGAGCAGCGCCGGGAGATGGAGCGCTATCGCTCGGAGAATGCTCTCTGGCTTGAGGACTACGCGCTCTATCGAGCCCTGCATGCAAAGACGCTCGGCGTCGCTTGGCCGGACTGGCCTCCAGGCTTGTCGCTGCGTGATGCGGGAGCCATGGCTGGCCTGCGCCAGGAGTTGAGCGCCGAGATGGATGCGCAGGTCTTTCGGCAATGGCTCTTCGCGCGGCAGTGGCGGCGACTGCGGGACTGTGCTCGGGCCAAGGGAGTTAGGCTCTTTGGCGATCTGCCCCTCTACGTCAATCAGGACAGTGTTGACGTCTGGCAAAACCCGGAAGCCTTTGCCCTGGATGCACGAGGCCGAGCTGAGTTTGTCACCGGTGTGCCGGGGGATCCGGCCTTCCCGCAGGGCCAGCTTTGGGGGCATCCCTGCTACGACTGGGAGCGGATGGCGGAGGACGGCTATCGCTACTTCGTCGAGCGCTTGCGGGCCCAGCTCGAGCTCTTCGACTGGGTGCGTATCGATCACTTCCGTGGGCTCGAGGCGTATTGGCGGGTCCCGGCGGGGGCGAGTGATGCGTCCGCCGGGAGCTGGCAGCCTGGACCTGGGGCCGACTTGTTTGAACGGGTGCAAGCCGAGCTCGGTGAGGCGGCTCTGGTGGCCGAAGATCTGGGGCACATCACCGGGCCGGTTCGCGAGCTGCTGCGTCGCTATGCATTGCCGGGGATGATCGTCCTGCACTTTGCTTGGTGGCGGATTGGCTCGGGCTTCCATCCTTTGCGTCATCGCCAGGCGCGCGTGGTCTACACCGGTACCCACGACACCAATACCACTCGGGGTTGGTTCGAGGATGAGATCACTGAGCGGGAGCTGCGAAACTGGGAGCTGTGGCTGGGCCGCGAAGTGGAGGATCCTGCCGCGGACCTGATCGGGATTGCGATGGACTCACCTGCGAAGATCGCGATCGTGCCGGCACAGGACTGGTTCTCGCTCGGAAGCGAGGCGCGGATGAACGTGCCGGGCGTGGTCGGGGATTTGTGGGCGTGGCGGCTGACGGAGCGGCAGTTTCTGGAGTGGCCGGTGCAGCGCATGCGGGGGCTGGCGGAGGAGAGTGGGCGTTGCTAGGAGCGAGTCGCTAGCACTCGCGGGAGAGAAAATGACACTCCCGCTCGCCGACCCTCTGCGCCATCCTGCTTAGCTCTCGTGATCTATCTCGAACCAGACTCTCCGCTCTTTTTTCCCGACCCGCGATTCGCGGTGGATCCGGGGATCGTGGCGGTGGGCGGCGACCTGAGTCGGAAGCGTTTGCTCCTGGCCTATCGGATTGGGGTCTTCCCCTGGTACTCCGAGAACGAGCTGCCGCTCTGGTGGTGTCCCGACCCGCGTGCGGTGCTGCCGCGAGAATCGCTGCATGTCAGCCGATCCTTGCGGCGGCGTATTAGCCGTGGTGGCTTCGAGTTGAGCTGGAATCGTGCCTTCCGTCGGGTCGTCGAGGAGTGTCGGCTTGAGCGTGAGGACGGACGTTGGATCCACGATGAGGTTCTGGAGGCCTACTGTGAACTCCACGAGGCCGGGCACGGGCACTCGCTCGAAGTTTGGGAGGACGGAGAGCTTAGTGCTGGCATCTACGGAGTGCAGGTCGGTGGTCTCTTCGCGGCAGAATCCAAGTTCCACCGGCGCCGCGATGCTTCGAAGATCGCCCTGGTGGCCTGTGTGCACACGGTTTTTGCCGCTGGGATCATGCTCTTTGACGTGCAGATGCAGACCGAGCACCTCGCTCGACTCGGCGTCGAGGAGTGGCCCAGGCAGCGCTACCTGGATCAGCTTGAGGACGCGACCCAGCGAGAGGTCTCTCTTGCCGATCCGGAGCTGCGCCTCGATCTGAATGGCTAGCGGGGCACTGCTGGCCTGCTACTTTGCTCTCAGTAGCCGAGCGAGGGCTGGGCAGAGAGCTTCGAACATGACGTTGCGTCCGAGCTGAGTCGCTTGCCAGCGCCAGGCTGAGTGCTCCTGCATCTTGAAGCAGGGGCCCAGGCCGCGGGGGGCCCTTATGAGGGCGGTGCCGAGATCGAGGTAGGCGAAGCCGCGTGTGGAGCAGAGGTCTTGCAGCCGCCGCCGAGCCCGTGCCGACTCAAACGAGCTAGGGACGGCCTGGTGGGTTTCTAGCAGCTTGGACAGGGCCTGGCTGTTCCATTCGATCGGATGCGGGCGCCAGGCGAGGAGCAGCCGAGCCTGCAGTCGCTGGATGGCGCTGGCTATGCCGTCGAGTTCGACTTGGTAGCGGCACCAGCGCCGGAGTTCTTGTTCGGGCTCAGGGCTCTTGCGGAACAGGGGCCAGAGCAGGCGTGGTAGCTGGTCGCGCGCGGAGCGGGCCAGTAGCTGCTCCTGCTGCCTTTGCAGGGAGAGGATCGGCAGCCGTGCCCAGCCTCGGAGGCGGGGGAGAGCCGCTAACTGCGGCCACTTGGCTGGGGGGCCTGCCTGCGCTGCGCCTGCCTGCGCGGGGATTGCCTGTGCGGGGATTGCCTGTGCGGCGCCCTGGGGCAGGGCGCAGAGCGCGGCCAGCTCCTCAAGGCCGAGCACGAGGAGGATGCGAAGCCTAGGCCTAGGGCCGGCTTCTGCGAGCTCTTGCAAGGAGGCGCGGATTTGCCTGAGAGGGAGGGGGGCTGGCACGAGGACCGGGCGGTAGGCCGGAGCCTTGGCCCGCTGCATTCGCAGACGGAATGCGGGTCCGAGAGCATCCTCTTCTGGGCTTTTGAGTCCTTCGATGCCGAAGATCAGCAGCTGCGGCTGGGGCTCTAGGGGCTCGCCTTTGGCGGGGGGCTGGCTTTTGGCGCCGGGCTGGGGGGCCTGTGCTGCTGGGCCGAGGAGCTGGGAGAGTTGCGGAGTCTTCTTTGCGCCTGGCTGTGGCAGCGACAGGTACCAGTCACGGGCATCCGCGAGCTGGGGAAGCAGCCGGTCTTCGAGGAAGATCAGTCCGGCGAATACCAAGGCCGAGAGGCCCAAGACGATGGTCGCGATGCGGAGCACCTGCTGCACCTATTTGTGGAAGCGGAGTGGCTGTGCCTTGCCCAGCTGGCTGGCCCGGGCATCGTAGCGCTGAGAACTCAAAGCAAGGCACATGAGTAAGTGACATGAGCGAGCACGCCGTTTCCCAGGATTTCCTTGGTGTCTTTGGCGTTTTAGAGCGCGGGGACAGGATCCTCCTCGCTGGCAATCGCCGCCAGCTGCAGCCTGGCGCCGCGGCCGAGCTCGTCTTCGACTTACCCGGCGGGCAGGTCGAACCCGGGGAGCTGCTTGTAGAGGCACTCCGCCGCGAGTGGCGCGAGGAGTGTGATCTGGAGATCGAGCCGGGGGAGTTCCTGTTCGTGCAGGAGGGGCTGCGCACCGCCGGCGGCTTGCGCTGCTCTGTCTGGCGCTCGTTTTTCTTTCGGGTTGCTAGCAGCGGCGAAGCAAGGCCCTGTGCCGAGGTCGAGAGCCTCTTGTGGGCCCCACGTTCGCAGCTGGAGCTGATTCTCCATGCGCCGTACCACCAGGGTTTCCGGCGTTGGCTACGCGACATGCGGAGCTACCAGTTCGACGAGTGGGACTAAGCGGCCTCGTGGGGTTTTATTGCCGATGGGGTTTTGCCCAGGCTCAGTTCTGTAGGTAGAGCCAGAGGCCGGAATGGCGCTTGGCGACGGGCTTCCGCTTGCCGCGCTCTTTGGGTAGGGCGTTCCATTTTTTGCGCAGCTCGCGATAGGCCGAACTCGCATAGAGCTTCTTGCGACGCGCCAGCTGCTCTTCCTTCGATAACTGCTTCAGCCCAGCCAGGCCGCTGACGGCAAATCGATTCTGGGGCCTGGTTCGCACCGTTAGTGGGCCATGCAGTTTTCTTTCGCCGATGGAATGGTTCCTAAGGGCAAATGGCGCGGCTACGTCGTGGCTCGCTGCGAAGCCAAGACCAAGGACGGGTTGGCTATAACCATGGGGGATTACGACTCGAAGCGAAAAAAGGCTTCTATATCGACAGGGCCTTCCTGGTTCGAGACTTCCTGGTTCGAGATAAGTAGCTCGGCTGCGTTGCCTGCTGCCAGCCGGAGCTATTTCGATGTTGGGACTTGTACCGGCACGGCCATCCAGGTTCCGACCTCCCAGTCGAGACTCTGAAGTGATGCGCGGGTGACGTTATCGCTGAAGAGGATGATCTTCTTTTCGGGGTCCATGGCGCCGCGCCATCTCCGAGGCTGCCCTTTGACCTCAAGCTCGAAGGCGCCGTTCTTTGCGACCTTGATTTTGCCAAGGTAACGGAACCTGCGGCCGCTGATGCCTCGGACGGTGATCTGCACATCGCCGTCGGCTTCGATCTTCATGCTTCCCAGCGCCGCATCGAGCCCAGCGCTGCTCAGGGCCTTTGATGCGTTTTGCTTTGGGTTGTTGAAGATGCTTTGCGTTGCAACGTGCCATTCGCCCGCGAAATCGGAGAGCTTCCAGGCGGCGCTATGTTTGCGCAGCATCAGCATGAGGCTTTGTGATGGCTCACTGGTATTGCGGCTGACGAGGGCGCCGAAGTGCTTGCCTACCGCGCCGCTGAAGCTGCGCGGGCCGGTGGCGGCGCCACCTGTGAGTGCGAGTGTTAGCTGAACTTCGCCGTCTTCGAAGCTCTTGGCTTGGCCAGCGGCCAAAACCTGCAGCCCCGTTTTGCTGCTGGAGTCGGTCCAGGATCCACTGCTGACCTTGAGTTTGCTGTCGAAGCTCAGTTCTCCAGCAAAGGCCCGTCCGATGGTGTCATGAGATGGGGTCTTGTTCTTGTTGCCGTAGTGCAGTTCCGAGCCGAAGACCCACCAGGAATCGGCGAGTGCGGGTTCGCCGCCCAGCTTTTTCATGCCGCAGTAGAAGCTCGGGAACTGGTCCCTTCGAAGGAAGAAATACTCCTTGCCTGGGTTGCTGATCGCGAGCGAGCCCCTCCAAACAATTTGGCTCGGCGATCTTTTCGTCGAGATGCGCAGGCCCATGGCTCCGTCCTCATCGAGGAAATAGGGCAGGGGAGAGCTGTCCTTGGAGCCGACGCGCTTGACGACGTAGCTGCCGTCTTTCCTCATGTCGATGGTGAAGAAGTCGTCGTTGATGTCACTCGCCTTGAGTGGCCAGTTGCGGAGTTGGTAGTTGCCGCCGAAGCCGACTCCGTGCAGTTCGAGCGCCAGGGTTACGTCGCTGGTCTTGGTTTTGCCGCCTTCTGAGCAGGCTGTAGGAAGGAGGGCACAGAAAAGCATCAAGAGCTTCAGGGGCTGCATCACGGTCCAATCCGATGGATGAGGGGCAGGGCTTGCACGGCTTGCGAAAGGGCCAAACAGCATAGCCCTGGAAGCTGATACTGTCTCGGGGATCAGGGCTTCCTTTCTCTAAGGGAGCCTTCGAGCCGACTGGGGCGAAGATCGGGTGAAATCGCTTTGCGGCGGCAACGTAGCGTTTGCGTCTCCCCTTCGGCGCCATAATGCCTCGACAAATCCGTCGATTCGCCGGCATCTATTGACGCCAAAGGGAGGAGAGGATCCGGCACTCTGTCGGTCGCAGGCCTTTTTCCACGCCCTGCTAAAGCTAGGATTGCGAAGGGCGCCTCGGACCGTTAGCAATGGGCAAATGCCAGCTCGTTCCTCCTTTGCCATTGCTTGCGCTCTTCTGCTGTTCACGGGCTGTGAGCTCAAGACGCCGACTCCCGATACCAAGCAGCGCCCTGGTACCGCGCTTGAGTCTTTCAAGCGTGAGCTTGGCTTGCGCGGCTCAAGCCTGAGCGTTGAAGGCAAGGCCGCTGGCGGACTCTCTTCTGAGCTGGCAGACCGCTGGCGTAGTGTCTCCCGCCGAGCCTATGACCTGCTCTCGGTCTTGCGTCAGCGAGATGGGCGCTTGAGCCTGAGCCGCCTTCCGGCGGGTCCCAAGATGAGCGAACGACTTGCCTATGCTCGGGGGCTCATCGAGCTCGGCCGCCCGCTCGAGGCAGAGCCGGTGCTCGAAAAACTCCTGCGCGAGGAGCCGCGTTTTTTCCCTGCATCGGAAGCCCTCGGTATCTGCGCCATGATGACGAAGAACTGGGCTCGGGCTCGCGACCACCTGGGGCGCTACCTCGGCTTCGAGCCTTCGGATTCCTCGGCGCGACGCAGATGGGCGCTGGTGTCGCTCAGGCTTGAGGATTACCGCGAGGAGGCCGTGTCCGTGCTCAAGGGCATGTTGGATTCTAAGGAGGACGCGTCCGGGGCGGCGGCTGTGCTCTCCGACTGGTATTTCTCGCAGCAGGACTATAAGAGCGCTGTTGCGGTTCTCTCCCGTGCCATGGAGAAGGGGGATCGCTCCCTGATCAATCGTTATCAGCTTGGGGTCTCGCTCTCCCGGATGAATCGCTTCAAGGATGCGCGGGAAATCCTCGAGGAGGTCATCGCCTTACCTTCTTCGCAGCAGGGCTCTGCTCTGCTCGAACTGATCCAGGTCGAGCGCAACCTGGGCGATTTCAAGAAGGCGAACGATTACTACCAGCGCCTGCGCAGTGGCAACTTCGCCAGCTTTCGCCAGGGATATGGGCTCGAAGCCTTTGAAGCGCTGGGTCAGCGTATTCATATGGAAGTGAGCCAGGGCCGTGCCGTGACCCGTCGTGTCGTCGATGTGCGGGTGCGCTTCTTGGATAAGTCGGTAGAACGTGAAGAGCGTCGCGAATCGTTCTCGATTCTGGTGACCGCTGTCGCCCAGAAAAAATACAAGCCTGAAAAGCTCCTTGCCGACTTACGCCGGGTGCTTGAGGACGAATCTGACGACTGGGGTATGCGGGTTTTTGCCCTGGGGGCACACCTGCGGTTCGAGCCAAAAGATCTCAGCGTCTTGGCGGCAGCTCTCCAGGCTAAGGAGCCGCGCCTACGCAAGCGTGCCACATCCATCTTGGGGCGCCTTGGTAGGGCTGCCGACCTTACGTTGATTTTCCGTGCTCTGGAGCGTGAAAGCGACCCCGCTTGCTTCCGTGCTCTGCACGAATGCTTGGGCAAGCTCAAGGGCTCGCCCGTATTTCTTGGCTTCGATGCTGAGAAGCAGGCCGAGACGCGTCGCAAGGCCGTAGAAGCCTGGGCGAAGGAATTGTCCCTCGAACTCAAGAAAGACTGAGAATCAGCGACTTATGAGTATTCTCGTTACCGGCGGCGCCGGCTACATCGGCTCACATACTGTGCGCGTTCTGCGCGAGCTTGGCGAAGATGTTGTCGTTCTCGACGATTTCTCCGAAGGCAATCGGGCGGCGCTTCCGGCGGATGTTCAGGTCTATGAGGTGGACCTTAAGGACGCTGCCGGCACAGCGGATGCCCTGGCCCAGGCCCGACCCGAGGCTGTATTCCACTTTGCGGCTTCTTGCTACGTCGGTGAGAGTGTCACCGACCCGGCGATCTACTACCGGCAAAACTTCGTCGCAACGATGAATCTGCTCAATGGGATGCGGGCAGCCGAGTGCAAGCGCTTTGTGCTCTCCTCGACCTGCGCGGTCTATGGCGAGCCGGAGTCGATTCCGATTACCGAGGAGCTGCCGAAGGCGCCGATCAATCCGTACGGGCGCACCAAGCTGTTCTGTGAAGGCTTGCTTGCCGATTATCACCATGCCTACGGCATCGACAGCGTGAGTCTGCGCTACTTCAATGCTGCTGGGGCCCATCCCTCGGGCGAAATCGGAGAGCACCATGAGCCCGAAACCCACCTTATTCCTCTGGTCTTGCAAGTGGCGCTTGGCCAGCGCGACAAGATCCTGATCTTTGGTAACGATTACGACACCCCGGACGGCACCTGTATTCGCGATTACATCCATGTCCTGGATCTTGCACAGGCACACGTCGATGGCCTTCGTGCCCTTCGCGAGGGGCGTTGCTCTTGCGTTGCTTTCAACCTCGGGAATGGCTCTGGATACAGTGTGCAGGAGGTCATCGAGGCGGCACGGGAGATTACCGGCCACGAAATCCCGGCCGAGCTAGCGCCTCGCCGTGCCGGCGATCCTCCTCGTTTGATTGGTTCGGCAGCCCGCGCTCGTGAAGTCCTGCAGTGGCAGCCGAAATACGGGGATTTGCAGACGATTCTTGAGACTTCTTGGAACTGGCATCGCTCGCATCCGCGCGGCTACGAATAGGGGCTTGGCATGGGGGGGACCCTGACCTGTCTGGGAACGGGGAGCATACTCCCATCGCCTGACCGCTCTACGGCGAGTTACCTCCTCGGTGGGGGCTTGCTCGGGGAGGCGGCGCTTCTCCTCGATGCGGGACCGGGCTGTATGCGCCGGCTTGCCGAGCTCAGCTTCGATAGCGCGCGTATCCGCCACGTTCTGCTCTCCCACTACCATTTAGACCACCATGTGGATCTGCTGACCCTGCTGTTCCAGCGCAAGAACCCAGATCTGCAAAGGCGGGCGGAAACTCTCCACGTCTATGGTCCCCCTGGGCTCAAGCAGTTGTACCAGCGCTGGGTGCAGGCTTATGGCTCTTGGGTCAGTATTGATGCTATCGAACTCCGGGAGCTAAGGCCTGGAAAGCACGAGCTCGAAGCCGGGCTCTGCGTCGGAGCCTTCGACAATGATCACAGCGCTTCCGGCTTCTGTTATCGGATCGAGATGGAGGGCCGGGTTTTGGCCTACTCCGGCGATACCGCCCCCTGCGGCGGCTTGGATGCTGCATGCGTCCGAGCCGACTTGGCTCTAGTCGAGTGCAGCTTTCCTGACCACGATCGACAGAGCGGTCATATGTGGCCCAGTGCTGTACGTGAGCTGATTCGTTCGGCTTGCCCGCGCCGCATTGGCCTGACGCATTTCTATCCCGAGATGGCCAGTATCGCCGATGACCCCTTGCTCTGGGCTGAGCTGTGGTCGGACATCGAGCCGGTTCCGTTGGCGCTCTCGGACAAAATGGAGCTTCCTCTCTGATGCGGAGTTACACCGTGAGTTTGCCTACTAAGGTCGCTATGGCCGCGGCTATGACCGTTTGGTGCGCATCGCCACTTCTCTCTCAGCGTGGGCTACCTGAGCGCCAACGTGCAAAGAAAAGCCTGAGCGTGCGTTTGGCTGCGGTGCTTGGCCGAGCTGAAAAGCTCGGGGTGCACTGCGGTGCCCGGGTCGTGGATCTGAAGTCGAAAGCGGAGCTATACAGCTACCACGATCGGCGTCCTCTTCGTCCGGCCAGCAATATGAAGATCCTGACCGCGATCCATGCGCTTGAGACCTTGGGGCCGGAGTATCGGTTCCAGACACGTTTTCAGCTGGTAGGGAAGCCGGCGGTGCTGGTCGTGGTGAGTGGTGGAGATCCATCCTTTACCAGCGAGATCGAAGGTGGGCTCTCGGTCTTTACCAACTTGGCTGAGTCCTTACGTAAGGCCGGGCGTACCAGCTTCCCAGGTGGCTACGTGCTGGAGGCCCCTGCTTGGACTGGTCCGGCACGACCTCCCAGTTGGCCGAAGCGTCACTTTTGGCGTCGCTATGGAGCAGCGACGGGAGCCTTTGCCCTCGAAGAGGGCTGTCTCGCCCTGCGCCTAAACCCAGAGGGGCGACTTCGTGGTGCTTGTGGAGTCGAGTTCTTGCCCTCTTGCCTGGACTTAGCGGTGAAGGGTTCGATCCAACTGACCGGCGACCCGAAGAATGGGGCTCTCTATCACATTGGATGGGGGGCTGGGGGGACGGTCAAACTGAGCGGCCACTACTATTCCGGCGGGCGTGCGAGGATTGTGCGCATTCCAGCGCCGGATCCGGATGCACTCTTTGCCGAAGCTCTGCGCTGCTCCCTTGATAGCAGAGGCATCGAACTCGGCCCGCGCCGAGGCGCTGCACCCGAAGGGGAGCGGGACTTGCTCTACCTCCACCGAACTCCGCTCAAGCCAGTGATTGAGAGGATGCTCGTGGACTCGAGCAACTTTCAAGCGGAGATGCTGCTGCGACAGTGTGCTGCAAAGCTAGGCCTGGCTGCGAGCTTCGAGACCGGTGTTCAGCAGTTGCGCAGGCGTTTTGCCGTGGAGGGCGTTGCGGCACAGGAACTCGAAATCCACGATGGAAGTGGGCTCGCGGATAAGAACCGGCTTAGCGCCGCAGTGATTGCTTCCGTGCTTTGCTATGCAGCTCGCGCCAAATTCGGTCGCCTCTTCGTGGGCTCGCTTCCGCAGAGTTCGATCTCGGGGACGCTTAAGCGGCGTCTCGGTGGAGATCTCCGTGGTGCGGTGCGAGCCAAAACCGGCTACATCGCCGGAACCAGTGCCCTTTCAGGTTATGTTCGCACCAGATCGGGCAAGACCTGCGTTTTTGCCATCTTGATGAACTGGTCCAAGAAGGGGGTTAGCAACCGCGAACTCAAGCGGGTGCAGGATTCCTTCGTGAGTGAGATCTTCGAGCATTTCTGAGGACAATCATGTCACTGCCCCAGTTGCCCGATGGGCTTGATCCCTTGCTGCGTGATTGCCTTGCGGCGGGACTCGAACTCGCGCAAGAGGCCGGGCGTGTTGCGCTGACCCATCTCAAGGCTCGTGAGGGCGAAGAGACTACGCTTGAGTTCAAGGGGCGGCGTGAACTCGTTACTGCAGCCGACAGAGCCAGCGAACGGCTCATCGTTGTCGGGCTTCGTCAGCGTTTCCCGGACTTTGCGATTTTGGCGGAGGAGGGGGTGGCCAGTGCTGCTGCGGATGCCGACAAAGAAAGCCGTTATCTCTGGGTGGTTGACCCTATCGACGGCACCACCAACTTTGTGCATGGGCATTGCTATTGGGCGGTCAGCATCGGACTCTTTCGCGATGGACAGCCTTGGTTGGGAGTCGTGCACGCACCGATGCTCGGTGGGGAAGCTGGAGGCCAGTTCTACTATGGCGGGGTCGATGTCGGCGCCTATTGCAATGGCCGCTCACTGCGAGTCAGTGAGACCAGCGAGCTGAGGCATGCGGTTGTGGCAACGGGCTTCAGCTACCGCCGCAATGAGGAAGGCATCAACGACAATCGCGAGAACTTCGGGCGTCTTCTGCTGGAGCTGCGCGGGATTCGTCGTGATGGTGCCGCCTCCCTCGATCTGTGCATGGTCGCTGCCGGGGTCTTTGATGCCTACTGGGAGATGTACCTGCAACCCTATGATGTGGGGGCGGGCATGGCTCTCGTTCTCGGTGCTGGGGGGGAACTCACGGATCTCGGCAGCGGTGCTCCACTGAGTTCCGGGCTCGAATGTCTCGCTAGTAACGGAAGGATAACGACAGCGATGCGTGCCCTACTGAAGGGTGTCCCGGAGCCCGGTTGACCTCGGTCTGTCTGCCCAAGCTTGTTCGCGGCCCGGTAAGGGTGCCCTTACCCATGAGTCGCGGTCTTGCTGCCCTCTTCCGCCGACCATGGGGTAGCCGTTGCCGGTTTGCTGGTGGCCGACCGCAACGGCTATGGCGTTCCGGGCGTTAACTACCGGGCCCCCTACCGCTTCCACCGTCACCTATCTCAATCTTGATCCCCGCCAGCAAAGACTTGCTCTACAAGGAGCTCTACCGGCAATCGCTGAGCTTGGACCGCCACTAGAGCTGAGTCGTAGCATCGTGAGCATTCTGGAGAAGTCGTGCCCTTGCTGGGCCGCGGTTCTGCAATCGACAATCATCGGTCCGCAAACTATCGGACCGAAATTGACAAGGGGCCCCGATAGGGGCCCCTCCGTTCAGCTCTAGGCTGATGGCGCTGGTTTACCAGTCGCGTCGGCCACCGCCGCGGCCACCGCGGCCACCGCCGCCGTAACCACCACCGCCGCCACCGCCGTAGCCGCCGCCACCACCGCCGTAGCCGCCGCGGCCACCGCCGCCGCCACCACGTGGGCGCCGTTCTTCGGCTTCGTTGACGCGGATGGCACGGCCGTCGAGTTCGACGCCGTCCATGGCTTCCATGGCGGCGCGAGCTTCGTCATCGCTTGCCATTTCGACAAATCCAAATCCGCGGGGACGACCGGTATCCCGGTCAGTGATAATGGTCGCATTCTCGACCGTGCCGCTGGCCGAAAAGGCCTCGACCAGTCCTTCTTCCGTCGTATCGAAAGAGAGGTTGCCGACGAAGAGTCGCTTGGACATCTCGTATCTACTCAATGGGGTTTCGCATGCAGACTGCGCCATCGGTGTTCTCACCCCAGTGGTGAGAGATCGTCCCGTCCGGGTATTGGCCCCGGCCGGCGAACCACACTCGAAACGTCCAGGCCGCACTCCGGAGGCAGCACAGTGCGCTCCTCCGCAGGGCTAGACGCTAGGCCATGAGCGGCAAAGGGCAATAGCGGCTCTTGGTAATACCCCAAGTCGACAGGCCTTTCTTCTCGCCCGAGGAGGCTCCTTTCCCTGGGGGGGAGAGGCTTTCTTTGCTCGTTCGGAATCGGGGGGAGTTGCCCTAAGGTCTGTCATATCAAGGGTTTCTATTTGGATCTTGAAATCCAAGCTCCTTCCGGCCTAGCCCTGCCCCGGCTTCCTTTTCAGGCTTTTCTATTGTCCTAAGTTTCTGCTCTCCTTTGAGAGCTTCCTAGGCCGAGTGCTTGACGTTCCGGCGCGGGAGCTGTGCTTTCTTCAGCATGTGTTTGGCTGGAAACAGAATGCTTCCTTGCCCTGGCTTCTGCTGGAGTCGCTCATCCTTCCGATGAAGAATGCTTGCCGTGCGCGATTTGTTGCTCAGGCGAGTTTGGGCATTGCTTGCGTTAGGCGATAGCGCTGGAAGACCGAAGAGAGAGCACTGATGGCTGATATTCGCATTTTCCGGGCGCTAGAGTACTGCAGCGACACGAGTTTTCTCAAAACGGAGTTCCGCCTTAGCGGCAGCCTTGAAAGCGGCTGGAGAGTCGAACGCAACGGTCAGACTTGGCTCGAGCTTGGGCCGGGTTATCGGCTATTGCGCAGCCGGCGCTGTGGAGTGTGTTCCACCGACCTCGATCGGCATTTTCTCCCTTTCCGCTTACCCCAGGTGACCGGTCACGAACTGGTGGCCACCGACGAACAAGGCCGCCATTTTGTCGTCGAGATCAACGCTACCCGCGCTTCTCGCGGTATTGATGAGGACAATATCTGGCGGCGAGCTGGCTTAGATACGCACGATCCTGAGCGGCTGGTCCTAGGTATTCACGATCTCCCTGGCGGTTTTTCGCCTTGGGTCCTCGTGCCCGAACACGCCACATTGGAACTCCCTCCTGGCCTGTCCGAGGAGACAGCGGTTTTGACCGAGCCCTTCGCTGCCGTCCTGCACGGAATCCATATGCTTCAGCTCCGTGCGGGCGAGCGTGTCGCGGTGCTGGGGCCCCGCCGTTTGGGGCTCCTGGCGATTGCCGCGCTTGCGGGGGTTCGCCGCGGCTCGGGGGTGGCCTTTGAGATCGAAGCTTGGTCTCGGCACGAAGAGCTTGGGCGCCTGGCTTGTGAGCTCGGGGCCGACCGTGCTCGCTTGGTGACGCCAGAGGGCGATGCGCTGACCAGTGGCGAGGGAGCTGACCTGGTGCTCGATACCACCGCTAGTCCTAAAGGCCTGGAGACTGCGCTCTCTTTGGCTCGCCGTGAGGTTCATCTCAAGTCCACGCACGGGCGCCCTGCGGCAGGTCTCGCCCAGAGCACGGCGCTTGTCGTAGACGAGATCCGCTTGTGTCGCCTGGACCAGTTCGTCGACTTCAGCTCTCTGAAGACGCCGCTCGCGGGGCTAAGAGATCGACCACTACTGGCTTGGATGTCGAAGCAGCCACTGCCGCCGGAGCTGGCCCAGAGCTGCGAAGTCGAGGTGGGCGAAGATGCCCTGGAGCTGCGTCAGCGCTACCGGGCGAAGGCTGGCGACCAGCGCCTGCCGCGCGCTGATGCGGTCGTGGTCGATGATCTGGCAGCGGCTGACCGGGTGATCCGACCCAGTGAGGAGGATGAGGAAGCTCTCGTGCGCCCGCGCGGCAGCATCTTCCTCTTGCCGAACTCGAAGGACCCCGCCCCCCTTGCGCGCGCCATCGCCGAGCGAGGAATCACCCTGTCCAGTTCTCGCTGCGGCGACTTCGCTGCCGCGCTAGGCCTACTTGCCACAGACCCCATGCTGCGGGACTTGGGGCGCCGTTTCGTGACCCACAGTTTTCCAGCACAAGAGCTGCGGCAGGCCTTTGACACTGCCCGCCAGCCGGACTGTATCAAGGCGGTCGTTATCCATACCGATTCTGAACCTGAGTACGCGAGCGAGGCATGAGCAAGAAAGGCGAGGATTTCGCGACCAGCCTGGGGGCGATCTGTGTGCGCGAAGGCGAGGCCTGGCACCTCGATTTGCGGCAAATGGCCCTCATCCACGGGCTTTCCGTGCTCTCACGAGGTCTCGCCGAGATGCTGATCGAACGGTATCGCGCAGACCCAGGCGAGCTTGTTTTTGAGCGGCAGTTGCGCCCACGCGAGAACCCCGAGCTCATCGAGGTGCACGGCGTGGGCCGGATCCGGCTGCATGTAGGGGCCAGCTTGGGCAAGAGGTTGAGTAAGGATCGCGATGCGCTCGAATGGAGGATCCGGACCATGCTCGGGACCCTGCAGCGGCCGGGCTACCGCAACTTGCTCTTTGCTGAGGCGAGCCGAGCCCTGGTCTTTGACTTTGCTCTGACGGGTGAAGGCCTGCCCTGCCGTGCCTTGATCGAGTGGCTACCGGGCGAGGCGGAACAATTGGGTATGCTGCGCCTGATCTTCGAAGAGAGAGGTCGCCGCAGTCTCGATCTCCGGACGCTGCCCCACGAGCGTGTTGAGGACCTGGAGCGGCGACACTTCCTCGCCGGCTCGACGCGAATCGCCCAAACCTGGCGCGATGGATTGCGGCGGGAGGTGGAACGTGGCCATCGCAGCTTCATCGAGCGCCGGGCTGTGCATCGGCATCTCTTCGTGCAGTTCCAAAAGGCCGGACTCGGTCATATCGAGAGGGTCGAGCTGCATTGGGGCGATGCAGAAGTAAGCACCGTGCTTGAGAGTGAAACCCATGCCCTGGACCGCGATCTCAAGCGGATCCTCCTTGCGCTTGAGGACGATGGGGTTCGGCGCTTGTTGCTAGCCGGCCAGCCCTTTCGCGTCTCGGGGGATCTGCTCGAAGCCTGGCTCGACCTAGCGCAACGGGCACGGGTGCTCCACGTCAGCTTGGGGAAGCAGCGCCAGCGTGGGCGCGTTGGGGAGTTCCTCGCGCGAATGCCGAGTCTTTCTGCCTTGGTCGAGGAACGGCGCCAAGTACAGCCCTTGGCTGATGTGGAAATCGTCCTGGTGCACCACATCACGGCGGAGGTGCTCGGGGTGATTGGCGCCCTGCGCCAGCTGGGCTGCAAGCGCCTATCGACCTTGTTCGTGGCCTATGCCGGGGATGCGCCTGGTAGCTATCTGGGGCCCCTGCTGGATCTCCCCGAGGAAGAGTTCCTAGGTCTGGCTCTTAGCCGAATCCCAGACGCAGCTCGGGTGGAGGGTCGTTATCGGCTGTCGAGAGAATACTCTCCCGTGGCCGGGCTAGAGGATCTCGATGCGCGAGTCTGGGAAGCTCCCGACTTCATTTCGGCGATGGAGGAGGTGGCTCGTCATCTCTGTATCGAAGCTGCGGCACGATCGCAGCGCGAGGGGCGGCGCCTGCTGATCCTCGAAGACGGCGGCTATTTGGTTCCGGCGCTGCATCGGGCTCTGGCTTTAGGGCAGAGCGCCCATGACTTCGCGCCCAGCGCCAAGTTGGACCCTGATCTTTCGCTAGGCGAACTCTTTGGCCAGCGCTTGCTTGGTTCGGTGGAACATACCCGTAATGGCCACGATCGCATTCTGGCGGTCAAAGACGATGGCCAATTGCAGTTCCCCTCGCTGTCGATCGCCATTTCAAAGATCAAGCGCCAGGGCGAGGCTGCAGAGGTAGCCGTTTCGATTCTTCAGGCTGTTGAAAGCATCCTCCATGCCTGCGGGAGAATCCTCAGCCGGCGCCGAGCCCTGGTTTTAGGTTCGCGGGGAGCGATTGGCTCGCGCCTGGTGCGAGAGATGTGCTTTCGCGCCGAGACTGGTCAGGAGCAAGTGTCAGGGCTCGATCTCGCCTGTGACAGCGGCTCTTGCATCGTGGAAGCCAAGAGCCTGAGCGAACTCCCGCGTGAGCGTTGGCTCTCCTGCGATCTCTTGCTCGGGGTTATCGGCAAGAGCGTTGTGAAGGGCGCGGATATTGAGGACTGGCTGCTGCACGGCAGCGCCCCTGAGCTTTGGGTGGCTAGTGGCTCCACCAAGACGGTCGAGTTCCAGGATGTCGCTGCGTGGCTGAGCGAGATGCGTCAGTCGACAAAGGCCGAGCTTGGCGGACATGAACTCAGCATTAGCAGCGAGGAGATTCTCGATCCTATTAGCGGGCGCCTATTTGGGCACCGGCATCGCCTTGAGTTTGGAGGGCGAAGGCGGGATCTGTGTTTTCTCGCGCAGCTCATGCCGATCAACTTTCTCTATTACGGCGTGCCGACAGAAATGATCGAAATCGTGCTGCGCTCCCTGGTGCAAGCCGGGCTCGGACTACTAGCGAATCCGGATATGGGGCCCGGTCTCTTCGCCGTGGATCACGATGTGGACCAAGACGGGCGGCCCTTGATCTAGGAGACGGCGGATCTAGGAGACGGCGGATCTAGGAGACGGCGGATCTAGGAGACGGCGGATCTAGGAGACGGCGGATCTAGGAGATCGAGAACTTGAGAAACCGAACCCGAAGGAGCTGAGCCGGCGAGCTTGAGGTGCCCCTTGTGCATGGGGCACCTCAAGTTCGGTGGCTGCTCACTTCACTTGACGGTGATCTTGCCGGTGTTGGTCAGGGTGTAGGCCTTACCCGTCGGATCGATCGAAAGACCCTGCAGGTGGACGACGACACCTTTCATCGACGGGTTGTTGGGGATGGGCAGGGCCATCTTCGCGCGGTCAGAGGCGTCCGAGTGGGTCATGGTGCTGAGGTAGCCGAAGGTCTTCAGGTCGAGGCCGAACAATCCCGTGAAGGGGGCGACGGCTACCGGGGTCTTGAGCAGGCCAGCAGAGAGGAAGACGGCGGTGATGCCGGGCAGGTTATTTTTGCGAGGGAAGGCGCCAAAGACGTCGGCGGTGCCACCGGGGCTGACCACGTCGCCGAGGAGCCAGGCGGCCTTGAGCTCGTACATCGCGTTCTTTGGGTTCGTCGGGCCAGCATGAGTGAGCAGGCCGCCGGCGACGCCGCCGTTATTGATCCAGGTCGTGGTATCGACGACGACAGTGAAGGGGTCCTTGGGGTCTAGGCTGGCCTTCCAGCACATATCGTTGTCGCGGCCGACCAGGTTGGCGAACCAGAGCCCTTCGACGTCACCGTCGGGACCGGTGATCGGCGTAGCCGAGTTGGCGGTGTTCGTGGCGCCGCTCTGCACAATGATGCTCGGAGTACCGCTGACCTTCGGTGCCGATGGCGTCGAGAGGTCGAGGTCCTGCATTACGATGTTCTTATTGAGGGTGTAGAAGATCTTGAGCTTGCCGCCGACATAGCCGAGAGCCGGGTCCACGTACGTCTGCGTGATTCCGGCGACCTGCACCGGAGCGTTGAACTTGGCTATCAGGTTCTTGCGGCTTGCGAGGTAGACCCCCGTCGCCCTGTCGAAGATCGCGTACATCCCCTTCGGATCGAGCATCAATCCGAAATCGTTGCCCGCGCTGTTGAGGTTCGCGGCCAAAAGGTTGGGCGTGAACTTGCCTTTGACGCGGTCATAGACGCCCATCAGCAGGTCGTAGCCACCGGAGCCGCCGTTGGAGCTTGGCAGGCCAGAGGTGACGGTGATGCAGGTCGTCCAGGTGCCGAGAGGGTTGTGCGGCAGGCGGAAGTGAGCGATCTGCCCGGTGCCGGTTCCAGGGATCTGGCCGCCGCTGCCGTAGGTGAAGACGGTGCTCGGGGCACTCTTGGTAATTGTGCCGGGGGCGACTTGGGCTGAGGCACTGGCGCTTAGGATGCAGGCGCAGGCTAGAGAAAGAGAGAGACGAGACATAGGCACTCCGGAGAGAGAGACTGAGAGATAGATGCGAGGAGAAGCGAGAGATGGCTCGATTCTCAGCAATGCACAGTAACTCAATTGCGTCAGGCACAAAGGGGGAGTCCTCAATGTTTCTCTTTGCCTGTCTTTCTTCTGCCAGGGGCACTGGATTTACGCTGCTGCGAATCGGGCGATGAATCGCCATTCTGACTGCGTTCGACAGTGCTGCCTCCTTGCGGCATGGTGTCCGACCAGATCGCTGGTCGGGCAGGGTAGAGGACAGAAGGAAGGCAAATGGACGAACTGGTCCTGCGGGGGGCGCGGGAGCACAACTTGAAAGGGGTCGATGTGCGCATCCCGCGAAACGCCCTCGTCTGTTTCACCGGAGTTTCGGGTTCGGGTAAGAGCTCGCTCGCCTACGACACGATTTATCGAGAGGGCCAGCGGCGCTATTTGGAGTCGCTGTCGTCCTATGCCCGGCAATTCCTCGGGAATCTGGAGAAGCCAAAGCTCGATCACATCGAAGGTTTGTCGCCAACGGTGGCTATCGATCAGAAGTCGGTGTCGCGCAATCCGCGTTCGACCGTCGGGACGATTACCGAGACTTGGGACTTTCTGCGGCTGCTGATGGCGCGACTGGGTGTGCCGCACTGCCCCGAGTGCGGGAGCGAAGTGCGGGCGATGGCGCCGAAGCAGATCGTCGATTCCATCTTGCGGGAAGGCAACCAAGGCGACCGGCTTCTCGTGTTGGCGCCGGTGGTGCGCGGGCGCAAGGGCAGCTACCGCAAGGAACTCGCGCAGTGGCGCAGGGACGGCTATGTCCGGGTGCGTGTCGACGGGCAGGTCCTGCGTTTGGACGAGGACATCGAACTCGGTCGCTACCACAAGCACGACATCGAACTGGTGCTCGATCGGGTCAAGCTCGACGCCAGCAAGCGCGAGCGATTGCTCGATTCGATCGAGCTGGCGATCTCGGTCGGGGAGGGTTTCGCCGCGACCTTACGGCAGGACGCAGGCTCTGAGCGCTACACCCTGTTCTCGGCGCTGCGCGCCTGCCCCGAAGGCCACGGCGCTCTGCCGGAGCTGGAGCCGGTGCTGTTTTCCTTCAACGGTCCACAGGGCGCCTGCCCGGACTGTGACGGATTGGGTGAGCGGCGTGGCATTGCCGAAGAGCTGCTGGTGCGTGCCCCTGAGCTGTCGATCAAGGATGGCGCGCTGAACTGCCTCAACCCGAAGGGCTTTGTGCTCTTTACTCGCTTTCACGTCGATCACCTCGACCAGGTGCTACGCGACTTCGGCAGCTCCATTGAGCATCCTCTCGAAGGCATGAGCGACTTGCAGCAGGAGGTGCTGTTCTACGGCGCTGGCGAGCGAGTCTATGAGTTCGGCTTTAAGCACCAGGGCAAGAAGTTCGCGGTCGAAGGCAAGGATCGTCGGCAGTTCCCCGGACTCGTCGGACTCCTGCAGAAGGTCTGGGACGAATACCGGCCCAAGGCCATGTCGCGGCTCATGCATGCGCGCCGTTGCCCGAGCTGTGATGGGCAGCGGCTTGGGCCGGTGCCGAGGAGTGTGCGCTTCGAAGGGCGCAACATTGGCGAGTTGGCTGCGATGACCATCGGCGAGGCCCAGCGCTACTTTGCCGAGCAGTCCGAAGCCATCGAGAAAGGAGCTGGGGCTCGTGCCGAGATCGGCCGCGAACTATTCCGCGAGCTCAACGAGCGTTTGTATTTCTTGGCCAAGGTCGGCCTGGAGTATCTCCGGCTCGATCGTTCGGCCGCGACCCTCTCGGGTGGTGAGTCGCAGCGCATCCGCCTGGCGGCACAGGTTGGTTCGGGGCTACGTGGTGTGCTCTACGTGCTGGACGAGCCGAGTATCGGGCTGCACGCGCGCGATAACGCGCGCTTGATCGAAACGCTGCATGAGTTACGCGATCGCGGCAACACGGTCTGTGTCGTCGAGCACGACGAAGAGACGATGCGGAACTCGGACTGGCTGGTCGATGTAGGCCCGGGGGCCGGGGTGCTGGGTGGCGAGATCGTGGCCAGTGGGCCCCCGGAGCAGGTGCTTGCTGGCTCGTCCCTGACCGCGCGCTTCCTCAAGGGCGAAGAGCGCATCGAGCTGCCGGAACGCCGGCCTCGACCCAAGGACTGGCTGAAGCTTCAGGGCGTCGCCCAGCACAACCTACAGAACGTCGACGTGGAGATTCCTCTCGGTCGCCTGGTTTGCGTCAGTGGCGTGTCGGGTTCGGGCAAGAGTTCGCTGGTCCATCACGTGTTGCACAAGATTCTGGCGCGCGAGCTCAACGGCGCCGAGATGGTGCCGGGCAAATACCGCAAGATCAGCGGTCACGAGCAGCTTGAGAAAGTTATCGAGATCGACCAGGCGCCGATTGGCCGTACGCCGCGCAGTAATCCTGCGACTTATACCGGGGTGTGGACGCTGATCCGCGACCTCTACACCTTGCTACCAGAGTCGCGGCAGCGGGGTTATGCCAAGGGTCGCTTTAGCTTCAATGTCAAAGGCGGCCGCTGCGAGGCCTGCCAGGGCGCCGGTGTGCGGCAGCTGGAGATGCAGTTACTCGAGAGTGTCGAGGTCACCTGCGAAGTGTGCGGCGGCACGCGCTTCAATCGCGAGACCTTGGAGATCCTATTCAAGGGGCGCAGCGTTGCTGATCTGCTCGAGATGAGTATTTCGGAGGCACGGGACTTCTTCCGGGTGCACCCCAAGATCTCACGGATTCTCTCGGTGCTCGAAGAGGTTGGCCTGGGGTATGTGCGGCTCGGTCAGCGCTCGACGACGCTGTCGGGGGGAGAGGCGCAGCGCATCAAGCTGGCGAGTGAGCTGGCGCGGCCGAGCCAGGGAGGGAGCTTCTACATCCTCGATGAGCCGACCACTGGCCTGCATTTCGACGATGTGAGGAAGCTCCTTGCGGCCTTGCAGCGCCTGGTCGAGGAGGGCAACAGCGTGCTGGTGATCGAGCACGACCTCGACGTGCTCAAGTGTGCCGACTGGGTCCTCGATCTCGGGCCCGAGGGCGGCGATGGCGGGGGGCGTCTACTTGCGGCCGGGACGCCGGAGGAGATCGTGCTCTGCGAGGAGTCTTATACCGGACGGGCGCTGGCATCGGTGCTGCGGCGAGGGCCGCGGCCCGGCCCGAAGCCGGCGAAAACTGCGAAGCCGCGCAAGAAGCGAAAAGCTGGGCGTCCACGCAAGAAGCGGCCGGCTGAGGATCTGGTGGTCTATGGGGCGCGGCAGCACAACCTTCGCCAGGTCAATGTGCGCTTCCCCGCGGCCTCGCTTTCTGTCGTGACTGGGCTCTCGGGGAGTGGCAAGACCTCCCTGGCCTTCGACACGGTATTCCGCGAGGGGCAGCGGCGCTTTATCGAGAGTCTGTCCACCTATGCCCGGCGCTTTTTGGGGCGGCTGGAGCGGGCCCCAGTCGAGCGCATCGATGGGCTTTTGCCGGCGATCGCCATCGACCAAAAAACAGCGGGTCGTAATCCCCGCTCGACGGTGGGCACCCAGACCGAGGTGCTCGATTATCTCCGGCTCTTGTTTGCGCGAGTCGGGCTGCCGCACTGTCCGCTGCACGGCGACGTGCTCGAAGTGCAGAGCCCGTCGATGCTGGCGGCGCGGGTGGTTCGCGAGCGGGAGGGCGCCAAGGGCATGGTCTTGGCGCCGCTGCGCTTGCCGCCGGGCATTACCGACGAAGACCTGGAGCTGTTCTTTGATGAGCAGCGTCAGGAGTGGCGCGAAGAAGGTCTTGCGCGCTACGCTCTTGGGGAGGATGCTCTCGAGATACATCGCCTTGATGACGAGGTGGATGCTCTCGAGCTGCGCAAAGGGCTGTGGCTGGTCGTTGACCGGGTGAGCTATGCCAAGCGCACGCAGTCGCGAATCGCTGAGGCCTTCGAACTCGCCGGTCACTGGGGCAAGGGTCGGGTGGCAATCGCGGACATCGATGCCTCGCCGCAGGTTTTCTCGCTGGAGCGGGCATGCCCCAAGTGTGAAGTCGCCCTGCCGATCGACCTGCACCCGCGCTTTTTCTCTTTCAACCACCATCAGGGGGCCTGCCCGGACTGCCATGGCCTGGGCACGCGCAAGAGCGTCTCGCTCGAAGCCCTGATCCAGGACGAGAGCAAGCCCTTGTTCGATGGCGCCCTGCCCAGGAACTATGGGGCGGGCCTGGGCTGGCTCTTCCATCCAAGCAAAGCCTTCGCGCGGCGGGCCTATGCGATGGCCGCGGCGAAGAAGTTCGACCTCCGGGGGACCTCGTGGAGAAAGCTCTCGACCAAGCAGAAAGACTACTTGCTCTGGGGCACGGGTGAGAGTGAATACAGCGTCGAGGTGAAGAGTTCGAGCCGGGGCCGGGAGCGGCATTGGACTTCGAAGGAGACTTGGCCTGGGATCGCGCGGGTTCTCGAAGAGCGCTTTGGGCAGCGGGAGAGCGACGCCGCCTTTAAGAATCTCGGGCAGTATCTCCACGAAGAAGTCTGCCGGACGTGCCAGGGGCGGCGACTGAGCGAGATGGCCTGCGCCGTGGAACTCAGTGGGGCATCGCTGCCTGAACTCTGCGCCGATGATCTCTTGTCGCTGCGGAGCTTCTTCCAAGAGTTGAAGCTCTCGAGCAGCGAGAAGCAGGTCGCCAAGGAGATCTTGAGTGAGATCAATGCGCGGCTCAGCTTCCTGGCCGACATGGGCCTGGGTTATCTGAGCCTGGATCGGCGCAGTTCGACGCTCAGCGGTGGAGAAGCCCAGCGGATTCGCCTCGCGAGCCAGCTGGGCTCGCGTTTGACCGGCACGCTCTATGTCCTCGATGAGCCTACGGTGGGGCTGCACCCCAGGGATACCGAGCGGCTCTTGGGCAGCCTCGAGGGGCTTCGCGAGCTGGGGAACACCGTCATTGCCGTGGAGCATGACGAGGAGGTGATCCGGCGTGCGGATTGGGTGGTCGACATGGGGCCGGGTGCCGGGCGGCATGGTGGTGATCTTGTCTACCAAGGCAAGCCTGCCGGTCTCTTGCGAACCAAGGGCTCGCTCACTGGCGAGTGGCTCAGTGGTCAGCGGCAGTGGCCTGAGCGGGCTGAGCGGCGTAGGGGTAAGGGACGGCTGCGCCTGCAGCAGGTTCGGACGCATAACTTGAAGGCTGTGGACGCGGAGTTCCTTTACGGGGCTTTCAACTGCGTGACCGGGGTTTCGGGTTCGGGCAAGAGTTCGCTGGTGATGGAGAGCTTGCTGCCGGCGCTGCGTGGCGAGAAGGGTGAGTGGAAGCTCTCCGGAGCTTCCGCAGTCGAGGCGATCATCGTCGTCAACCAGGAAGCCTTGGGGGCGACGCCGCGTTCAACTCCGGCGACCTATACCGGGATTCTGGCCCCGATCCGGGACTTGTTTGCGCGCAGCGAGCACGCCCGGCGCCTCGGTTTTGGGCCGGGACGCTTCAGCTTCAACGCCGCGCAAGGGCGTTGCCCGGCCTGCGAGGGGCGGGGGCAGATCCAGGTCGAGATGCACTTCTTGGCCGATGTCTGGGTCACTTGCGAACTGTGCAAGGGGCAGCGCTACAACGAGGGCACCCTGGCGGTGAAGTGGCGCGGCAAGAGCATCGCGGATGTGCTCGAGATGGAGGTGAAGGAGGCGCTGGAGTTTTTCGATGCCCATAAGAAGGTCAAGCGAGCGCTGCGCGTCTTGTCTCAGGTCGGTCTGGGCTATCTGCAGCTCGGCCAGGGCGTGCACACCCTCAGTGGCGGCGAGGCGCAGCGCCTCAAGCTTGCGGCAGAGCTGTGCAAGGCGCCGCGGCCGGGCCAGCTCTTCCTTCTCGACGAGCCGACGACGGGCTTGCACATGGAGGACGTGTGTAAGCTGCTGGGTGTTCTGGATCGCATCATTGAACGTGGCGGCACCGCCATCGTGATCGAGCACCACCCCGACGTGGCCCGTCATGCCGATTGGTTGCTCGACCTCGGCCCCGAGGGCGGTGATGGGGGCGGAGAGCTCGTGGCGATGGGGACACCCGAAGAGGTGATGGCGAGCAAGGCCTCGTGGACCGGCCGCTACCTCGGCACCAAATAACGCAGCAGCCGCAGCCGATGCCGCAGTTCTTTACGGGCAAGTTGCCAGGCCGTTGAATGATTCGCACGGCGACAATGCACCGTCTGCGACCCCCCCCTTGGCGCCATAAAGCCTCGACGAATCAGTAGATTCGCCGGCCTTTTCCGGCACCAATGGGACGCCGAATCCGGCACTCTGTTACTCGTGCGCCTTTTTCAAAGGCCTGCTTGGTCAAGATCAGGAAGGATGGCTGAACTTGGGAGAACTTTTCGCTCTGGCCTGTGCTCTTTTCTGGTCCTTTGCGGTCATTCTCTTCCGTAAGTCCGGAGACAGCATCCCGCCTTTGGCCTTGAACCTTTTCCGGGTCGGGCTCACCAGCGTTCTCTTCCTGCTCACGATGTGGGTGCAGGGGATACCCTTGCTGGGCCAGGCGCCTGCTCGGGATTACTGGGTTTTAATGGCTAGCGGCGTCATCGCCATCGCCATCTCTGACACCCTCTTCCATATGAGTTTGAACCGGGTGGGGGCCGGGATTAACGCCATCGTCGACAGCATGTACAGCCCCTCGGTGGTCTTCTTCGCTTATCTGCTATTGGGAGAAACCATCAGTTTCTGGCAGTTCGTGGGTATGGTGATCATGATCTTGAGCATCATTATCGCTACCCAGGTGAAAGCTCCCAAAGGCACCAGCCATCGCACGCTGGTTTATGGCGTGATCCTGGGCGTGGGCGCCATGTGTTTCCTCGGCTTTGGTATCGTCTTGGCCAAGGGCGTCCTGGAAGAAGCCAATGTGCTCTGGGCGACCACGATCCGACAACTAGGCAGCCTGGCGGTGCTGGTGCCTGCTGCCTTGATTCACCCCGATCGCCGCCGTCTTTGGCGGGTATTTGTCCCCAATCGCAGCTGGCGTTACAGCGTTCCAGGCACCCTGCTAGGCTCCTACTTCGCCCTTATCTTTTGGATTGCCGGGATGAAGTATATTTCTGCCGGCCGCTGCGCCATCCTCAACCAGACCAGCACCATCTATTTGCTGATCCTGGCCAGCTGGCTGCTGAAGGAACCCTTTGGCTACCGGCGTGCGACCGCAGCCCTACTGGCGATCGGCGGCGCTTTGCTGGTGATTAGCCTGTAAGGCGGTCGGTGCTTCCAGGTGGAAGTGTCACTCCCCTGTTCGCAGGTCGTTGAAAAACGAATCGGTAGATTGGCCTGCGTTTTCTGGCGCCAATGGGACGCCGAATAAGGCACTCTATCACTCGTGGGGATTTCTCAGCATCCTGTTAGTGGCCGATTCTCTCGGTGTAGCTTTGTTGGCGGCAGTCACCAAGCAAAGGATCAATAAATACCCTAGTAATAGAGTTTGCTTCGAGCGCGGCGGGCGCCTTCCTTGATAGGCCTTTCCGGCGATCCCCATTGATCCGGCTCTTTCTTTCTTAGCTCAGCCTGCGCCGCACTGGTGTTGCTTGTAGGAAGGCTGGGCGTTCGTTGCGCTGGGGCATTCTGCGGCTGAGGGTGCTGAGGAGATGCCGGGCTAGGGAGCGGGTGCGGCGAGCCTCCTGAACCCGGCCGAGCGCGCGCAGAGCCTCGGCCTTTTCGAGCCAGAAGCGAAGGATCCAGGTGGGTTCGAGGCTGTATTCACGTAGTTCGCGTAGGGCGCTCTCTGCGTATTCGAGGGCAATCTCGGGCTCAGCTTCGCTGTGGGCGCAGCGGGCGGCGAGGCTGCGGGCTAGGAGCACCGGGCGGGGGAGGCCGAGGGACTCGGCGTCGGCGAGGCAGTTCTTGGCCTCGGCTAAGGGGACGGGGGCCAGTTCGCAGCGAGCTTCGAGTCCGTAGAGGGCTGCCTCGACGGCGATAGGGGGCTGCTTCAGCTCCAAGGCATGGTCCCTGAGGGCGGCGTAGCGTGAAACCGCTTCCTGCGGGTGCCTTTGGTAGAGGGCGGCGCGGCAGAGCAGTACTTCGGAGAGAAGCCGATGAGTAGGGAGCTGGCTTTGCGACTGAACTTGTTGCAAGCGGGCCTCGGCCTTACTGCCGCGGCCGATCTCAAGCTCGAAGCGGGCGCGGAGAATTTGCGCCCACTCCATGTCGTGGGAGAGCCCGAGGTCGCGGTAGGCGCGTTCGCCGGCGGCGAAGTGTTTGTCGGCGAGATCGATGCGCAGCCTCGCCGCCTCGAAACGTGCTAGCAGCGTCGTGCCTTGGGTATGCAGCACTGGATGCTCTTGGCGGATCCTCTCCAGCATGAGCCGCGCCTGCATCGCGACGCTGAGGCCGTCACGCAGGAAGCCCAACTCGCCGAGTAGGGTCGCTTCGAGGAGCAGGGTCTCGGCTTCTTCGGGGCCGTCCTGATCGCTAGCGAGCTCTGTCTTGGCCGTCTGCAGTAAGGCGTAGGCCTGGCTGAAAAAACCACGTGTTTCGGCGATGTGGGCCAGGCGCAGCCTGAGACGGGCGCTTTCTTCAGCATCCTTCAAAGGCAAGGCCAGGCTCAGAGCCCGTTCAATCAGCTCTTGGGCTTTTTCGAGCTGTCCTTCGCGGGCCGCGAGCCGTGCTGCGAGTTCCTTGTGCTTGAGCCAAGAGCGTAGATGCACCGGGTTTCGCGGCAGGAGCCGCAAGTGCAGTTCGGTCCGGCGTAGCAGTTTGCGACAACGGTTCAGCTCGCCCGAGAGAAACCTCGCCCGAGCGGCATCGAGCAAGGGAGGCACCGCGCGGGCGTGCTTAGCAGCGCGGGACCAGTGAAGACCAGTGACCAGCGGGTCGGCGCCTCGTGAACTCAGCAGTGCGGCGGCTTGGCCGTGTAGGCGCACGCGTTCGTCACGTCCGATGAAGTCGAGTACCGCCTCGCGCTGACTCGTGCGCTTGAAGCGCAGACGCGCGCCGCTGGCGAGAACCCAGGAATCGCGCAGCGCCGAGAGCGCTTCGAGCACGTGGAGCTCGCGTTCACCGAGCAGGGCGGCGACGTCGTGGGCATCGAAGATGAGGCCAAGCACGGCGGCGGCGCCGAGGGCGCGGGTCTGTAGCTCGCTGAGCTGCTGCCAGTGTGCGGCGAGGTACTGCTCGACACTTGCGGAGAGGGGGAGGCGCCTGCTGAGCCTTGCGTCGTGGAACTCGCCTTCGCTGCCCTGGAGTCTCCCTTCTTCGGTAAGCCGGATCAGGGTTTCGAGGATGAGCCCCGGCACCGGTGCGATGCGCCTGCCTATTGCCGCTGCGACGCGGCTGCCTTCGCTTGGATCCCGGAACAGCGCCTTGACGAAGGCGGCGGCCTCGTCGCTAGAGAGCTGTTCGATCTCAAGGCTCTCTACTGGGAGCTCGGCGAAGTCTGGGCGCCGTTGTTCGTGGTTGCTGGTCAAGAGGATGAGCACATGGGCCTTCTTCTCGGCCAGGAAGCGAAGAACTCGGATCGTTGCCGGGTCTAGCCGTTCGGCGCGGTGGATGCGTAGCACCAGCGGCCAGCGGGAGTCGCCGACTCGGCGCAGGGCCTCTGCTGCCAGTCCGGCAGGGAAGGTGCGCTCGTCCCCTAGGCTGCGAGTGAGTAGGGCCTCGGCTAGGTCCTGGGCTTCCTTTTCTTCGAACCCGCCCAGCTGCACCAGGCGGCTGCTCAGTCGATCCAGGGCGCGGAAGGAGTCGATGCGAGCCTGCCCGGCGTAGTGCTCGACCAAGACACCGGCGATGGGGTTTCCGCGAGCATCCTCAGGGCGTTCCCCCGCAATCGCCGCGTAGTAGCGCAGGGTTCGCCGCTGATCGAGTTGCTTCTGGATCCACTCGTCGGTCAGGCGACGTTTACCGACTCCCATGGGGCCATGGATGTGGAGGATGCGCATCCTCCCCTCCGAGGCGGCTTCGAATTCTTGGTCCAGATAGGCCAATTCTCGGTGCCGACCAAAGAGTGGGGTGTGGGCCGGACGGCGGCTGGCACGTAGGCGCCTGGCGGAGCGGAGCAAAGGCAGCCGGCGTTCGCTCGCGCGCCAGCTGCGTGCGGCTTCGCCTTGCTCCCAGAGCTGGGCCAGCTCTTCGGCGCTCGGCCGTTGCTCGGCTTTTGTCTCCAGCATGCGCAGCAGGACATGGTCGGCGAAGGGGGAAAGGCGAGGCCGGTAGTTGGAGGGCTGCTCCGGCGTGTCTTCGAGGATCCTCCGGATCATCTCGTCGGCGCTCAGCTGCTCTTCGCGGCAGGCAAAGGGGTGGCGCCCGGCGGCGAGTTCGTACAGGGTGACGCCGAGGGCATAGATGTCGGCCTCGGGTTGGTGGGGGCGGCCGCGTAGGCATTCGGGGGCGAGGTAGGCGAGGCTGCCATGAACGCCGGCGGAGCGGGCACGCCCCCGCAGCAGTGGGCGCTGGGTGGCGAAGCCGAGGTCCATCAGCTTGCAGTGGCCGTCACTGGTCAGAACGAGGTTTTCCGGCTTGATGTCGCGGTGGATGACACGCGCCCGATGCAGGGACGCCAGTCCGGCAGCCGCCTGGGCACCGACCACCCGCACCAGGGTTTCGACGGCGGCGCCGCCCTCAAGAATCTGGCGAAGGGTGCGACCTTCGACAAACTCCATCAGCAGGTAGACCAGGGGGCGCCCGCGCCAGCGCCGTTCTTCGAGCCCATAAATGCGCAGGACATTGGGGTGGCGCAGCTCTTTGCCGATGCGTGCCTCCTCTCGGAAGCGTGCGGCCGCGTTTTCGTCTCCGAGGAGGTCGTTGCGCAAGAACTTGACCGCGATTTCGCTCCCCGGCGCCAGGCCGCGTAGCGCCCGCTCGACTCGGGCGCGGTGCACGGTCCCGTGCTCGCCGGCGCCGAGTTCCTCAAGGAGGGTCAGGTTGCCGAAGCTACCGCTTGGCTGAGCTTGCGGGGTGGAGGAATCCATCAGGGAAACGAGATAGGGTGCAGCCGAAGCCTCCGGAGTTCCAGTGGGGCGAAGGTCTTCGGCCGGGGGCGGATTTTTTCGATACCGTCAGCGACTTGGCGCAGGCCGACAGTTCTTCATCGAGCGACCCTTATCCGCCGATAGACTCCGAAGCGAGCTTCCTTCTCTCGTCCCCTGGAGATCCCTTGGCCGCAGAAGACCCCAAAGCAGCGCAAAGTTCTGTGTCGATCCCTGCCGAAGAGCGGCAGCATCTGCGGCTGTACCGTGAAATGCTGCGGATTCGCTGCTTTGAGGAAATGCTCCAGAAGCTGCTGGCCGAAGGCAAAGTGGGCGGGACGACCCATCTCTGCATTGGGCAGGAAGCCGTGCCGGTGGGCGTCTCGTCGCTGTTGACGCAGGAGGATCTCGTCGTCTCGACGCATCGCGGACACGGCCACCTGCTGGCCAAGGGGGCCCGCGCGGATCGCGCGCTTGCCGAGATCGCGGGACGGGAGACCGGCTACTGCAAGGGCAAGGGTGGCAGTCAACACGTCGCCGTGCCCGAGATCGGCCACATGGGCAGCAATGGCATCACCGGCGGCGGCCTTCCCATTGGCACCGGGCTGGGGCTGGCGCAGAGGATGCTCGCCACCGGGCGCTGCGTCGTGGTCTATCTGGGTGACGGTGCAGCGGATACTGGGAATTTCCACGAGTCGCTCAACCTGGCCTCGCTTTGGAAACTGCCGGTGGTCTACGCGCTGGAGAACAACCTCTACGCGATGTCGACCCCCGTGTCGAAGAGCTCGGCCTGTGCCAGCTTTGCCGACTGGGCTTCGCGATACAGCGGCTTGGAGGCCAGGCGTATTGACGGCAACGACGTGCTCGCGGTGGCGGAGGCCTTCGCGCCGTTGCTGGATCGGGCGCGACGGGGAGAGGGGCCGGCCCTGATCGAGTGCCTGACCTATCGGCAATCCGGCCACAGCAAGAGTGACGCGCGCGTCTACCGCAGTCGCGAGGAAGAGGCCGAGTGGCGCGCCAAGGATCCCCTCGAAGTGCTGAAGGCGAAGGCGGGCTTGCGCGATGCCGCGGTGGAGGAGGTCGCGGCCGAGGTCGCGGCGGAGATGGCCGAAGCCAAGGCCTTCGCCCTGAACTCGCCCGCAGGTGATCGCAGCCTGGCGCTGGCTCATATGGAAATCCGTGAGCCCGAAGCTTTGGAGGATGCTCCCGAGCAGCGCATTGCCGAGGGGAGCGAGACCAGCTTGACCGAGGCCCTGCGGGAGGTGCTGCGCCAGGAGCTGGCACGCGATCCCGCCACCCTGCTGATCGGCGAGGATATCGGGGTGTACGGAGGGGCTTTTGGGGTCACCCGCGGGCTGCTGGAGGAATTTGGCCAGGAGCGGGTCCGCGAGACTCCTATTTGCGAGAGCGGTTTCGTTGGTCTCTCGGTGGGGGCAGCCACTGGCGGCTTGCGGCCGATCGCCGAGCTGATGTTTGGCGACTTCACGGCCTGTTGCATGGACGCTTTGGTCAATCACGCGGCCAAGTTCCATTACATGTATGCGGGCGCTCTCGACGTGCCCTTTACCCTGCGCATGCCGGTGGGGCGGCGTCATGGATACGGGGCGACCCACTCGCAGAGCCTCGAAGCGTGGTTCTGCCACGTGCCGGGGATGCAGGTGCTCTTCCCGTCGAACGTGGCTGATGCGGTCGGCTTGTTGCGGACGGCGATCCGTAGCGATGTGCCGGTTTTGTTCCTGGAGCACAAGCTGCTCTATCCCAGTCGCGGGGTGATGCCGAGTCCCAATCACTGCGTGCCCTTTGGCCGGGCCCGGGTTGTGCATCCGGGGCTGGAGCTGAGCATGGTCTCTTATGGGCACAGCGTCGGCACCGCGCTTGAGGCGATTCGGCATTTGGAGAAGCGCGGGCACTCGGTCGAGTTGTTGGATTTGCGCTCGTTGGCGCCCTTCGATCGCGACGCGGTGATTCAGTCGGTGCGGAAGACGGGGAGAATGCTCTTCGTGCAGGAAGCCTCGACCATCGGGGGCGTTGCCGATCGAGTGATCGCTGACGTGTTACCCGATGTTTTTGCGCAGCTGCACGCCCCGATCGAGAAACTGGGAATGGCGCATGTGCCCTTCCCCTCGTCGCCGCAGTTGGAGGAGCTCGTGCTGCCCTCGGTGCCAGATATCGTGCGTGCGGCACTACCGCTTTTGACCGAGTATTGATCCGCCCCGGCAGGGGCGGATGCTTCTGGGGATTCACCTCCCATAGAGCTTTGGAGTAGCTGGATGAGCCAGGTCATGAAGGTGCCGTATCTCGGTACTGCCGAAGACGAAGTTACCGTTTCTCGGTGGCACGTAGAGGAAGGTGGGCGCTTCAAGAAGGGTGACTGCCTCCTCGTTCTCGAGACTTTAAAGGCCAGTTTCGAGGTGGAGGCCGAGGGCGATGGTCAGCTGCTGCGGCGCATCGTTGCCGAGGGGCACCGGGCCAAAATGCACGCGCCGCTCGCCGTCTGGGGGGATTTCGGCGAGAAGCTTAGCGACGCTCAGCTTGCCAAGCTGCTTGAGGAAGATTCCGGGACCGAGGCAGAGGCTAGCGGCTCGATGCTGGTCGAAGAGATGGAGCTCGATGAGCTCGGCCTCTGTGTCGAGGAGCAGCCGAAGGCGGAGGCTAAGAAGGACCCAGCTGCGGCGCCGGCGGCGCGCAAACGCGCCAAGGAACTCGGCATCGACTTGGGCGAGGTGACCGGTTCGGGGCCGAACGGCTTGGTGCGGCTGCCCGATGTCGAGCGTTACGCCAAGGAGGCGAGCGCGAGTGGACGTCTGGGAGGCAATGGCGAGCTCGAGCCTGAGTTTGCCCGCTACCTACGCGAGGAGGGAGAGGCTTTCGGAGCCCTGTCTTCGGAGTTCAAAGTCGCCTTATACCGCAAGCACGGTGCCTTGCTGGGGGATGGGGCGTGGATGGGGAAGGGCTCCTTCATCGTTGCCGATCGCTTGGTGGTCGGGGAGGACTTTTATCTTGGAGATAAGGTACGGATCGAGGCCATCGATTTTGAGTGCGGGCCGATGTGCGCCTTTCAGGAAGGCGGCCGGGTGCGAGCGCGGGAAATCCGCCTGGGCGCCAATGCCTTCTTTGCTGCCGAGGTCGAGATCGGCGGCGGTGGCGCCATGGATCCTGAGGCGAAGCTGCATGTCGGCAGCCATGGCTTCGTTGGCGAGCATGTCCACTTCAACCCCTGTCGCTTGCTCGAAATCGGCGACGAGGTTGTCGTGTCACGCGGCGCGACTCTGATGACGCATTCCTTTGGGGCAAGTGTGCTGGAGGGTTATCCGAACCGTTTTGCTGGAATCAAAATCGGCGACGGCTGTCAGATTGGGATTTCGGCGGTGCTGTTCCCCGGAGTCGAGATGGGCGCGGGCTCGATACTGCTGAGCGGGAGTTCGCTGGTGACCTCGATGCCGGCAGGGCGCTTGTGGGGCGGAGTGCCCGCCAAAGACCTGAAGGCCGCGCAGAGGGTGCTGCGCGAGGATGAACGGCAGGACATCGGGCGCGAGCTGCTGCGGGAGTTTGCCCGGCAGATGGTGCTGCGCGGGCATGGCATGGAGGCCGACGCCCAGGGAGATGAGCTAAGGCTGACCCTGCGCCGGGAAGGCCGACACGTGATTCGCTACGATAAGCAGTTGCCACTCGGCGAGGGGGATCTCGTTGTCGAGGATATTCGTGTGGGGCTCAAGCTTGCCGAGGATGTCTGGGACAAAATCCCGATCGAGGTGACTGCGATCGATCTCGGCGGAAAGCGGATTCGGGGACCGGGTGGCCCGCTGACCGATGCGTTTCGAGAGTTCTTGCGTAAGCGCGGCGTGCGCCTCAAGCCGCGAACTTGGAGTTATCGCGGAGGGCTCTTGTGAGCGAGTTCGGAGAAAGCGGGCCTTCGTACTGCATGGAGCGCTACGGGCAAATCTTGCGCAAGGCGCAGGCGCTGGGCTATTGGCTGCCAAAGGTCCGGGATGTGGCCTTTGGCATTCCGGATCGGAAGCTGTTTTTGATCCGGCACGATGTCGACATCACCCCGTGGGCGGCCTTGGAGATGGCGCGCTTCGAGAAGGAGCGCGGGGTGGAGACGACGTATTACTACCGGCTGCACGCGGAGACCTACAACCTGCTGGACCCGGATGTCCTGGCTTCCATGTTGGAAGTGCACGAACTCGGCCACGAAATCGGCCTGCACTACGAGCCGGGGTTTTTCTTGGATCGCGGAGAGGATCCACTCGTGGGCGTGCGCAGGGATCTGCGCTTCTTCGAGGAACTGCTGGGCTTCGAAACCCAGACCCTTGCCCAGCATCAGCCGGCGACGGGGCCGGTTCTCGCCGAGATTTCGGAGAAGCACGGGGATGCGTATCAGCCGGCTTTGGTGCGCGAGATGCCCTACTTCGGGGACAGTGGCTTCCACTGGCGCGAAGGCTGTGTGATCGAAAAGCTCGGGGTCTACGAGCAGATCCACACCTTGATCCACCCGCATAGCTGGACCCGTTCCGGGCGGCCTTGGCAGGATGTTCTGCGGCTGCACGCTGAGGAACTCGGGCAGCGGCTCGGGAGCTGGATGGAAGGCTATATCCAGCATGTGGAGGAATACCTGGCAGAGCGCCCGCGCCTAGATCGGGAGCGAGAAGAGAGGTACCAGGGCTAATCGTTTCGCGGGTGGCGTAGCAGGCTGGCGTGTGGGCTGGCCTTGCTAACCTGCTGCTGCTCGGCCCTGCTGCTACTCGGCCCTGTTGCTACTCGGCTAGGGGAGGGGGCGGCCCAGCGGGCTCTGCCCCTGTCTCGTCTTCTTCCCGGTCATTGCTCGCTTCGCCTGCTGCGTCGTCTTCGTCGCCGTCTTTTTCTTCCCTATCCCAGCCGCCTTCGGGGCGCAGCTCGTTCAGGAGCTGCTCCATGCGCATGGCTCCTACGACCGACTTGTCGTAGCGAAACTCAAGCTGGGGCACGTTGCGGGTCGGCAGGATCTCGCCGACCCCATGCTGGACGAACTTGCGGGCATGCTGCAGGGCGTGTTCGTTGAGTTTGCGGTCTTTTTCGTCGCCGAGCGAGGTCCAGAAGACCTTGCACTTTTCGATCTCGCGGTCGAGTTCGACCTTGGTGATGGTCACCATTCCGAGGCGCGGATCCTTGGCTTCGAACTGCAAGATTTCGGCGACGCGTCGCTGGATCAAACGGTTGAGGCGCGCGAGGCGGCGGGGCTGAACCACTAGATGAACTCCAGCTGGAAGTCGGTAAGAGTCGCGTTCGGCAGCTCACGCAGGACGGCGAGTAGCTTGTCGAGCGCTCCGTTCATGTAGCGATGATCGCTGCCAGCCATCACCGCTGCCAGGGTGGCAGTATTGTGCTCGTCCAGATCTTCGGTCTCGCTGATCGAGACGTTGAACTTGCGCCGTATCCGGTCTTTGAGGCTCTTCACCACGCCACGCTTGTCCTTGAGGCTGGTGGCCCAGGGGATCTCAAGCTCGAATTGCAGCACAGCGATCACCAGCATTTCGAGTCTCCGAGCGCAAGCGCCAAGAGGAGGGGGCGAGGCGCTGCTACGCGCCTCGCCTTCTCCTACTTCGGGTCGCCGAGATAGCGCTTCACTTCGATGACCTCGTAGGCCTCGACGATGTCCCCGACCTTGATGTCGTCGTAGTTCTCGAGAAGGATGCCGCACTCGAAGCCCTCGCGGACCTCCTTGGTGTCGTCCTTCTCGCGGCGCAGGCCGGAGATCTTGCCGCTGTGCACGACCACCCCGTCGCGAACCAGGCGGCAGCGGTTGTTGCGGCCGACTTTGCCGTCGAGGATGTAGCAGCCGGCGATGTTGCCGAGCTTGCTGGACTTGAAGATCCTGCGGATCTCCGCGTGGCCGCGGATCTCTTCCTTCTCCTCGGGGGAGAGTAGGCCTTCCATCAGGGCTCGGCAGTCGTCGATCAGCTGGTAGATGACGTTGTAGAAACGGACCTTGACGCCCTTCTGGTCGGCCAGCTTGCGGGCGTTTTCGTCGGGCACCGAGTTGAAGCCCACGATCAGGGCGTTTGACGCTTCGGCCAGCGAGACGTCGGTCTCGGTGATGCCGCCGAGTGCCGAGTGCAGGATCTTGACCCGCACTTCGTCGGTGCTGAGCTCTTCCAAGGAGTTCTTGATCGGCTCGAGCGAGCCCATCACGTCGGCCTTGATGATCAGGCGCACCTCTTCGACCGACTGTTGGGCCAGCTGATCCATGATGTCGCGGCGCTGTTCGGCGCTGCGCCTGGCCAGTTCCTTCTGCCGCTGCAGGGCGGCGCGCTGTTCGGCGACGCTCTTCGCCTCGCGGGCCATCTTCTGGTTCTTGACCACATGGAAGGGGTCGCCAGGTGCTGGAAGCTCCGGAAGGCCGAGGATCTCCACCGGCGTGCCGGGGCCGGCCTGCTTGATCACCTTGCCGTGGTCGTCGTGCATGGTGCGCACACGGCCGGTGCCCGAGCCGCAGAGCACGAGGTCGCCCTGGCGAAGGGTGCCGTCCATGACGATGACCGAGATGACGTTGCCTTGGGCCGGCGTCTGCTTGGCCTCGATGACGCGGCCGGTGGCCGGCTTCTCGGCGTTGGCTTGGAGTTCAAGCACCTCGGCTTCGAGGGCGACGCTCTCGACCAGGTCTTCGAGGCCCTGGCCGGTGAGCGCGGAGAGCTCGACATACTGGGTCTTTCCGCCCCAGTCTTCGGGCTGGAGGCCCAGGGTTGCCAGCTGCTGCTTGATGCGCATGGCGTTGGCCCCGTCCTTGTCGATCTTGTTGATCGCGACGATGACCGGTACTTCGGCGGCCTTCGCGTGGTTGAGGGCCTCCTCGGTCTGAGGCATGACGCCGTCGTCGGCGGCTACGATCAGGACGACGATGTCGGTGACCTGGGCACCGCGGGCTCGCATGGCCGTGAAGGCTGCGTGTCCGGGGGTATCGAGGATGACGATCGAAGTCCCGGCCATCGAGATCTTGTAGGCCCCGACGTGCTGGGTGATGCCGCCCACCTCGCTCTTGGTGACCGAGGACTGGCGAAGGGCATCCAGCAGGGTGGTCTTGCCGTGGTCGACGTGGCCCATGAAGGTCACGATCGGTGGGCGCACATCCTCGTACTCTTCACTGATGTTGTCGCTGATCTCGCCCAGCTTGTCGATGAGGGCGGTCTCGGCGTGGGTTTCCTCGACGACCTCGACGTTGCGCCCCAGCTCTAGGGCGACGAGTTCGACTTGGTCCTTGTCGAGGAAGGCGTTGATGTTGGCATTGGCGACCCCGAGTCGGAGCAGGACAAAGAGGAGGTCCTGGACCTTGTGACCGAGGGCTTCGGACAGGCGCTTCACCGTCACCGGCGACTGCACCTGCACGAGCTTGTCGGGATCGACACCCGGCGGGATGGCCAGGGGGTCCTTGCGTGCTTTCGTCGTTTTGCGGCCACCGCCGCCGCGCCGTCCGAAGCCGGCAAAACCGCCACGGGCGCCACCGGGGCCACTCGGGCCGCGTCGCTGGCCGGGGCCACTCTGTGGGCCGCGGCTACGGTAGTTCTGCAGGGCGCGTGCGCGGAGGCTGCTGTCCACCGAGCCGGGATTGCGGCCTCCGCCTGGAGCGGAGCGCCGGGTTGCGTCGCGGATGGTCTCCTTGGGCAACTCGATACGGCCGAGGATGCGTGCCTTGCGTTCGGGCTGGGGAAGGCGCCGAATCTCGCTACTGTCAAGGGGCTTCGGTCCGGTGCTGCTGTCGCCGGCCTTGGGGCCTGCTGCTGCCTCGGCTTCGCCTGCTGCTGCCTCGCCTGCTGCCACTTCTCCTGCTGCCGCTTCTCCTGCTGTAGGCGTTGCCGCTGCGGGGCTTCCCTTGAGCTCCTCGGGGCTACTCGGCTCAGTGCTACCGGGCTCGGCGCTGGTCTCGCTTTCGGTCTCCGTGCTGGCCGAAGTCTCGTCCGCTGCGCTTTCGGCGCTGGAGGACCGTTCTGGCTCTGGTGCTGCTTCTACCGTCTCCTGCGCTACATCGCTTGCTTCCTCTCGAAGCGGGCGCGGGATTCGCGTAGGAGCCTCGGTCTCGGGAAGGGCGCCAGCTAGCGGCGTTTCTGCCTGCTCGGGTGCTGAACCCTTGTTGCCGGCCTCAGCTGCTGTCGCGCTAGCCTCGCCCCTTTGCTCCGCTGCCGCAGCGGTTTCCGGCTGGGGGATGGGGGCATGGCTGCTCTCGGCTTCTTGAGCCGAGCTGCTCGCCGGGGCTGCGCTACTGTCGCTTGCGCTACTGTCAGCTGCGTTACTGTCAGCTGCGTTACTGTCGGCTGCGTTACTGTCGGCTGCGTTACTGTCGGCTGCGTTCGCTGCTGATGGCGTGCTTTCGCCGCTGGCCGCCGGCGCTAGGGCCTCGCCGCTGGACGCTGGAGGAATCGCTGCTGCTTCTTCAGCTGCAGGAGTCTCAGCGATGGGCTCCGCTGTTTCTCCTGCCACCGGCTCGGCGTCCTTGGACTCCTCGCTCTCCTTGGGAGCGGCAGCCGCCGGGAGCTTCTTCTTGATCGGCGAAGGCTTGGAGCTGCTCTTGGGCGTCAGCTTTTTCTTGATCGGCCCGGAGGGCTTCTCCTCTTCCGAGGAAGCGTCCTCCTCCTTCGCCTTCTTCTTCATCAAAGGCTTTTTCTTGAAGGGGCTCTTCTTGCGGATCGCGGGGCTGTCATCGCTTGCCACGTTGCTGGCCTGGTAGCCGGCAGCCTGGAGGCGCACCTCGATCACCATCTGGTCCGCATCGTCGAGTACGGCCATGTGCGTCTTGACCTTCTCGAAACCCAAGCCCTGAAGGACCTGGACGAACTCGGCACCCTTCATGCCGTAGTCCTTCGCCAGTTCGTATACCCTGCGCTTCGCCAAGGGGTGTCTCCTCGTTCCTCGCTCTGGCGGGATCGGTTGTGCTCATGCCGTGGCCCGTTCAGGGCTGTGGCTTGTTCTCGTCATTGGAATCGCTCGCTGCGCTGGCCTCTTGAGTGTCGGGGGTCTCGCCTCCGACGCTCTCGGCGTCACTTGCAGGAGCCTGTGCTCTGTAGTGGCGTTCGGGAGCCTCTTCGCTCTCGGTTGCCACGTCGTTGGTCTCTTCGAGATCCGTGCCCGTGCTGGGCTCGGTTTCGGAATCGGGCGCTTCGCTGTCCGTCGAGTCTTCGATTTGCCCAGCCTGGCCCGCTTCGGCATCCACTTCCGCGAGCTCTTCTTCCTTGGGCGTAGGCAGCTGTAGGTCGAGCTTCCAGCGAAGGAGGATTTCCCGCAGCCGCGGCAGATCGTTCTCTCGCTCGGCGATCCAGTCGCGGATGGCTTCCTCGCTACCTCGAAGGCGCAGCGGGCGATGTTGCCCACGTTGCGGAGCTTGGATGTCGAGGTCGATGCCTTCTGGCAGCGAGAGCACGCGCTGGGCGTTGCCGGCGTCGTCTCGCTTGCCTTCGATGTTCATTTCGAGGCACCAGGAGAACTCTCTGCCCTGGAGGGTTTGCAGGCCAGCTAGGGTCTCTTGGAACTGCTGGACGTCCTCAGGCTCCGGATCGCTGTCGCCGAGCCCGTATTCGAGGACCAGCGCGGTGTGATCGTTGATGGTCACGCAGAAGCGGACTTCGAACATCGAGTCCTGTTCGATCAGGATGGGGGTCAGCTCTTCGTAGACCTGAGTGCTCACCTCGTCCTGAGCGTCGCGCATGAGGGTCTCTTCGAGCTCCTTGCGCGTCATGATGTCGATGTCCCAGCCGGTCAGCTTGGAGGCGAGGCGGACGTTCTGCCCCTTGCGGCCGATCGCCAGCGAGAGCTGATCCTCTTCGACCAGGACCAGGGCGCTGTGCATGCTGTCGTCAAGGGTGACCTGCACGACCTCGGCCGGTTGCAGGGCATTGCGCAGCATGGTCTCCGGGTCTTCGCTCCAGCGGATGATGTCGATGCGCTCGCCGTTGAGTTCGTCGATGATGGCCTTGATGCGGGTGCCGCGGACACCGACACAGGCGCCGACGCAGTCGACGCGTGGATCGCTCGAACTCACGGCGATCTTGGTTCGGTAGCCCGGTTCCCGCTCAAGCTTGCGCACCTCGATCACGCCATCGGCGATCTCGGGGACCTCAAGCTCGAAGAGCCGCTGCACGAGCTTGTTGGAGGCCCGGGACAGGATGATCTTGACCCGGAGGCCCAGCTTCTTGACCTCGTGGATCAGCGCCCGGATGCGTTCGCCGGGATGGTAGCTTTCGCCTCGCACCTTTTCCGAGCGGGGGATGACGCCATCGACCTTGCCCAGGGAAACGATGACGTTCTCGCCTTCGAAGCGCTGGATCTGCCCGGTGACCACGGTTTCCAGCTCTTCTTCGTATTCGTTGAAGAGCACGTCGCGCTCGGCTTCCTTGATCTTGGTGTAGAAGGTCTGTTTGACCGTTTGCGCGAAGATGCGCCCCAGCTCTTCGAAGTCGATCTCGTATTCAGACTGCACCTCTCCCGTCACGCGGTCGAAGGTGAGGGTGAAATCCTCATCCACGTCGTGCTTCTTGCGGATGGTGGTGATCAGGGCTTCTTCGAACGCGAGGAACAGGTCCTCGGTGTCGATACCCTTTTCGCGGTGGATGCTGTCGATCAGTCGGACGAAGTCAGCGTTCATCGGATCCTTCTGGGGGCAGGAGGCCGCCACGGTCCGGCTCCGTTTTCTGGGCTCGAGTGCTTTGTTCCTCTCGGAAGAGGGGTGGACAAACACAATCAGGACAGACCCGAGGCATTTCCCGACTCGCCGGACGGCGGGTTCGGAATCTTCTCCCGACTCGCCGGACGGCGGGTTCGGAATCTTCGGGCTGCCCTGACATCGAGAACGATGGGGCTTCTCGCTGCAGCCATCGCTGCGTTGATCGGCCTCATGCCCAGGAATCGGAGCGCGGGATCGCCGCGTTGGCGTTCCGGCGTCGTGCCTCGGGAACAGAGTTCCGTTGGCACCCGGGTGATGCGGATCAGAGGCTCGGAAGAGCCCCTGTTCTGCAACAAGGAGCGAAGCAGCATAGGAAGGGGAAGAGAGCAGTCAAGCTAGATGACGCTTGCTTGGGACCTAAGATGGCGCCATGAGTTTTGATGCAGTCGTCAGCATCGACCCCTTCGCCGGCGAAGGGGCCGAGCTCGACGCGCTCTTCGTCGGCGAGTCCTTCCTCGATTTGCGGTATCTGAGGGATTCTGGGTGCACGGAGCTTCCCGGGCGCGAGCTTTGGGTGCTGCGCCTGGATGGGCGTTTAGCAGGGGTGCTGATCCTCGACCTTGAGCCCGGCGGCCGGACTGTCGAGCTGAGCTTGGGCATTGGGCCTGGGGAGCGGCGCAGGGGCTTGGCTGTGAGGCTCCTGCATACCGCCCGCGAGCGCGCCCTCGCCCTCGGAGCCCGCGAGTTGCGAGCGCTGGTCCAGGCTCGCAACGAGGCGGCGCTGGGCTTTTTTTCGGCTCGTGGCTTCGAGGGAGATCCCGCTGCCCCCAAAGGCTATCGGGCCTTCCGGCTCGATCTTGGGTGAAGAGCGCGGTAGCAGCGCAGATGGCTGAGAGCTGTTTCGGCTGCCTTTGGCCCGGCCCGTTCGTGCTGGGGGCTGGCGCGGCGAATCGCATTGAGCCCGGTCCTGGGGCAGGATGATGAGGCCATGCTGATCAAGCCCTCCCTTTTACTATTGCTTCTCGCGTCGACTCCTTGGGCCCAGGCCGTCCAGGAGGATGCTCCGCTGCCGGCGCTGGTGGACGAGTATCTCGCTGCCCGGGGGGAGCGGCGTGACCAGCTGGAGGGCCTGCTGCGGCGCAGCGGAGCCAAGGCTGGCTTCGAACTCTTGGATCGACTGGAGAAGGCTGGGGCTCTCGACGCCCAGTCCCTGGCTTTGTTGCTCGGGCTGGCGCCGACGGCGGCGAGTGGGCGTATACGCGCCCAGTTGCCGCGGCTTGACCACGGTGGGCGCGCCTTGGCCTTGGCCTGGCTGGCCCGCCGGGATGTGCCCGGCTGGCGGAAGGCGATGGGGGAGCGCGTGGGGGCTTTGCTCGACTTTGTCGATGGCGGCGGCGTGCTTGGGCTTGAGGCGGCCAAGCGACTTGCGGACTGGGATGAAGACAGCGTGGCGCGAGCGCTGGCGCAAAGGCTGCGCGCCTTTCTGCGCGGGGAGAGCCAGCTGGAGCTCGCCCTGGCCCGGCGCTTGGCGCAGAGCTTTGCCCAGCTCGATGCCTCCAAAAGGCATATCGAGGGGCTGGTGCCGCTGGCGGCCAAGCGCGATCCGACCCTGCTGCCTTCCCTTCTGGAGGCGCTCGGCCGGCGTGCCGACCTGGTGCTCGCTGGCGCCCTCGACCCGTGGATCGAGACGGTGGCGCCGACGATGGCCCAGGCCGTGGGCCGTGCCTTCGCCCAGGCCGAGTTCCAGCTCTTCGTCGAGATGCGGCACCTTGAGCGGGTTCAGCTGCTGCGACACTGCCGGGAGCGTTCCCTGCGGCCGACCCACTGGGCGCTGGCCGAAGCCCATGCTGCCTTGTTTAGCCTGGGAGATCCCTCCCTGGCCGAGCCGGCGCTGCGGCTACTGGGACGCAGTACTCTGCGTGGGAATGAGGCCGGCGAGGCGGCGGGGATGCGGGCGATCTCGGCCCTGCTTGCTGGGGGCGACGCCAGCCCTGCCTTGCTGCGCGCCGAGCAGCATAGCCAACGTGCCTTTGCGCGGGCCCGGGCCGAGGCCATGCGGGGCGAAGAAAGCGGAGCTGGCGCCGATTTTCAGATCTTTCGCGAGTGGCGCCAGCTCTTGCCGCCCAAGGTCGGAGCCCAGGACTTCGAAGAGCGGCTTGCGCGCCTGCGGCGGCGTGGTGGGTCGGTCTTTGACCGGCTTCGGGTTGCGGGGCGGCGTTATCTAGCAACCCAGCTACTGTGCCTGGTGATCCATGGGCTGCAGGGCAGAGACAAGGCGTCTGCCGCGGCTCTGAGCCGGGCCCTCAGAACTTGGGAGGAGATTTCTCTCGAGTGGAACGAAGACATGCTTGGGCCCAACTACGAGCTCGACGCGGCGCTGCAGCTGCGGGCTGGGCCCATTCAGCTCCTCGATCAGGCGCTTGAAGGGAACGAGCGTGCGGCTGCCCGTCTCGATGACCAGGAGCGAACCCGGCGCTTAAAGCTCGCGGAGCGGGGCTATCGCCTCCTTGTTGATGGTCTTGCTCGGAAGCTGCCCGAGCGGGTCTTGGATGGCCCCTGGGCTACTGGCGAACCCATGAGGGGGGAGCGGGAATACGTCTACTCGCAACTGACCGGTTTGATGGCCAGCTTTTATGAAAGGATCGGCGAAGAGGATGCTGCGATCGAGCTTTATGAGCACCTGATAGGGCGGCTCAAAGATGCTGGTGAGTCGGGTAACCGGCGGCTGCGGGCAGGTTATCTGTTCAGCCGGGCTTCCATCGCGATGGATCGCAAGGACGCCGAAACCTCGCGTCGCTGTCTTGAACAATACGTCGAATACTACGCCAGTCGCTATCGAGACGTTGTTCAGAACCCGGAGCGGTATTTTGACCCGGTAGCGAGCAAGGCCTGGCTTGCGGCGCGCTTGGCCCAGGGTTACGTGAGTTTTGCCGTGCTGCACAACGTCGTGTTGCATGAGACCGATACCGCGCGCGGTTACATCGAGAAGGCCTACACCCTCGACGCCAGCATCTTTAATCGTGTCCTCTATGCCTGTTATTTGGCACGGGCTGGGCGCAAAGAGAAAGCTCTCGAGTTGATTGGCAGCATCGATCCACAGCCGCCGTTGTACTACAACCTGGCCTGCACCTATGCCTTGTGTGAGAACCGCGAGGAAGCTCTCCGCTTCCTCGCGCTCGATTTGGAAAAGAACCACCCCACACGCAAGAGCCGCAACCGGCAGCGGAACTGGGCTAGCGGCGATCGGGATTTGAGTTCATTGCATAAGGATCCGCGCTTTAAGGCTTTGGTCCGGCCCCGTACTTCGGGAGAAGAACGATGACGATGGGAGAGGTGCGGCTTAGTCCAAAGGGCTTCCAGTGGTGGCGCACGGGGCATCCTTGGGTCTTTGCCAGTGACGTTGCCCAGGAAGACGGCGAAGCCACAGCTCCGGTTCGGGTCCTCGGGCCGGATGGGCGGGTTTTGGGGGTGGCGAGCTACTCGCCGGCATCTCAGATCCGCTTGCGTATCCTCTCGCGAAAAACCGAGTGGCCCGGTTTCACCGAGCTGGTGCAGGAGAGGATCCGCACGGCTTTGGCGCGGCGTCGTCCGCTTGACCCTGTGACCGATGCGCAGCGCCTGATCTCGGCTGAGGCCGACGGTCTGCCGGGCCTGATTGTGGATGCCTATGGCGAGCTGCTGGTGGCACAGATCACGACGCCGCTTTTGGAGGCGCGGCGCGATCTCATTCGTAGGATCCTCTGCGAGGCACGGCCGCTACGCATGCTCCTTGCCCGCAATCGGCTCCCGGTCCGAGCGCGGGAGGGTTTGCCGCAGGAGGACGAGTTGCTGGCCGGGGAGCGGGTGGAGCGCTGTGAAGTGCAGGAGCGAGGCTTGGTCTTCGAGGTCTTGCCCTTTGCTGGGCAGAAAACCGGGCTTTTCCTCGATCAGCGCCCGGCTCGCGGGCGGGTGCGCCAGCGAGCCGGGGAGCGCGCTGGCGACTGGTTGGATCTCTGCAGTTATCAGGGGGCCTTTGCCCTCTCGGCCCTGGCGGGAGGGGCGGCCTCGGCCCTGGCCGTGGATGTCAGCGCTTCGGCCCTGGAGCTAGCCCAGCGTTCTGCCGAGCGGAATGGGCTTTCCGGGCTTGAGTGCCAGCGGGGCGACGTGTTCTCCGTGCTTGAGGAGCTGGGGCGAAGTGGCAGGCGCTTTGATGGCATCATTGTCGATCCGCCGGCTTTTGCGAGGTCGCGCCGTGAGCTGAGCCTCGCGCGCAAGGCCTATGGGCGGCTCAATCGCCTGGCCTTCGGCCTGCTGCGGGAGGGGGGGCTTGCCTTTAGTTGTTCCTGTAGCCAGCACATGCGTCCGGAACTCTTTGCCCAAATGCTGGGCGAGGCTGCTGCCGCAGCTGGGCGGCGCTTGTTTGACCGGGGTCGCCTGGCGCCGGCCTTGGATCACCCGGTGCTGCTGGGCTTTCCCGAAGGGGAGTATCTGAAGAGCCATGAGCTGGAGGATGTCGGCGTGCCATAATGGCTCTATGTGCCATATTGGCACCCTGTGGTTTTGATTGCGCTGGCTCATGTGTTGCCTAAGTCCTTCTTTTATAGGTATTTAGATTTTTTTTGCCTGCATTGGCATGCCTCTTGTTTCTTCGGGCTCCGTCGCCACATCGGGCGGCGCAGAAATCCCCAATGCCCCAAGGAGAGAAGGATGTTCCTTAGCAAAACCCTGAGCCCTAGCCGCAACCTCGACCCCTTTTCCGTCTTCGAAGAGCTCTTCGCTCTGCCCTCGGCGCAGCGCCGCGCCTCGCTTCCGCCCCTCGATCTCTGGGAGGAGGGAGATGTCCTGCACCTTGAGCTTGAGCTGCCGGGTGTCGCTGAGGATGAGCTGGAACTGAGCGTCTTTGAGCGCGAGTTGCAGCTGCGGGTCCGAGCCGAGGAGGAGGAGTCGGCCGATTCCGAATCGGCGCAGCGTCAGTATCTGCTGCGGGAGCGGCGTTCGCCGGCGATGGAGCGCAGTCTGCGGCTTCCCTACAAGGTGGACGCCGAGGGGGTCGAAGCCGAGCTTCAGGATGGTCTCCTGCGCCTGCGTCTGCCAAAGGCCGAATCGCTCAAGCCGCGGCGCATTGCGGTGAAGCGAGGCGGCAACTGAGCGCGTAGCCGTCAAAGATCTCGGGGGGAAGCAGCTCACTGTCTAGGGAGTTCTACCTCTGGCGAAAGACACCCCGTGCTCTTGAGTTGCCTGCTAGAGAGAGAACTTTCAGGACACCCGAGAACGAAGCGGCCCGGCCTTATCCGCCGGGCCGTTTTCCTTTGTGGGCGATGCCCGAGCAATGCTCGTCAAGGGCTCAAGCTCCATGTCGACAGGGTCGATGGTGAATGCGTGGCTGCTGCAGGTCGCGGCGGACAGGAAGGAGCCATAGTGACTCACGACGACCACAATCTGGTCCTCAAGTACTTCGATTTGCTGGACGAGTTCGTTCGTGTTCGCGTTCTTCAGGACTTGGAGTTCAGTGAGATCCTTGATGGTCCGTTGCGCAACAAGAGCGAATACCGGCAGGCAGTGATCGCCAACTGCTTGCCCGACCACGACTCGTTGATTACCGACAAGCTGCGACTGCTTGAGGACGACTACGATCCACTGACGATCGAGGACCTGCTCTACCAAGTCTGCATCGACGTCAACCCGGGCTTCGAGATTCATCAGGTTTGCATCCCTTGCCAGGAGAAGCCGAAAGAAGAGGAGGATGCGCACGCAAAGGATCCGCGTGCCCACCCGGCAGTCCCCTGGAAAATCATGAATCTGGAGAAAGCTCTCAGCCGCAGGATCATGGGGCAGGACGAGGCGATTCAGCGCCTGTCCAAGGCGATGCAGAAGAATGCCATCGGCTTGAAGCGGCCGAATCAGCCCATTGGCACCTTCTTCCTGGTGGGACGCACTGGCACCGGCAAAACCGAAATCGCCAAGGTCTTGACCCGCGCCATGCACAACGATCTTGGGCAACTGGTGCGCATCGATTGCAGTGAGTACGCGCTACCTCATGAATATGCGAAGCTGATCGGTTCGCCGCCTGGCTACATCGGTCATAGTGAGGGGGGCTTTTTGACCGAGGCGGTCAAGTCCAAACCTGAGTGCGTCGTGCTCTTCGACGAAATCGAGAAGGCGCACGAGAAGGTGCATAACCTGCTGCTGCAGATCCTCGACGAAGGTCTGCTCACGGACAGCAAGGGCGAAACCGTATCCTTCCGGCAAACCATCATCCTGTTGACCAGCAATCTCGGTGTGGAATCCATCGATCGCGTGCGTGGTCGTATGGGCTTCGACCTTGCCAAGCGTCAGTGCCTGCGGGATATCCGGCACGAGGATCTCACCAAGGAAGCGCTCAAGGAGAGCTTCCGCCCTGAATTCCTCAACCGCATCGACGAGACCATCATCTTCCAGCCTTTGGATGTCGAAGTCTGCACGCGGATTGCCGGCAACATGTTGGAAGACATCTCCGGTTTGCTCGATAAGCGTGGCTACCACTTGCGCTTCAGCGATGGTCTGCGTCGTCACCTGGCTGAAGAGGGCTTCAGCGAAGAATACGGAGCGCGGGAGCTACAACGCCTGATCAAGCACAACGTCGAGGACTTGATCGCCGAGAGGATCCTCGAAGACAGGTTGATGCCAGGCACCCGGCTCTTTGTGCGCATGCGCCGGGGAAAGATCGTTCTCGAACTCGAAGAGGAGACGGAGGCGCTTCAGCCGCAGTAATGGGGCGTTGGGAAAGTCCTGCTCAGGTAGGTCTCAGCTGGCGTTTCCGCTGCGGAGGCTTAGCCAGAGCCTAAGAGCCGCAAAGAGCAGGAAGGCGATGCTGGCGAGGGCCAGCGACGCCTGAACCGTGGCCGTGCGCGGCCGGTGCAGGGCGCCACGCGCATGCGCCAGCTGCACCAGGAATAGCGGGCCTAGCGCCGTCACCAGCGCCAGCAGTAGGTGCGGCACAGCGATCGGGTCTGGTAGGCGCCAGAGCCAGCTGATCGGCGGGTCGCGGAAAAACTCCCGGCGCAGGCGCCGCAGCGCTCGGGCTTGCATTGGGCTGATCTGGCGCTGGCCGTCGCTCCAGCTGAGCAGGGCGCCTTCGGGATTCACTTGCAGCCGCGCTTCGCCAAGTCTGCGTGGCTCGGCTTCTCCTGCGAAAAGCACCGCTCCGACCAGGCGTTCGCCTTCGATGCGCTCGGCGGCGAGCAGGAGGGCTTCGCCCTGAAATGCCCGCGCTTTTGGGCCCGCCGGAATGCTGTAGAAGCTTCGTTCCAGTGTGGAGCTCGCGCTCTGGCCGCTGCCGGGCATCAGGACGGCGAAGCCGAACCAGAGTGAGGCGGCGACGAGGCAGAGGGGAAGGGCGATGCGAGCCGGGGACAGGCCGGCGAGGGCGAGGATTTGCCATTCGCGGCGCTCGGCTAGGAGGAGGACTGTCACCGTGGCGGCGGCGAGGCTGCACAGCGGTAAGGCGACATAGGCCAGCTGTGCGAGAGGAAGCTCTCGGCCGCGTGCGGCTAGCAGCATCCAGGCCGGGCCGAGCAAGCCGATGAGTCCCGCGGCCAGGGCCAGGGCAAAGCGAGTGGAGAGGGTGCGCTGCCAACGGCTCATGGGCGGCCTCGGAGGAGGAGGGGGAGGCAGGCCAGGGCAAGGATCCAGCCGAGGGTCTCAGCTCGTCCCGCAGCAAGGACCGTCGTTAGTGCTGGCAGTAGCACCGGTAGTAGCAGCGGCAGCGCGAGGGAGAGGAGGTAGGCTGCCGCTCGTCTTGCGAGTCCCGGTTCGGGGCCTCGGGCCAGTAGGGCCAGGCCGGCAAGCAGCGCCAGCATCATGCCGAGGCCGAGGCCGCTGCGTCGTGCGGGCGCTCGCTCGTAGTCGCGGCGGCGAGCAAGAGCCCGTTCCCGATCGGGGTCAATTCGCGCGGCCCTTGCGAGCATCCTCTCTTGCATACGATGGATCGTCGTGGTGCTGAGATGGGCCGCTGGCACGAGATCGAGAGCCGGGCGCGTTTGTATGGGGAGGCTCCAATCCAGGGCGGCAAAGCGCAGGGTTTCGGTGCTAGCGCCACGGCCCCGCGAGCGATAGAGCACGCCGTTTTCGAGCGAGAGTTTTAGCTCGCGGCCGCTCCAGAAAGCGGCGCCGCGCTCCGCTCGCAGGGCGCTCACGGCTCCAGTTTCGTGCAGCTGCAGGAGGCGTGGCGACAGTAGTCGACCGGCCTGGTCCCTTCCTTCGTGGCGAAGGGCGATGCGGCCAAACTCGGCGCCCAGCTCGGGCAGCAGCCGGGCGACTTGCCCAGAATCGAGGTCTTCGATCGGCAGCGGGGATGCCTGTAGGGCAAATCGCTGCTCGGGTAGGTAGCGGTGCACAAGCAGCGAGCAGGCAAGCAGGGCGGTGGTGCCCGGAAGCAGCAGGGCTAGCCGTATCCCAGCAGGATGCCGGGGGAGCAGGAGGGCCGCATTCCAGCTCCCATCCTCGCGCATGCGTTCGAGGCTCCAGCACAGGGCGATCGGCGCTCCGATGGCGAGGGCCCAGGCGAGTGCTTCGAGCAGTGACTGCAATAAGAGCATGCTCCCAAAGAACTCAAGCGCCAGGGGTTCGCGGGCTGCCGCGAACAAGAAGAGGAGGGCGCCGAGGCCTAAGGTCCAGGTCGAACAGATCCAGAGGCTGCTCAGCGTCGTTCGTGCGACCAGGTGGCTGAGGCTGCGCAGTTGCGGGAGCAGCGGAATCATCGACCTGGCCAGGGAAGCAGCAGCCGGGCAGCGGCAGCGATCGCTGCGGTCTCGATGCGAAGCACGAAGGGGCCCAGGTCCAGGGAGCGGCAGCCAGCTGCGTGGATGCTCTCACGTTCGCTGGGAGTGAAGTCTCCTTCCGGTCCGACGATCACCAGAGCATCCTCGCTAGGGTTGCCGAGCGCGGCGCTTGCCGTCTCTGGCTGCGGTTCGGCCAAGAAACGGCGCCCAGCGCCCTCCTGACCAGCTTGGCGCAGATACTCGCCAAGGGTGCAGGGTTCTCGAAACTCGGGCACTCGATCGAGGCCGCATTGGCCAGCGACCGCCCAGGCTACGCGCTCAAGCCGCGCCGGCACCTTGGTCCAGCGCTGCGCCTTGGGAGTCCGCTCATAGATGAGGGGCTGAAAGGCTCGGCAGCCGAGAGCCGTTGCCTGTTCGACCAGGGTCTCGGCGCGGGAGCCCTTGGGCGGGGAGAAGGCCAGCTCAAGGCGGCAGCTCGCTTGCCGTGGGCAGTCGCGCAGTTCCTCAAGCTGGACCCCGAGGCGGCGCTTGTCGATGCGGAGGATGCTCACATCGCCTTCACGCCCGCTGCCGTCGAAGAGGACGATGCGCTGTCCCGGGCTCGCGCGGAGCACCTGTGCGATGTGCCGGGCGATCTCGGCGCCGAGTTCGAAGGATTCGCCTGGTGCGTGCCCTCCGAGTCCGGGGTAGGGGTAGCGATCGGCCAAGGCAGTCGCTCAGCGCCAGTAGGGAAGTGGGCGGACCTGCAGGTTCTTGTAGCGCACCAGGGAGCCCGGGTCGTGCGCCTGTAGGGCGAAGGTGCCGCGGCCTAATAGGCGTCCTTTGAAGCCGGGCTCCCGTTTCACGTTGTCGGGTTCGGTGTAGTCCACGAGCAGTTTGCCATCGACGAAGACCTGGACATGCTTGCCGACGACGCGGAAACGCAGCTCGAACCAGCACTGATCCTTTGCCGGAGCCTCCTTGAGGTCGGCGACAGCGTAGAGACCGCCGGTGCGCCGCCAGTCATGTTGGCTGTTGTTGACCTGCACCTCGTAGCCCTTTTCCGGCCAGCCACCTTTCTGGAACTCGGTGTGGAAGTAGACCCCGGAGTTCGCCTTCGGCTCGGTCCAGACCAGGCATTTGAACTCGAAGTTCTTCCAGGAGTGATGGTGGATGGGGCCGGTATAGAAGGCATGGGCCCGGGGGCCGTTGACGACGATCGCGCCCTTATCGACACGCACCGAGCCCGGGTTCTCGCTTACGGTCCAGCCCTCGAGGCTCCTGCCGTCGAAGAGCGGCAGCCAGCCGCCGCCATCTCCGAGTTCGCGCAGGCGGATCTGGCGCCAGCCGACGCGCCACTTGGGGTCGCCGCGTACGGCGTGGACTTGGAGGCCAATGAAGCCGCGCTGGAAGCGGTCATCGCGGTAGTCGGCGATAGGGACGCCGTTGATCCAGGTGCGGATCACCGGGCCGACGGCGAGGACGCGGTAGTGGTTCCACTCACCTTTCTTGAAGGCGGCGCGGGCGAGCGGATTCTCTCGGAGTTCGCCGCGCCAGCCGCGGGCGGCCTCTTCGTAGATCCAGCCGGCGTTGCCGTTGGTCGAGATCTCGACCTGGGGGCCATGTACGCGGCCTTTGTTGTAGATCGGCAGGGATTGGCTCCGGATCTGGCAGCCGGAGTTGAGATCGTCGTCGAAGAGCTTGGTCTCGAACTCCAGTTCGAAGTCGCCGTAGTAGCGCTTGGTGCAGAGGAAGGAGTTGGGGCTGCCCTTCGAGGTCGTGCCGATGATGACCCCATCGACGACTTTGTACTCGGCGGAACCGTTACGTCTGGTCCAGCCGTCGAGAGTTTTGCCGTCGAAGAGCGAGATCCACTGGCCGGCGGGCTTGGGGCCAGAAGCCTTTGCCTGCGAGCGAGCGGGAGAGAGGGGGAGGGCCATGGCGGAGCCGAGGGCGCAGCTGGCGAGGAGGTGACGGATACGCATGCGGCATAGCCTCGACAGGTGGAGCGCGGGGGTCAATGACTGCTCCGATCTGAAGGGGCTGGGAGGATGCTCTCGAACCCCAGGGCTACCTGCGCGCGGTGATCTTTCCTCCGCCCGGGGCGGGGAGATGAGGAAGGGGGGGCCTCGAAAGCTCCTCTTCCTCGCTCTCCTTCTCGCATCGGCGAAGCGGCCCTGCCCTCAGCTGAGCGCTTACTTGTCCGATTGGGCGGCAGCCTGGCTGCCCGCCAGCTTGCCGATCTCCTTGTCCACGAGGTGGAGACCGCGGCCTTCGAGGCCGATCACCGCGATTTGGTCGAGGATGCCCCGGAACAGGGCCTCTTCCTCGTGTTGCTCACTGACGTACCACTGCAGGAAGTTGAAGGTCGCGAAGTCCTTCTGGTCGAGGGTGAGCTGGACCAGCTCGTTGATCTTCGAGGTGATGAACTGTTCGTGCTCGTAGGTGATCTGGAAGACGTCCTTGATGTCCTTGAAGCTGGACTGCGGGGCATCGAGGCTGCCGATTTTGACTTGGGAGCCGGTCTCGTTGACGTAGTTGAAGAGCCGGTGCATGTGCTCAAGCTCTTCGTCGGCATGGACGCGAAGGAACTGCGCCGCTCCATCCAAGCCCTCAGAGCGGCACCAGGAGCACATCGCGAGATAGAGGTTGGATGAGAACTGCTCGAGATTGATCTGCTCGTTGAGTTTACTTAGTACGGTATTGGACAGCATGGTCAGGCCTCGCTGGGGTCTTTGGTGTTTGCCGTCTCGTCATGGCACCACCATCAAGGGAGCGCAGCGATCGTCGGCGGGAAAATTGGCCTGGAAATGCTAGCGGTGGGAACTGGGCATTACCATGTTGGCTATATTGCGAGGCGTTCTCGATAACGCGATAACTCGATAAACACTTAGCTTTGATGGCTTGAGCGCAAATCACCGGGGTAAAGGAGCTGCGCTGTGCAGCGCTCGCGCCAGCCCGCGACTGCGACCTGAGTGAGCCCCGCGAGCGTCTCCGGATTCAGACCGATATCGATGGCTTCGCGCGCGGCGCTGCTGCCAGTCAGTATGTCAAAGGGCATGATCTCTTCCTCGTATTCGTAGGGCGGAGGCAGCCAGGCGAAGTCCTCCCCTAGGGCGAGCTTGGCGCTGCCGATGAGGGCGAGGGCCAGGGCGTAGGGGCGGATCCTCTCACGGTCGAGGCTGTGCACGAAGAGGCCGCTGCAGCTCTGCTTCGCATGCTTCTGGAAGGTCGGCTCGAAGCGAATGGGGCGTAGGGCAGCGCCAGCGCAGGCTTCGGCAAAGGGCGCAAGCTCCTGGAGCCATGCCCGCGGATCGAGCCCAGGGGCGCCGAGGATCTCGAAGGGCGTTGTCGTGCCGCGGCCCTCGGAGAGCTGGGTCCCTTCGAAGAGCACCATGCCGGGATAGATCTCGACCCCTTCGTTGCGCGGAAGGTTGGGGGAGCTCGGCACCCAGGGGCGGCCCAGCTCCTGCCAGCGCTGCTCTCGATGCCAGCCCTGGCAGGCCACGACCTGAAGATCCAGGTCGAGCTGGTCTTCGGCCGCGAGCAAGCGTGCTAGCTCGCCGAGGCTCAGGCCGTGTCGCATCGGGATGGACCAGAGGCCGACGAAACTCTCGAATCCCGGCTCCAGCACCGGGCCCTCGACGAGGGAGCCGACCGGGTTGGGGCGATCGAGGACCAATACCGGGACACCGGCCTTGGCGCAGGCACGCATGCAGAGCAGCAGGGTCCAAACGTAGGTGTAGACGCGGCAGCCGACGTCTTGCAGGTCGATAATGAAGAGGTCGAGCCCTTCGAGCATCTCGGGCCTAGGGGCGCGCTGCTCGGCATAGAGGGAATACACCGGCACCTCCAACTCGGGGTCGAAGCCGTGCCCGGTCTCGATCATGTTGTCCTGCTGCTCGCTCCAGAGGCCGTGCTGGGGGCCGAAGAGGGCGGCAAGCTGGCCGGGGAAGCGCCTCGCCAACAAGCGGTGGGCGTGTTGGAAGGAGGCGTCGACCGATGCTTGGTTCATCAGCAGAGCGAAGCGTGCCCCTTGGGCAAGAGGAGCCGGGGCATTCTCAAGAGCATGCTCAAGTCCTAGCTGCATCATCGTGAGATCCTGGAGGGGGAAGAGGCGGGGACGCTACGCCTGCGGCAGTAGAGCAGCTTTTTCTGTCTGCCCAGACGTGATAGCTGCATGGCTGGATAGTAGGCCAAGATCCTCCGGCATCGGCGACTCGTTTTCGTCATGCTTTTCTGCATACTCCCAGGTCTTTACTGCGATCTATCCGGACTTTGGAGTTATGGCCTCACGATACACGACCTACCTCGGCCTCTGTTTCTCCCTGCTCTTCGTGGCTGCCTTGCCGGCTCAGCGGCCCGCGCAGAAAGAAGCCGCGCAGAAAGCCTTGCAGAAAGAAGCCGCGCAGGATGTCGCCAAGAAAGCGCTGCGCCCCCGCGTTGCCGTGCTCGGCGCCAGCGTCAGCAACGGTTGCAGTTGCGGCATTATTTTGGCGGCGCAGAGCCCGGCTGGAAGGGCCTTGGCGCAGAGCGAAGAGTTCCTGGGGATTCCGCTGAGCCAGGAGGAGTATCTGCGGCGCAGCCGGGGAGTTTCTTTCCGGACGCTGATGGGGCCGCATTTCAAGAGCGCTGGGGTGCGTTTGCTGGATTACAGCGACACCATGTTCTTCATGAACCCTCGCAAGCGCGGCGGTAATCAGGTGCTTAAGGCCGTCAAACGCGAGGCCCAGCTGGTGTTCGGCGTCGACTTTTTATTCTGGTTTGTCTACGGCAGCCAGTGGGTGCCGGGGTCCTTCGACAGCAAGGAGGCTAGGGAGCAAGCTCGGCGTAAGCGGGACGCGGCCAAGCTCCAATTCGGCCTCGACTTGATCGAGAAGAGCATATTGCCTTCCGGGGCGACGATCGTGATCGGGACCATTCCCGACATGCGTGGCTGTGACCCGCGAGTGCTGCCCAGTAGCGGTATCCCCCCGATCCGGACCGTGCTCTGGGCGAACAAGAAGATCCGCGCCTTTGCGAACAAGCACGAGCGGGTTTTGCTGTATCCGCTCTTCCAGCGTGCCGCGGCAATGCGTTCGGGATCTTACAAGATCGGCGAGGGAGAGGATGCTCGCTATGGCAGTGTCGCCGGGCTCCTGCAGGTCGACATGCTGCATGCCACGCGTTTGGGGTCGGCAGTTCTGGTCTATGACCTCTTGGGCTGGCTCAGGCAGAACTTGCCCAAGGACCATGTTTGTTATCCAGCTGCGCCGCAGCTGAACTCCTTACTCAAGATCGCCAAGGCGGAAAAGGCCTTCGCAGCCCTTCCGCAAGAGCCTGCAGGGAAAGTAAGAAAGTAAGAAAGTAAGAAGCCGGCGCTTGGGCCGGTAAACAGCTGCCGCCAGCAGGGCTTCGCGCCGCTCTTCGGGCACCTTTTGCCCGAGAGCAAGTGAAGGAGGATGGATCGGCGCTTTGGGCGTTCAGCAGCTGCTTGATCTGCTGAGCTCAGGTTTGATCTGCGAAGGCCTAGAGCAGCACGGCGCCCCGCGCATGCGTGGGGGGGGCTCGTACGGATCAAAGGCGATGGGCCCTCGGCGAGTTACTAGGCCGCCAGTCGTTAGCCCGGCTGTGGCTCGGGTGCTGAGGGTATCGCCCTTCATCCACGCCACGTCGGCCTGGGTCTCGTCTCCCAGCCTTGCTGCTCCATGGTATGGATCGGGGGATGGAGCCAGACAGAAGGTCGCGATGAGCGGCGGCGCCGGTAGATTGCTTCGTTCTTCCTCAAGTTCGGTTCTGTACCTCACAGAAGGCGATGTGATGAGGCCTAGATCGGTCCTGGTGTTTTCCCTTGTCGCTCTGCTCTTGATCGCAACGGCAGCTGCAGGGCAGAGTTTTTCTGAGTGGCAGGACCCCGAGAACCTTGGGGTGAATCGCGAGCCGGCACGGGCTGTGCGGCGCGTCTGGGCGGGGCAGGGAGCGGCGCTCGCTGGCGACCTGAGCCAGGCACGCAGCTTGAGCCTCTCCGGGGAGTGGCGCTTTCACTGGGCCGCTAAGCCTGGCGAACGCGCCAAGAACTTCATGGAACTCGGCTTCGACGACAGCGGCTGGGACAGGATCCCTGTGCCCTCCAATGTCGAACTCCATGGCTATGGCTCCCCGATCTATATCAATGTGGGGTATCCCTGGGGAAAGGCCGAGCCGCCGAAGATCCCGGAATGGAATAACCCGGTCTCCTCGTATCGGCGTAGTTTTGAGCTGCCGGCAAGCTGGGAGGGGGACGAGGTCTTCCTGCGTTTCGAAGGGGTTGCCTCGGCGTTTTATCTCTGGGTGAACGGGGCATATGTCGGTTACAGCACGGGTAGCCGCACCGACGCCGAGTTCCTGCTCAGCAAGTATCTGCGCCCGGGGCATAACGAGATCGCGGTGCAGGTCTACCGCTGGTCTGCGGGTGCCTATCTCGAGGACCAGGACTTTTGGCGGCTGAGCGGTATTTTCCGGGACCTGTACCTGCTGGCGGCCAAGAAGCAGCACCTCTGGAACCTGGAGCTGCGCACCCCCTTCGAGAACGGTGATCTGCGCAAGGCCAAGCTCGAGTTGGATGTCACCCTGCGTTCCTTCTCGAAGGCTAGCGCGCAGAGCAAGCTCGTCGCTCGGCTCTACGACCCTGCCGGCAAGCTCGTGCGGGTGATGGACGGGCCGCTGACAAGCCTGGAGCCGGGGACTTGCCGCCGCATCTCGCTGTCCACGAAGCTTGATGCGCCCGAGCTCTGGAGCGCCGAGCAGCCCTCGCTCTACCGCTTGCTGCTGTCGAGCTATGACGCCAATCATCAGCACCTCGAGTCGACGGCGGTCGATGTCGGCTTTCGGAAGGTCGAGATTCGAGAGGGCCAGCTCCGGGTCAACGACAAGGCGATTTTGATCAAGGGGGTCAATCGCCACGAGCACGACCCCGACCTCGGGCATGCGATCGACAAAGAGTCGATGCTGCGCGATATCGAGCTGATGAAGCGGCACAACATCAACGCCGTGCGCACCTCGCATTATCCCAACCAGCCCATCTGGTACGAACTCTGTGATCGCCACGGCATCTACCTGGTCGACGAGGCGAATATCGAGTCGCATGGCATGGGCTACGGTGAGCGTAGCCTCGCCAAGGACGGGCGTTGGCTCGCGGCCCACATGGAACGTAGCAAGCGCATGGTCGAGCGCGATCTGAACCACCCTTCGGTCATTATTTGGTCGCTGGGTAACGAGGCCGGCTTCGGCAAGAACTTTCGCGCGACCGCGAAATGGATCAAAGAGCGGGATCCGAGCCGTCCCATCCATTACGAGCGGGCCGGGGCCGATCCGGTGAGCGAGATCCGCTGCCCGATGTATGCCTCGGCCAAGTGGCTGGCTGACTATGCAATACAGCGTCGCGGGCGCCCGCTAATCCTCTGCGAATACTCGCACGCGATGGGGAACAGCAACGGCAACCTCAAAGAGTATTGGGATCTGATCTACCAGCATCCGGAGCTGCAAGGCGGCTTTATCTGGGACTGGGTGGACCAGGGCCTGCGCAAGGAGATTCCTCCTCTGTGGTCTCTGCCGCCGAAGCCGCCGCTGCGCCCGGGCATGCGCTGCTTCGGCAACGGCGACTCGGTGCGCGCGGCCGTGGCCTACGAGGCGGATTCTCGCCTCGATCTGCAGGGGCCGTTGACCCTCGAGATACGCGTCGGCGGCATGGCGCCGGTGCGACATGGCCCCTTGCTGGTCAAGGGCGATACCGCCTATTCGCTGAAGCAGACTGGCTCAAAGATCGAGTTCTTCGTCCACGGTGTAGCCAAGGGAGCGAAGCAGGCCACTTGGCACTCGGTGCGTGCAGAGCTGCCCGAAAACTGGGGAGGGGACCTTCGGCCCATCGCCGGGCGCTGGACCGGAGATCAGCTTGAGCTGTGGCTGAACGGCGAGCTGGTGGCCAGCAAGCCCTACTCCGGAAGCATCAGCAAGAACCGCTTCCCGATCGCGGTCGGCAACAATGCCGAGCACCCCGGGCGCTGGGCGCGGGCCGACATCCGCGAGGCGCGGATCTGGTCACGAGCGCTTAGCGAGGCCGAGCTGAGCGGCAAGGGGGGAGATCGCCAGGAGGGGCTGGTCTTCGAAATGCGGCGCCAGGACATGCAGCGCAGCGCGGTTGCTGCGTCGAATCCCCATGCGAAGCGGGGCTGGTTCATGGCCTACGGCGGCGACTATGGCCCACCGGAACTGCCCAGTGACGATAACTTCTGCTGCAACGGGCTGGTCTCCGCCGACCGGGTGCCGCACCCGGCCATGGCCCAGCTCAAGAAGGTCTATCAATACGTGCACTGCGAGCGCCTGGGCTCACGGGAAAAGCCCAGCGTCAAGATCATCAATCGTTATGACTTCCGGCAGCTGGACGAACTCGTCTACGGGCGTTGGCAGCTCTTGGGCGACGGGGAGCTTTTGCAGGAGGGCGATCTCGCCGAGCTGGCGATTCCCCCGGGGCAGAGCGCGATTAGGGAGATTCCTCTCCAGGCTTTGAAGGCCCCGGCGCCGCTGCTGCTGACCCTGCGTGTTTCCTTCCACAGCAAGCGGACGACGCCTTGGTATCCCGCCGGCTTTGAGCTGGCCTGGGATGAGTTTGTCTTGAGCGATGTGGATGTCGCCCAGCTCGAAGGTGGCCTCGACCGGAACGCCGCGGCGGTGGCAATTCGCGTCGAGAGCAAGGAGGGCGAGAGCGTGATCGAGGCCGGGCCGACGCGTTGGATCTTCGCTGAGCGCCTTGGCCTGCTGCGTTCTTGGAGCATCGCTGGCCAAGAGCAGTTCCAGGCGCCGATGCGGCCTTCGTTCTGGCGGGCCCCGACCGATAACGATCGGGGCAGTCGCATGCGCAGTCGCTTGGGCGCCTGGCGTGGTCTCGGAGCCAAGTGGAAGGCCGAGGAGCTGCAGCACGAGCAGCCCGCTCCTGATCGGCACCTTATCATCGCCCGTGGGTCGCTCGGCATTGGCGACGCCATGCTCGAACTCCGCTACGAGTTCCTCAGTAGCGGCGAGCTGCGCTTGGAGCAGAAGCTCTTGCCTGGGACGGCCAAGCTCCCGGAGCTACCTCGCTTTGGGGTCAGGATCACCATGCCGCAGGCCTGTAGCCAGCGCCTGCGCTGGCTGGGGCCGGGGCCCCAGGAGAGTTATTGCGACCGTAAGGAGCTCAAGCTCGGGGTCTACCAGAGCACGCCCGCGGATGAGTTTGTCTTCGAGTACGTGGAGCCTGGCGAATGCGGGAACCATGTGGATGCACGCTGGGTGTCGCTGCGCGGGCAGAAGACGGGTGCGGGCTTGCTCGCGATCGGCTTGCCCAAGATCTCCTTCAGTGCCCTGCCCTGGTCCAGCGAGGAACTCGAGCGGGCGAAGCATCCCTTCGAGCTACCGAGTAGCTCCGTAACCCAGCTCCACTTGGACATGAAGCAGATGGGCGTCGCTGGCGACAACAGCTGGGGGGCCCAGCCCTATCCTCCGTATCGCCTGCGGGCTGAAGATCTTGTCCATCCCTTCCGGCTGCGGATCAAGAGCATCGTCTCTCGTGAGATCCGCGAACAACGACTCTGGTATTCCAACGTAAACCTCGAACGTAAGTAATCATCGAGGGCTGGACATGCAGCTAACGACTCTTGACGTGCTCACCTTCGTAGCGTTTTTGGCGCTCGTAGTCTTTGTTTCGCTTTGGGCTTCGCGCAAGGAGAAAAGTGGCGAGGATTACTTCCTCGCTGGGCGCAAACTGACCTGGCCCTTGATCGGCTTCTCGCTGATCGCCTCGAATATCTCGACTGAGCACTTCGTCGGGATGGCGGGCTCGGCCTTCGGTCGTATTGGACTGGCGATCGCCAGCTACGAATGGATGGCGGCGATTACCCTGGTGATCGTTGCTTGGTGGTTGCTGCCCAAATTCTTGAAGTGCGGCATCTACACGATGCCGGAGTATCTCGAATACCGCTACGACGGCGCCACGCGCAGCATCATGGCCGTGTACCTGATGCTGCTCTACGTGCTGGCGCTATTGGCGACGGTGCTCTACAGCGGCGCCCAAGGGCTCAACGGGATCTTTGGCTTCCCCGAGATGATGGTGGATAGCTTCGGCATGAGCGCCGAAAACGCGGTCTACTGGAGCACGGTGGCCGGGGCCTGGTTTATCGGCATCGTTGCGGCGATCTACACGGTATACGGCGGCCTCAAGGCTGTGGTCTGGTCGGATCTTCTGCAGGGGGCCGCGCTGCTGATCGGCGGCGCCCTGGTGCTCTACCTCGGGCTCAAGATCGTGGGCGGAGGCAGCGTCGGCGAAGACGGTGGCGTAGTCGGCGGCAGTGTGATGGAGGGGTGGAGGATCTTCTCCGAACAGAATGCCGACAAGCTGCACGTGGTGCTGCCGTGGAACGACCCCGACGTCCCCTGGCTCGCGGTCTTCGTCGGCGGACTCTGGATCCCCAACCTGTTTTATTGGGGGCTCAACCAGTTCATTACCCAGCGAACCCTTGGGGCCAAGTCGCTGGCGGAGGGGCAGCGAGGCATCTTCCTCGCCTGTTTCTTCAAGCTCTTGATCCCCTTCATCATTGTCATCCCCGGGATTATCGCTTTTCAGCTCTACGGCGATGCCGTGCTGGCCAAGGCGGGTGGCGATGTCGCTAAGGCCGGCGAGCTAGCGTATCCGCACCTGATCGCCACCATCATGCCGCCGGTGCTGCGAGGGGTGATGCTGGCGGCCCTGGCTGGTGCGGTGATGAGTTCGTTCAACTCGGGGATCAATTCAGCGGCGACGATCTACACCATCGATATCTACAAACGCTACCTGCGACCGAATGCCGAGACTGGGCAGCAGATGCGTATGGGGCGTATTGCCACTGCGGTGATCGCGATTGCCGCCTGCCTGATCGCGCCGCTGCCGGGGAGCTTTGAGGGGGTCTTCGCCTATATCCAGGAGATCTGGGGCTTTATTAGTCCGGGGATCGTAGCGGCCTTCCTCTTTGGCATCCTCCTGCCGCGGGCGCCGGTATTTGCCGGTAAGTTGGTGCTGCTACTCGGGCCGCTGCTCTACGCGATATGCCGGGTGCCGAAGTGGGTCCTCGACGGGCAGGGTTACAAGATCCTCGCTGACGAATCGGGCTCGCGCGTCGTGCAGCAGCTGGGGACGGAGCAGGTGACGGTCGAGGGGCCCTTGGCCTGGGTCTACTCGTTCAACAACCTGGCCTTCTTGCACCACATGGCGCTGGTCTTCTTGGTGCTCGCGGCAGTGATGCTGCTGGCGACCAAGCTGAAGCCGCTGGCGCAGCCGGTGAGCTATCCCAATAGCGGCCTCGATGTGCGGGTGCCCATGAGCTCCTATGTCTTGGGCAGCCTGATCATCGCGGCGACGGTGCTGCTCTACGTGCTCTTCTGGTAGCTCTTGTAGCTCTCGCTAGCAGGGCAGCCGTGGCAGCATCCCGGGGCCGGCTTCGGCGAAGGATGCGGCATCGCCGCGGAGGTCCAAGCCGAGGCTTTTGGGGAGGCTGGGGGCGAGGATGCTCTCTTGGTAGAGGGGGAAGCGTCCGCTCCAGCTCTGGCGCGGGTTCATGAGCCCAATCAGGTCGCCGAGCAAGGCCATCGCCACCGGGAAGCTGTCGCCCGCCGGCCCGCTTTGGACGAACTGCCCGTGCTTGTTGGTCTCGATCACGACCAGGTGCTCGTTGCCGGAAGTTCTGGCGAAGAGGCTGTCTTGCGGCACCGCCATCGGCGACACGCAGGCTTCGACCTGTCCAGCGTCTATTCGCGCGTAGGCGAGGAGGCGGATGACGTATCCAGTGTTGGCGCTGCGCTGGACTAGCTCGGCGTTGAGATCATGGATTCCTCGCACGAGTTCTTGGGGCAGGGTCACGCGCTTGCCGAGTGCTCGGGTCAGCAGGTGCGCGAGCTTCTGGGCGCTGTCCCAAGCCGAGAGGTCGAGCTGGGGATCAGGATCGCAAAGACCCTCCTGCTGGGCTTTCTTGAGAGCTTCCTCCAGGGTGCTGGTGCTGGTGAGTTCCTCCAGGACCCGATTGCAGGTGGCCGAGAACATGGCGCGGATGCTCCGCACCTGGCCCTGCTGGAGTAGCCGGTCGCTGGTGTTCAGCAGGGGCCAGGAGGCAGCGATGGCGTCGCGGTAGACGAACTGCGAGGCGCTCTTGGCCGCAAGTTGCTCGAGCTCCTCGCCGTGGGCACGAGCCAGGGCCTTGCTTGGGCTCAGCACCGAAATCCCCCTGGAGAGGAAGCTCGCGACCTGATCCTTGCAGTCGAGGTTCCCAGTGAGTTCAAGGACTAGGTCGAGTTCCTCCTCTGTGGCAAAGGCGGCCGGGTCGCTGCGAAAGCGCAGTCCCTCGAACTCGCCTGCTCGTTCGGCATCGGGGTCACAGACCGCGGCGATCTCGATGCGGAGCCGGTGCTGCTCGAGGATTTGCTCTTCTTGCTCGTGCAGCAGCTGGACGAAGTCCTTCGCCAGCTCGCCGCCGCCGAGTAGGCCCAGCCGCACCAGCTTTGCTTCGCGCTCGCTGACGCTCGGCAGGGCCGCCTCTTCGCCATCGAGGAATTCCCGGAGGAAGCCGCCGATCTGCTGGGTTTCGAGGAGAAAGGCGTCATGTCCATGTGGGGAGCGGATCTCGCGATATTGGACGTCTCCCCCGAGCTGGCGGAGTAGGTCGGCGCCAAAGAGCACTTCCTTGGCGGGGTAGAGATTGTCGCTGGAGATCCCCAGCACCAGCATCTTGCTGCGCACCTGGCGCAGGGCCTGGCTGAGGTCGCCGCGCCCTTCGCCGACGTCGTGCAGGTCCATCGCCCGGCTGAAGAGGAGGTAGGTGTAGGGGTCGTAACGCTTGACGATGCGCTTGCCGTGGAAGCGCAGCCAGGACTCGATATTGAAGACCCCGGGCTTGGCGAGGCTGCCCTTGGGCTTTTGGAACCATTCGCGCCCGAAGCGCTCCTCGAGCCCTGGGCTCGAGCGATAACTCAGCATGCCGATGCCGCGGGCGAGCATCTGGCCTAGCTTGCCGACCACCTCTTCGCCGTCGAGGTCCTGTTCGATGCCGCGGCGCTGCAGCCAGTTGAGCCCGATCTGGTGGGCGCTGGTTACCAGGGGCGCGGCGACTACGACACAGCGTTCGGCCAGGTCTGGCTCTTCGATGGCCCACTCCCAGGCGATCATGCCGCCCATCGAGGGGCCGATGACCAGGGCCAGCTTGTCGACCCCGATTTGGTCGAGGAAGAGCTTTTGCACCCGCATTATGTCGCGCGGGGTGAGCAGCGGGAATCGCTTGAGCCTGGGCTTGCCGTCGGGCCCCGGGGAGCGCGGCCCGGTCGTGCCGTAGCAGCTGCCGAGCAAGTTGGGGCAGAGCACCTGGTAGCGATCGGTGTCGATGGCGCGGCCGGGGCCGATGAGCTCTTCCCAGAAGCCGCGTGGCTGCTCGGCGAACTCCCCGGTCGCGTGGGGGTCCGCCGTCATCGGGTGGACCAGGAGCACGACGTTGTCGCCAGTGGCGTTGCGCTGCCCCCAGGACTCGTAGCAGACCTGCAGTTCGTGCAGCTCGCCGCCCATTTGGGTCTGGAAGGGGGCGTCTAGGGGGATTTCCACGAACTGCCCCAGCTCCTTGGTCGGAGAGTCCCAGATCAGCTCACGGTCTTCGTTCATTGCTCTTCTCATGCAGGTGCCGGGAAAACGGATCTGGCAGAGATAGCAGCGGGGTGGGGGTGGGGCCAGCGAGAGTTCTGACGATGCGCTGCTGCCTGGGGCCAGCTTGCGCCGGCGGCTGGGATATGGCCCTGAAGGGGGGCCGCCCTCGCCCAGAGGATCGCGAAGGAAATCGAGGGCAAGGGCATGCTTCCCAGGACTCGCTTCGGCAAGATTCTTCGCTGCCAGCTCTGCGCTCCGGAAACGGGCGGGGAGCTTCCTGGCCTTTGCAACCTCGAACCTTTGAACGCTCGAAGAGGACTTGCGCCTCTTTCGCGCAACGCCAGGGCCCGCCCCGCGGGCCTGAGATGGAGAACTCTCATGACTGATATGCACGAAGCCATCAAGGAATACGTCATCGACGAATACATCGACGAGGATGATGACATCGAGGTCGAAAACGACACGCCGCTGATCTCGTCCGGCATCGTGGACAGCTTCTCGATGGTGTCGCTGAAAGCCTTCGTCGAGAAGAAATACGGCATCAGCCTTCCCGACAGCGAGGCGACGCCGGAAGCCTTCGACACGGTGGACGCCATCGTCACCCTGGTCAAGAAGTTCCAGAGCTGAGCGCATAGGAGGCGCACCATGGTTTACAGCGAAGCTACGCGTGCTCAGTTCGCCGAGGAGATCAAGGAGATCCAATCCAAGGGGCTCTACAAGGAGAAACGCTTTATCTGCTCGCAGCAGGGAGCGGAGATCACGGTGGAGTATCCCGAGGGTGCCGAGCAGGAGCAGGTCCTGAACTTCTGCGCCAATAACTACCTCGGTCTGGCTGCGCATCCAGATGTGATTGCGGCCGCCCACCAAGGGCTGGACGAGCGTGGCTTTGGTATGAGTTCGGTGCGCTTTATCTGCGGAACCCAGGACCTCCACCGTGAGCTGCAGAACAAGATCACGGATTTTCTGGGGACCGAAGACACCTTGCTGTTCCCGTCTTGCCTGGACGCCAATGCCGGCGTGTTCGAGGCGATATTGGGGCAGGACGACGTCATCATTGCGGACCGCCTGATCCACGCCTCACTGGTGGATGGTATTCGTCTGTGCGCGGCGCATTACGACACCTTCAAGCACATGAACATGAAGCACCTGGAGAGGAAGCTCCAGGAGCATCAGGACAAGCGCAGTCGTCTGATCGTCACCGACGGTGTCTTCTCGATGGACGGCGATTTGATCCAGCTCGACGAGGTGGTGGCCCTCGCCGAGAAATACGACGCCATGCTGCTGGTTGACGATAGCCACGCCAGCGGCTTTATCGGCAAGACCGGTCGCGGCACGCACGAGCACTTCGACGTGATGGGCAAGGTGGATCTGATTACGACCACCTTCGGCAAGGCCCTGGGCGGCGCTTCGGGCGGCTGTGTTTCGGGCCGCAAGGAGCTGATCGAGCTTTGCCGGCAGAAGGCGCGCCCCTATTTGTTCAGCAACTCCCTGGCGCCGAGCATCGTCAAGGCCTCAATCAAGGTCTTCGAGATGCTGAGCGCTTCCACGGAGTGGCGCGACAAGCTGGAGTGGAACGCGAAGTACTTCCGCGAGCAGATCGTCGAGGCCGGCCTCTGCATTCGTGAGGGGGATACGCCGATCGTCCCGGTCATGCTCTTCAATGCCAAGCTCGCCAACGACATGGCGCGCGACATGTATGCCGAGGGCATCTATGTCGTCGGCTTCTTCTTCCCTGTCGTGCCGGCCGGTGCCGCGCGGATCCGCGTGCAGCTCTCTGCTGCCCATGACAAGGACATGATCGATAAGTGCGTCGCCGCCTTTAAGAAGGTGGGCGAGAAATACGGCATTCTCGGTCTCGATAAGAAGGGCATTATCGAGAAGTACGGGATGTAGCGGGATGCGGTCGCCCAGCGCCCGCGCCCGGATGCCCCAGCATCAAGGTAACAGTCGTGCTTGATGCCGGGGCTTTCTACCAGGTTCCCCGGGCCTTTGCCGTGTCACTTGCGAGTCTCTTTCAAGAGCCAGCTGAGCCCGCGCCTGCGCTTCCGGCGCTCTTCTCAAGCGAGGGCTTGGTACGTTGACATCAAGTTGGAGTAGCGGCTTTATTACAATCTGATCAAGGGCGATCTTTGCTTCGACCTCATCGGTGCGAGCGGTGGCATCGTCGGAAGTTCCGGTGGTGGGGGGGACCACCGTGGCCTCGAGGCGGCGCCTTTCAAGGCCCACCGGGTCGATGGCTGTCCTGGCTCTGCGAAGGGTGGAGTGCGCTTGGGTAGAGCTTGGCCGCAAGGAGCTGATCGAGCTATTCCGGCAGAAGGCGCGGCCCAATCGGTTCAGCGACGCGCTGGGCAGAGCACAGGCAAGGCCTCGACCTAAACCTTCGACAGGCTGAGTGCCTCCATCTAGGGGCACGACAAGCTGGAGAGGAAGGCGCATTCCTTCCGTGAATCGTTCTCTCCCGCCCATGACAAGGACATGATCGATACCTGTGCCGCGGACTTCGAGAAGGTGGGCGAGAAGTACGGAATGTAACGGCATGTCATCGCGCAGCGCCGGCGCTCTGCCATCCTGCGAAGAGGGGCGGAGTCGGCTGCTTGTACTGGCGGACCATTTGTTAAGAATCGGCTAAGTCCATGCCTTCGCTTGCTTCGTGATTTGAAGGAGATTGCAGGAGAAAGCATGGAACATAAGCGGCCTCGGCCTCGTCACGTCGATCAGCGTTCTGCGTGGAATATATCTCACGCACGCAGCTGAATCGCCCGGATGACGACGGCCCTGAACAGGGTGTTGATGTCGATGGCTGGGCCAGCTCAGCATCCCTTCCCTTCCACTCTTTCGATAGGGTTCCATGAACAAGCTTCTCCTCCCAGCCATGACTCTTGCTTTGGTCACTCTCGCCCAGGCTCAGACGGCGGTGACCTTCCCCAATACCTTGCCCGGCTCTTACAGCGCCAACTCCTGGCCCTTCAACAACACCGCTACGAGCGGCTTCCGTACCCAGTTCATCTATGACGGATCGATGCTGGGCGTGAACTACCCGGTGCTGATCCAGCGCCTTCGCTTCCGGCGCTCGAGTACCTCAACGACCACGGGCTCCCAGACCCAGGTGACCTGCTCCCTGTCGACGAGCCCGGTCAAGTGGAACGCGTTGACGACGACCTTCGCCAATCAAGTCGGCAAGGACGTGAAGCAGATCTTCAAGGGCACGATGCAGTTCAATGCGACGCCTTGGTACGTCGACATCAAGCTGAAGGTGCCCTTCCTCTACGACCCGAGCAAGGGCGACCTCTGCTTCGACTTCATTCGCGCGAGCGGCGGCGTCGTCACCAGCCCCGGCCCCGGTGGCTACCACCGTGGCACAGCGGCGGCGCCCTTCAAGGCCAACCGGGTCTATGGCAGTCCTGGATCCCCGACCGGGAGGCTCAACAGTGGTTCGGCCGCGGCCAATGGCTATGCGAACGCCTGCGAAGTGACCTTCCTTCCGGCCAAGGGCCTCTACGCTGGTTTTGTCGCCAAGCCGGTCCTGGGCAAGAGCCCGCTCAAGGTGCAGTTCACCGATAAGAGCTACAGCTCCGATGCCGGTGGTGTGAAGAGCTGGGCCTGGGACTTCAACGGCGACAACAAGATCGATTCGACGCTGCAGAACCCGACCTATACCTATACGGCCAGTGCCTTCGATACCTACTTCGATGTCTCGCTGACGGTCACCGATGCGGCACACCCGAAGAATACGCTCACGATGAAGAAGTTCATCCGCGTCAATCCTTCGACGGCGAGAGAAGAGGACTTCGGCAAGGGCACTTTCAACAAGTCTGCCCCGTCGCCGATCCTCATGCCGAAGAACACGAACCACTTCATCTCCAGGACTGTCCGTGGCTTCCACTTCCAAGCTCCTGGCTTGTTCATTGTCAACGGCTTCGAATGCCCGAATGACCATGCGACCAAGCAGACGGACCAGACTGTTTCGGTGTACCGCCTAAAGGCCGCGCCGCCCTCCTACCCGACCACGCTTACCCCGACCGCCGCCGATCTCGTCTTCCATGGCACCGGCAAGGCCGGCACGGTCTTACGCCCGAAGGCCCCGATCATCTTCAAGAAGGGTGAGCACTTTGCGATTCTTGGTGCCTGTCACAGCGGCGCCACCGGGAACAACTACAACAGCTACGGCCAGGGCGGCTGGAAGACGACTGTCCTGAAGCAGCCGATTACCTGCAATCGCTTGATCATGCAGACCGATCACAAGGTCAATAAGGGCCTGGGTCCGATCGCTGATGATGGGAGTTCCTTTTCCATCGCCCGCGTCTGGGTCCACGTTCTTGGCAACACCTCGACTTTGGTCCCCGAGTTGACTTCGAGCGCGCGTCCGATTCTCGGCACGACGACGAATCTTGAGTTCACCGGCAACCTGGCGACGGCCCAGGCTGGCGTCCTCTTCCTCGGTGTTGGCCGCATGCCTGTTCCGATCCCGACGCCTTTCGGCTCGCTGTTGATCAAGCCGCCCTTCCTGATGAACCTCGTGATCCCTGGCGGCAAGGGCACGATCCCGGTGCCGATTCCGAACAACAACTCCCTGAAGGGTGTCGTTCTCGATTGGCAGGCCCTGGTCTTCGATATCCCGGGTGGCTACTTCGGCATGAGCAACGGCACGGAGTGGTACCTCGGCTTGAAGTGATCGCGAGGGACCCGCATGAGGTCGCCTGCTAGGTGACCAGGGCGCGCCCCGGGGGCCTTCTTGGCCCTCGGGGCGCGTTGCGTTTTGTTGGAGGGGCTTTTTCGCAGGTGCTTTTTCGTTGCAGGCCGTCCCGCTTGCCAGGCCCTGTTCAGGGAGGGCTGTTCCGCTGTCTCGGGCAAGGCTTGATCCAGCTACGAGCGCTCTGGAAGATGCCTTTAGCCATGCCTGTTGCCGCCTCAGAGCTGGCTTCAAGGCGCTGCGTCAGGGGGAGACGGCCTCTCCTCTACTTCCTTGGAAGGAGTAACCCGATGGCAAAGAAGATCGTCAAAGTTGAAGGTGTGCAGGGCAGCAGTTTCAAAATGGAACTGACTGCCGGTAACCACACGGTTGTTATCGATCAGCCCAAGCCCATGGGCGGAACGGATGCGGGTCCCAATCCTCTCCAATACGGCCTCTTCGCCCTTATCGGTTGCATTGGCGCCATAGGCCGGATTATCGCCAACCAGAGGAAGATGGAGATCAGGGGCTTCAAGATCAGCTGCGAAGCTGAGCTGAACACCGATAAGCTTCTCGGGCAGAGCGATGCTGAGAGAGCTGGCTACAAGTGGGTCAAGGTCGTTACCGAGATCGACGCGGATATGACAAAGGAAGAGAAGGCCGCCTTTGTCGCCGAGATCGATGAGCGTTGCCCCATCTCGGATGTCTTTCTCAACGGCACCGAGGTCCGCTTCGAGACCGTTTAGCCTCACGTGAATAACGCGGGCGCGGTAGCGGCGGGCGCCGTCCTCTTCGTTGCTCCCCCCTGCCTACTCCGGGTTGTTCTGGCTGTCTGGGGCTGCTATCCCCTAGTCCTGGGCCGTAGGCCGGGGGCCAAAGAGCCTAGGTCGGTATCGCGGGCAGCGATACCGACCTGCGCCCTTCTTATTCATGCTCCAGCTTGGTTTCGACGCTTCGGATCTTGTCGTCGATGCTCTGCTCGCGATCGGTGCGGGTGCCCACCCGCATGGTCGTGGAAATGCGAGGGGCGCCCATTTCGTGGACGATCTCGTGGCAGCGTTTGACCGCGGCCATGACCCTGTCCCATTCGCCTTCGACATTGGTGCCGTATCCGTGGAGCTGGTGGGAGAGCTGCGCCTCGTCGAAGACCTGCTCGCAGGCGGCGATGTACTTGCTTACGGAGCTGCCGACTCCGATCGGCACGACACAAAGATCGATGATGACGTTCATGGGATCCTCTGAGGAGTAGCGGGTACGAACTCCCAGAATAGCTACTTGTCGATCTGGACGCGCGCCACCTCGTGGATCTGTTTGTTCTCCTCGAGCTTTATGGTTTTGCGGGTCAGCTTTTCGTACTTGCCGCCCCAGTCCTCGTAGATCGTCACCAGCACCTTGCTCCGGGCGCTTGCCCGGTTGCGTCTACGGGCGAAGTAATGGGCTTTGATCTGATACACGCCATGCTGGGCCTGAGGCAGAACATACATCTCCGGACCGTAGCCTTGGGTGACGTCTCTCGTCAGCCTGCCGCCGATCTTGGTGCGGGGGTGTTCGTAGTAGCAGTGCTCACCGCCTGGCTCCCAGACATGGAGATCGATGTCGCTGTTGCCGGTATTCCACTCGATGACGACCAGCAAGTCGGCGCGGTCCAGCTTGAACTCGCGTCCGAGGCTTTCCTGGCGGTTTTTTGCGTAGTCCAGGACCCGGCTCCGTTTGCCCTCTTTGCTCAGCTTGCGGAGTAAGTGCAGATACTCCATTGTCGCGATCTTACGGAACTCACCGAAGCGCTCGTGCCAGGTACCGGCCAGGCAGATTTCGTAGTAGAGGAGAGCAAGCTCTTCGGCCTGCATCGAGCGAAGGCAGCGGGCAAGACCGAGCCAGTTGACCGGCTCGTAGGGCCGCTTTTCTGCCAGTGTTCGCAGGAGGTGATAGGCCTTGTCGCCACGGCCCCAAGCCTCGGTGCTGTAGGCGACGTCGCGCAGCAGCACCAGGTCGCCTGGGCGATTTTCGATCAGAGAGCTGAGGGCGCGGATGGCATCGGCGGCGCCCGCCAAATCGAAGCGCCGCTTGGCTTCGGCGCTGACGTTGTCGTAGTCCAGCTTGCGGCTGGCGAGCTGCTCGCTGAGCTTGCCGGAGATGTCCTTCCAGGTGAGCAGCTTTGGGGTCAAGGGCTTGCTCGCGATGTAGAAGCTCTCTACCGGCAGTTCGTCGATGAGTAGCTGGACACTCTTGGCGAGCTCGAAGTTCAAGCCCGGCGCCTTGGCCAGGCCTGTGAGCATGGCTTGGAACTCGGCCTTGGCGTCGCGCAGGCGCCCGGCGAGCTTTGCCCTGGCCTGCGCTAGCAGCTGGCTGGCTGGCTGCTTCTTGACGAAGTAGCTGTGCTCCTGCGGTTGGATGCCGAAGCGCTGGTACTCGGCCTCGCTCTCCAGCATCAGCAGGGAGCAGCTTGGTCCGGCTACCCGGAAGTAGCTGGCGTAGACCTCGGCTTCGGCTTGCAGAGCCCAGGAGTAGTCTTCGAGCCCACGGGTCGCCACCTCTCCGTAGACACGGCTGGCGAGTTCGCTGTCGATGCGGGCGTTGAGTTTGCAGCGGACGACCTGCTCGGCGCTGCCGCGCCGGAGCTTCAATACGACTTCGGCGCCATCCTTCGGATGTCCGCGGCCGACAAGGGTCAGGGCCTGGCCGGGGTAGATCACCGTTGGGCTACCGGCGAGCATCAAGTCGCTGCAGGCATCGCATTCCACCGCCTGCAGCTGCCACGGCGCCGTGCGGTGGGCGCGGGCGGCTTTGGCCAGCTGATCCTCGCTGGTGACGGCAAAGAGGGCGCCGCCGCTCTCGCGTGTCAGCCTGGTGAGCATGCCCAGGTCTGTGCCGCTCATGCCGCTGCGGTAGGCAAAGAGCGCGCTCACGCGCTCGCTGCTCTTGAGGATCTGGCTGAGCTTGTGCCCGGCCTTCTCGCCCCAGGTCGCTGCACCGTCGCTGAGCAGGAAGACCGGGTAGGAGCTCTTGGCGCTCGCCGGGAGGAAGCTCGGCTGCGCCGCCTGGCGCAGCGCCGCTTCGAGGTCGGTCGCGCCTTCGAGCGAGAGCCCATCTGTATGGGCGAGCAGGGCCTTGCGCGTTGCCGCGTCGTTCTTGGCCCAGGAACTCATCCACCAGCGGGCGCCGACGTCGAAGAACAGCACGTTGAAGCGGGCGATGCGGTCGGCGTTCGTCTCGAGGATGGCCTGCAGTAGCTTGCGCTGGATGGGGAAGGCGTTAGGCCCGCTGCTCAGTGAGGTATCGAGGAGGAAGAGCGCCTCCTCCTGCCGCAGATCGCTCTCCTTGGCCTCGAACTCTGGGGTGAAGCGCGCCGCAAGGTAGGGGCCGGTCTTGGGGTCGATGCTACAGAGGGCGAGGTTCTGGGGGCCGCTGATGCGAACTTCGATCGTGCGTGTCTCCGGATCGCTAAGGTTCCAGTAGAGCCGGCCCTCGGCTTCTTGCGGATCCTCTCCGGTGCTCAGCGTGACCTTTTGCCCTGGGACCTTGCTGAGCTCGATGTCGACGCTGCGGCGCATCTTGCCGGCCGGTAGGTCGAGGCGATACAGCCAGTCGCTGCCGAGCTTGCTCAGGTCGACGTCGTAGCCGAAGACGATGCGGTGCAGTTGGCCGGGCTCGAGGGGGAAGACCCGGGTGCTGAACACGCCGGCGCCGCTCCATTCCATCAGCGCTGGGTCGACGCGCTGCCGAACGGTCTCGTCATAGGCGTAGGCGGCCTTGCGTCGCGGGAGCAGGCGGGCCTGCTTCGGATGTTTGAAGCTCTTGAATCGGTCGCGCAGCACATCCTCGGGGAGCATGCCCATTTTCCGCGCTTCTTCGGGGCTGTAGAGCACGTCGCCGATCAGCACTGGGAGCTTCCTCTCGAGTTCGACCTTGCCGAAGGCGAGATACCAGGGCGTAGCCCCGGTGGGCAGGCGCAGCTGGAACGTGCCTTCGAACTGCTGCTTCCGGTCGTTGCGGTAGTAGCCGTCGAGCAGGACCCGGGCGCGGAATCCGTCGATGCGGACCTTGACCTGCAGCGCCTCTTGCGGGAGTTCCTCTTTGTCGCCGACCTTCAGCCGGCTTTGGTGGGGCAGGATCTGGCTGCGCTTCCAGCTGCGGACGTGTTTCTTCTCGGCCGCCTCGCTCTTGGGCGCCTCGCTCTCGGTCGCCTCGCTCTCGGCCGCTGGCATGGCTTTGGGAAGTAGCTCTTCGTCGTCCTGGGCTGAGGCCGCGTCGTCGCTCTCTAGGTATCGCGCCTGGGGGAGCGCGGGTTCCGAGGGCTTCCTGGACTTCGGTTCGGCTTCTGAGCCACAGGCCCAGAGCAGGAGCGAGAGGCAGAGAAGGAGGAGGAACGGCGGGATTCGTTGCATTTGGGCTCTCCTGGATTCGCGGGCTGCTTGCGCGCGAGGCGCCCCCAACGCCCTTGGCCCGCTTCGGTTCCTGGCGACGCTGAGCTTTCTCTCTTGCGGCCGTGGGGCCACGAGACCAAGAGCCGCCCGCTAGTCGCCGTTCCGCCCAGGGCCGTCTTACTACTCGGCGGCCAGCCGCAGCTGGCCGCAGGCGGCGTCCTTATCGCGCCCACGGTGTCGCCTCGTCGTGACCTTGAGCCCGCCGTGGCGGAGGAAGTCCTCGAAGCGGTGCACCCGCTCCTCGCTGGGGCTTTGCAGTTCTCCGACCAGCTCCGGCACCGGGTTCCAGGGGATCAAGTTGACCTTGCACTGCACTTTGCCGAGCAGGGTCACGAGTTCGCGCGCCTGCAGCTCGCCGTCGTTCTTCTCGGCCAGCAGCACGTATTCGAAGGTTGGCTCGCGGCCAGTCACGCGGTGGTAGTACTGGGCGGCCTGGACCAGCTCCTGCGGCTCGTGCTTGGCGGTTGGGACCAGTTGCTTGCGCAGCGAGGGGTCGGCCGCGTGTAGCGATACCGCCAGCTCATAGCCGCGGCCGCGCTCGGCGAAGGCCCGGATGCGATGGGGATAGCCCGCCGTCGAGACGGTGATCCTGCGGGGGCTGAAGGCCAAAGCCTCGGGGTCGCTGATCCGTGCCAAGGCGCTGAGTAAGGATTCGAGGTTGAGCATCGGCTCGCCGAGGCCCATGACGACGAGATTGGTCAGCGGGCGCTCCTTGCCAAGCTCCTCTCGCGCCCGCGCAAACTGCTCGACCATCTCGTGCGCGGCGAGGTTGCGGCGAACGCCGAACAATCCCGAGGCGCAGAACACGCAAGCGACCGGGCAGCCGACCTGAGAACTTATGCAAAGGGTGCAGCGCTCACCCTCGGGGATGAGCACCATCTCGATGCGCTCTTCGTCCTCCAGGGAAAGCAGCAGCTTGGTCGAGCCATCCGAGGACGGCGCCCGTTGCAGGACCTTGTGGGAGCTGAAGTGGATCCTCTCAGCGAGCCGCGCGCGCAGCGCCTTGGAGAGATTGCTCGCCCCCTCGACATCGAGCAGGCCCTTCTCGAAGACCCACTGCGTGAGCTGCCGCAGTTGGAAGGGCTTCATGCCAAGCTCTTGGCCGAGTTCGGCGAGCTCTTCACGGCTCAGCGCGTGAACGCTGGGGACGGCGCGCCTAGGCGCGCTCACGCTCGCTGCTCTCCGCGCCGGAATCCTCGGCCGGGTCCGGCTGCGGCGTATTTTTCTTCGGCGTCTTGGGTCCCTTGTTCTTGCGGGCGATGGGGGAGAGCTTTGGCTCTTCTTTCCCCTCGACGCTGGCCGGGCTGAGCGTGACCTTGACCGGTCCACTCGCCGAATGCTCGGGCAGGGAGTAGCGCAGATCGAGGAGCAGCGACTCGAAGATGGAGCGCAGCGCCCTAACGCCGGTTTCTTCGTGCATGACCCGCTCGGCGATGAGCTCCAGCGACTTGCGCGGCACCTCAAGCGCTGAGCCCTCGATGCGGAAGTACTCTTCGTACTGCTTGACGATGGCGTTGCGCGGCTCAGTCATCACGCGCACCAGGTCATCACGCGAGAGCGAGCGCAGGGTGGCGACGACCGGCAGGCGGCCGACGAACTCGGGGATGAGTCCGAACTCGACGAGATCCTTCTGGTTGAGCTTGGGGATGAGTCGATCACGCTCGGTATAGGCCTCTTCCGCAAGCTTCTTCTCTTCTTCGTCCTCATCGCCGAAGCCGATGACCTGGTGGCCGAGCCGACGCGCGATCAGGTCCTCGACGCCGGTGAAGGTGCCGCCGCAGATGAAGAGGATGTTCTCGGTGTTGAACTGGATGTAGCTCTGCTCGGGATGCTTGCGTCCGCCCTGAGGTGGCACGTTGGCCACGGTGCCTTCGAGAATCTTGAGCAGGGCTTGCTGGACACCTTCGCCGGAGACATCGCGGGTAATCGAGACGTTCTGGGTCGTGCGCCCGATCTTGTCGACTTCGTCGATATAGACGATGCCATGCTGGGCGCGTTCGGTCTCGAAGTTGGCCGCCTGGAGCAGCTTGAGGAGGATGTTCTCGACGTCTTCGCCGACGTAGCCGGCTTCGGTCAGGGTCGTGGCATCGGCGATCGCGAAGGGCACGTCGAGCACCCGAGCCAGGGTGCGTGCCAGCAAGGTCTTGCCGGATCCGGTGGGGCCGACTAGGAGGATGTTGGACTTCTCGAGTTCGACTTCGCTGTTTTCGCTTTGCTGCCCCTTGGCCTGGAGCCGGCGGTAGTGGCTGTAGACCGCGACCGAGAGGACCTTTTTGGCGTGCTCTTGACCGACGACATACTCGTCGAGGGCACTGCGAATCTCGGCAGGCGTCGGGACATCCTGGTGAGGGGTGATTCCGACCGTGCTGATCTTGGGGTTACGGCGCTCGTCCTCGGTCAGGATGGTATTGCAGATCTCCACGCATTCGGCGCAGATGTAGATCCCCGGCGGGCCGGCGATCAGAGGTCGCTCAAGCTGGTGCCGCGCTTTATCACAGAAGGAGCAGCGCTCGACGCTACCTTTGCTGCGGTTACTGTTCTTTGCCATGCGAAGGAGCCCGCCTTTTGGGGGGAGACGGGCTGAAGGGCCCTTGAAGTGGGATCTAAGAGTTGGGATCCAGGAGTCGGGATCCAGGAGTCGGGATCCAGGGGGCAGGATCCAGGGGGCAGGGCCTACGGAATGTGAACCCTCGAGGATCGGTATCGCAGCCAGGCGATGGGACGAGGCCGCGCCGAAGCCACCAATCATGACAGAGGGAGCCGATGCTGCAACGTGCAGGATTGCAGCCCTTGCATAAAGATCTGCGAAAACCTGGCTTCCCTCTGATACTGAGGGCCCGCCTAAGGGAGGGCGGGCTGAAGGGCCTCGTCGAATCGCCGGCTGGCGACCCGGTTGGCGACCCGGCCGGCGACTCAGCCGCCGATGACCTCGTCGACGAGACCGTAGTCCAGGGCTTCCTGGGCCGAGAGGAAGTAGTCCCGATCGGAGTCCTTTTCCACCTGTTCGATGGGCTGGCCGCTGTGCTTGGCGATGATTTCGTTCAGGCGCTTCTTCATCTTGACGATCTCGTCGGCCTGGATCGAGATGTCGGCGGCGGTGCCGTGCACCCCGCCCCAGGGCTGGTGGATCATGACCCGGCTGTTGGGAAGGGCGAAGCGCTTGCCCTTGGTGCCGGCGGCCAGCAGCAGGGCGGCCATGCTACTGGCCTGGCCGATGCAGTAGGTCGCAACCGGGCACTGCACAAACTGCAGAGTGTCGTAGATCGCCAGTCCGGCGGTCACTGAGCCGCCGGGGCTGTTGATATAGATCCCGACGTCCTGGGTCTTGTTCTCCTTTTGGAGGAACAGGAGCTGAGCGATCACCGCGTTGGCGACGAGATCGTTCACTTCCGTGCCGAGGAAGATGATTCGATCCTCAAGCAGGCGGCTGTAAATGTCGTACTGCCGCTCGCCTCGGCCGGTCTTCTCGATGACGTAGGGAATATGGTAGTAGCCCTTTGGCGTCACATCGTGCGACATCTGCGCTTCTCTCGCTTGGCTGGACTCTAGGCTGGCGCCAAGGCCGAAGTGACCTTCACACCCAATCCTTCACATCAGGAAAACTCACGCCTGAAAGCTCAAATGAAAGCTCAAATGAAAAGACAGGCGTTCAGAGTGGAGCGGCTGCAGACGTGGATACGCGGCAGCCTCAGGACTCGTCTTCCTCCGGTTTGGCTTCGGTGATACTAGCCTTGTCCTTGAGGAATTCGCGCACCTTCCGGTTGCTCAGCTCGAAGCGGAGTTCCCCGAAGAGGTTTTCCTTCTCGAAGTGCTCCTGAACAGCGCTCAGCTCGGCGTTGTTCTCGCTGGCGATGCGCTGCAACTCCTTACGGACATCGTCTTCGGTGACGAAGAGCTTTTCCTTGCTGGCGATGGCCTGGACCAGGAAGAGGTTGCGGACCACGAGTCGTGAGGTCTCGGTCGCTTCTTCGCGCGCCTCGGCCACTCGCTTTTCGATCTCTTCCTTCGACGCTTTTTGCTGCTCGAGTTCTTCGGCGTAGCGCTTCAGGCGGTTGTTGGCTTCTTCTTCGACGAGGCCCTCGGGGAGGGGGAACTCGTTCTGCGAGAAGAGCTGGTTCAGGATTTCCTCTTCGAGACGGAAGTCCTCGTTGCGGGTCTTCTCTTCGCGGATGCGCTCGCGCAGCTTCTCGCGAAGCTCGTCGGCGCTCTCCATCTCGAAGCCCTTGGCAAACTCGTCGTCGATCTCGGGGCTGACGAAGCGCTGGATCTCGCTCAACTTGACGTGGACCTTGCCCTCTTTCCCACGGGCCTCTTCCTTCTCGAAGGCCTCGGGGTAGCTCAGCTCGATCTCGGTTTCGTCTCCGCTCTTGAGGCCGCGCAGCTTGGTGGCGAAGAGCTCGGCGTCGGTGCCGGCGATCGGGATGCGGGTGCTGAGCTGCATGCCGGACTTCTCGAGGATGATCTCGCCGTCCAGCTCGTAGCGCATGTCCACCTTGGCGAAGTCGCCGTCTTCGAGTTCGGCATCGGCCACGGTCTCAAGCTTGCGCTTGCTCAACGCGAGTTGGTCCAGGGCACCCTGCATCTCCTCATCCGTCGGCTCGGAGCTATTGCGCTCAAGCGCGATGCTCTTGATGTCGCCGACCGTGACCTCGGGGCGCAGGTCGCAATCGACCGTGTAACTGAGGGCTTCGGTCTCGGAGATCGAGTCTTCGCTGATATCGAGGCGTGGGCTGCCGACGATGTCGAGCTTCTGCGAGCCGATCGCTTCGCGGAAAGACTCGGAGACGAGATCTTCCTTGGCGTGCGCGAGGATGGCGTCGCCCATCTGCTTTTGCAGGACCTTGCGGGGAATGCGCCCAGGGCGGAAGCCCTTGAGGCGAACCTGTTGGTTGGCGGCTTTGTAGGCCGCGTCCACGTGCTTCTTGACGGTCTCCGCCGGCACGGTCACCGACAGACGCTTGCGGCAGGGGCCGACTTCTTCAACTCGGACGTCCATTTGAACTCCAGACCCGAAAAAAGGGGCCCAAGAACCTAAAACCGGAGTCCGCGGATGCAAGCTTGCTGCGCTGGCTTGCTGGGCTTCAGTCTCCGAAAAGGCGCCGAAGGCCTCGGTGCCTCTTGATCAGGTCCTCGAGGCCATACTTGGCGTTTTGCTTGCGGAAGCTGGCTAGCTCGGCGGGCGTGGCCTTGGCCTCGCGGAGCATGGCGTGGACCTGGCTGGCGCTGCCCCGGCGACATTCGAGCCGCGCCGCAAAGAAGTAGAGGTCGGAGCTGACCCGGCCCTTGCCGGTATGGCGAATGGCGTCCTTGATGTCTTTGAGCGCCTCGCGCGTCTTGCCAAAGGCTTCGTAGGCGCGCGCCCGCTGCACGTAGACGTAGGGGACGCGGCGGTTGCGTTTGACGCTGTCGCTGAGCTTTTGGAGGATGCTCTCGACGCCGCGTTTGTCGCCCAGGTGACGTAGTCCGATGGCTGCCTGGAAGTTCACCAGCGGGAAGGGATGCTGGAGTAGCTGGCGAAGGGCCTCAAGCAGAGCCTGTTGACCGGTGGCCTGTTGGTTGTCGGCGAATCGTGCGCTTGGCACGCTCTCGATGAGCTCTATGGCCTGGAGCAGCTCTTTCCTGCTGAGCCTTTGGCCGTGCCGCAGAAGCTTGGCCGCGGCGCTGGCGAAGCTGGAGGTATCGGCGGCCCTGCCTTGGGGGGCCTTGACCGGATGCATGCGCTGCAAGGCGGTCTCAAGGGCTAGCCAGCCTTCGCGGCTGTCCAGGGACTCGGCGCATTGTTGCAGGGCTTGCAGGCTCTCTACATAACGCAGTTCGGCCAGGGCGCGCATGGCTGCCACCCGGTGCGCGGGCTGTGGGCGCTTGAGAAAGGGCAGGAGCTTGGGAGCGAGGCTGCGTGCGCCACTACGGCCAATGACCTCAAGCAGGCGCGGCACCAGGCTCTCGGGGGTGAGTGCGAGGAGCGCTTCGAGGGGCTCTGCCAGCAGGGCGCCATCGCAGTAGCTCAGAAGATCGAGAGCCCGCAGGCGGTTTTCGAGCGGGCCCTTGGCAGCGCGCTGCTCAAGTTCGGCACGCCAACTGTCCAGCGGCATCCCCTGCAGGATGCGAAGGCTGTTCTCGGCGATGCTGCGTTTGCTCCGGTCGGGTTTGTCAGGGAAGAGCAAGGGCAGGAGCAGCTCGGGCAACTCAGGGTCGAGCTTGCGGATCTCGCGGAACTTCTCTTCTAAGTAGGAAGCGTTATCGCGGTAGCGGAGCACCAGGTCGGGCCGGTAGCGATCCAGTTTTTTCTCAAGCTCGCTCCGGCGATTTTTCCGGGCTGCTGCCAGGGCGGCGCGGATTTGGCGCCAGAGCCCGGCTTGCTGCTCTTGCTGGGGCGCTGGCTGTGCTTCTGCCTTAGGAACGGCTTTTTCTGGAGCCTGGGCCTTGGGGCCCGGCTTTTCGGGCCGCTGGGCCGAGGCGGGCAGGGCCAGGGTGCTGGCGATAAGGATGCAGGCGATCGGAAACATGTAGGAGAACACGATGGCGCTTGTGCTTCGGTGCCTCAAGGACGAGATGCTATCGTCTCCAGACCCAAATCCTTGGCCGAGTGTCGTGGGCCCACTCGGGCGCTTCTGCCCAGCTGCGTAGGAGAGAGCGCCGTAGCTTTGCCCGTATCTTGAATACTTCGTTCCACATATCTCGCTGTTTCGACGCCGGTAGCTAAGCCGGCTGAGTGCGGCCCAAAGCTCCGATGCAGTCGCTTGTGCAGTTCGATGTCCTCGTCGTTGGTGGGGGACATGCCGGTGTCGAAGCCGCTCTCGCCGCCGCTCGTCTCGGCGCGGTCGCCGGGCTCGTCACCCTGGATCGCCGAGCCCTGGGGCGAATGAGCTGCAATCCGGCCATCGGCGGACTGGCCAAGGGCCAGCTGGTGCGCGAGATCGACGCTTTGGGGGGGGCGATGGGGCTCTGCACTGATCGCAGTGGCATCCAGTTTCGCATCCTCAATGCCTCGAGGGGCCCGGCGGTGCGCAGCCCTAGGGCCCAAGTCGACCGCAAGCTCTACAACGAGGAGATGTGCCGCATCGTCGGCCTGGAGCCGGGGGTGCATGTCGTCGAAGGCGAGGTGAGCGAGCTCCTGGTCGAATCCGGCGGCGAGCTGCGACTCCGCGGTCTGCGGCTCAGCGATGGGCGCGAGCTGGAAGCGAAGGCCGTCGTGCTGACGACCGGCACCTTCCTTGGTGGCGTGCTGCACCGGGGCGAGGAGGAGATCGCTGGTGGCCGGCAGGGCGAGGCGGCGGCGAGCCTGCTCAGCCGCAGTCTGACGGCGCTGGGGCTGCGGCTAGGCCGCCACAAGACCGGCACCCCGCCCCGCCTCGACCGCCGGAGCATCGATTGGGATGGGCTGGAGCGCCAGGACGGGGATCCCGAGCCGCAGGCGTTCTCCAGGCGCAGTGAGCCGCTCGAGCTGGAGCAGCTGCCCTGCTACCTGACCTGGACCAATGAGCGCACCCACCGCTGGGTGGCCGAGCACGCTTCGCTCTCGGCCATCTTCCGCGGGGCGATCCAGGGACCGGGGCCGCGTTATTGCCCGTCCATCGAAGACAAGGTGCATCGCTTTGCCGACAAGGATCGCCATCAGGTCTTCCTAGAGCCCGAAGGGCGTGACTCGCTGGAGGTCTACCCCAACGGCCTCTCGACCAGCCTCCCGGCGGAAGTGCAGCAGCCCTTCCTGCGCACGATTCGGGGGCTGGAGGAGGTGGAGGTCCTGCAGCCGGGCTACGCGGTCGAATACGACTACCTGTTGACCGATCAGCTGCGCGGCGATCTCTCGGTGCAGGGCGTGGGCGGGCTCTTTGCGGCTGGGCAGATCAACGGCACCTCGGGCTATGAGGAGGCGGCGGCGCAGGGGCTCCTGGCCGGCGCTAACGCCGTGCGCCTCGTGCGCGGCGAGGTCCCTCTGATCCTCGACCGCAGCACCAGTTATACCGGCGTGTTGATCGACGACCTCTGCCGGGTCAACCCGAGCGAGCCTTATCGCATGTTTACCAGTCGCGCCGAGCATCGTTTGCACCTGCGCGCCGGTAATGCCGATCTACGGCTGAGCCAAATCGCCTTTGAGTATGGTTTGGTGCCGAGTTCTGAGGCGGAAGCGGCCCGCCAGCGCCGCGAGCTTTTGGATCGAGCCCTGGAGTTCTTGCGCAGGGGCCGCCACCAAGGGCGCGAGTTACTGGCGATACTCCGCCGACCCGGCACCCGCCTCGCCGAGGTGGCGCAACTGGTCGATCACCCCGCCGAGCTAGCCCTCTCGGCAGAGGACGCCGCCGAACTCGAAGCCGAAGCCCTCTACGAGCCCTATCTGGCCCGCTTCGCCGCCGAACGCCAGCGCTTCGAACAAATGGCCGAGCGCTCGCTCCCCGCCGACTTCGATTACCAACGTCTCCAGGGCCTCAAAAGCGAAGCCCGCGAAGTCTTAGAGCGCCGCCGCCCCCGCAGCCTCAGCGAAGCCCGCAACCTCCCAGGCGTAAGCGCCGCCGATCTATCCATCCTGCTCTTGGCCTCCAAGCGCGGCAGCGCTTGAGGGGCGGACCGGCTCCGAGCCTGTGTTGAGCTTGTGCTGGGGAAGCCATGGCCTGCTCAACGCCTGATCGCTTGATCTCCGGCTCTGTCGCAGCTGGCTAACGCTGTGCGTGTCTGCTGAGTAGGAGTATGGGGTAGGGCAAGAGCATGGAGATGGCGAGGACGGCCATGGACCAGGGCAGGCTCTTGTCGAAGAGGAAGCCGGCGAGTGCTAGGGCGATGAGCATGTCCACGGCGCAATGCAGCATCGTGTGGCGAAGGCGGCGGCGACGCTGTTCTTCGTTATGGTTGCCCGTGAGCAGGACGATGAGGGCTGGGATGGCGAAGTGGATGGGCGCGTAAAACGCCGCGATCATCACCCAGATAAGGATCGGGTCCACTGCTTAGCCTGCCTTGCTTCTGTCTCTTTATCTTTGTCGCGCAGCTAGCTGCCCAGCAGCCCCGCCACTAGCCATTGGGTGAGCTGCCGGGGCTGGCGGTGAGGGCCGCTGCGTTTGGTCCTGCGGCCGGGCTTGCCCGGCTGTGAGGGCTACATCTTGTAGTGCCGTTGATCGCGCGCTGCAGCTTCTTCATCTTGCGGCGAGGGGCTCAGAGCTGCTAGGGCGCGCTTGCCTTGGAAAAGGCCGTCTCTGGTAGCGCACGCTGGAGGAAAACCCCCATGGGCTCAGTCCATGGTCTCCGCCACCTTGGTGGCAGCTTTCCGGAAGGGGCACGAAGGCAGCTCCTGGCGCATCAGCGCCTGGCCGCGGAGGCTCGATTCCTTGCGACTTGTCCTTGGCTGGGTTCCGCTAGCGGTTCCCAGGGAAGCGGGCCGCTGCGGGGGAACGGCGTCGACGCTGGTGGCGCGGATGTGTAGGGTCGCTCCGCTTACTTACCCCTTTTGGAGGATTCACCATGAGTGAGCGCCCATTCCGCATCCTGGGCATCCAGCAGGTTGCTATCGGAGGTCTCGATAAGGGCCGTCTGTCGTCGCTTTGGACCAATGTCTTCGGCGTGGAGAAGGTCAGCGACTTTCAGAGTGAGAGCGAGAATGTCGACGAGGACGTCCTGCGCCTGGGCCAGGGCCCCTACGCCGTCGAGATCGACCTGATGCAGCCCCTCGATCCTGAGAAGCGTCCGAAGGTCCACGTGCCACCCCTCAACCACCTGGGCCTGTGGGTCGACGACCTGCATGCGGCCGTGCCGTGGCTCGAGAGCCAGGGAATGCGCTTCACCCCCGGCGGCATCCGCAAGGGCGCTTCGGGGTTCGAGGTCTGCTTTATCCACCCCAAGGGCAACGAGCAGTTCCCCCTCTGTGGGGAGGGCGTGCTGATCGAGCTGGTCCAGGCTCCGGCCGAGGTCATTAAGGCTCTCGGCTAAGACAGCGAAAACGGACTCCAGGGCGGTCGGCATCGGCCGAAGTGGTGAGGCTGGGCACGGGCCTATTCTCATCCTGACTCGGCGAGACTCGCCTTCTTTGAGTCCAAGCTGAGCCAGGGCTCAGTTCCTTCAACAAAGCTCGCAAACCTTCCCTGGTATGCGGGCTTTGCTTGTATTGCTGCTAAACGGCCCCGGGTTTCCCGGATACTCCCAGAGTTGAGAGCAAGGAGTCCTGGGAGGGACGAGTCTTTCGGTGGAACTTCGCGAGCGGGCACTCCGCATGCTATTGGAGCATGCTCTGTCTGCTTTAGCCGCCGTGATCGATCCAGGTCTTCTGGTCTCGACGGCTCATCGCTTGCGCTTGGGCCACTTGCGAGGACCGTAGGACTTGGCCTTTGAGCGGCCGGGCGCGCTGTCGATCTTCTGCACTTTCCGCCTGGGTTCCCACCCCGAGCTACACCGTCTCCGGCTGGACATTGTCGTGCTGCCCCGTGGGGCCGGCTCAAGGCTCGGCTGGCGATTCGTCGAACGAATACTGTTCGAGGCCCCTTTTCTCGATGCCACCTACCCGAGTGCCCTCTTCAGCAGCAGCTTCGCCCTCGCTTACGAGTCGTTACTGGCTAGCTCTCTGCTTGCTGACGGCGCTGCTTCCTATGGCGGTTTTGATCTGGCATGGCGATGCGGCTTTGAGCGGGGAGCTTGCGGGCCGGGCCCGGGGCGAGCTGCGGTCGGCGCTAGATCCTGTCTCGGAGCAGTTGACGCGGCGCAGCAGCCAGCTACTGGCGAGTTTCCGCTGCCAGATGCAGGAGAGGCTTGGGGGGCCGGGCACTCGTGGCGATGTCGCAGCGCCGCTGCGCTTTGATCTGGAGGCCGGGGAGGATTTTGACCAGCTCCAGTGGTTCCCGGTCCTGGAGCAAGTCGAAGCCGAACTCAAGCTCCGTCCCGAGGAATTGGACAGGCTTCGCCAGGGGCAGAGCGCCTGCAAGCTGCTGCCGGGCGAGTGGGTAGCGATCCGGGCGATGGCTGCCGATCCGAGCCGGGGTTTCGTGGTCGGGCGGATTCCGGCAAGCAGGCTGCTGGCGCCAGAAACGAACGCGATTCCCGAGTACATCGCGCTGTCACTCGTGGTCGATGGGGCGGCTCAAGTAGGGCTCGGGGCCGGAGAGCATCCGCCCGCGGAGAACTGTCTCTGCGTGGAGAAAGCTCTTGAGGTCGAGGGCATGGTCGCCAGGGCTAGGGTCCAAGCTTCGATGCCTTTGGCGCGGGTGTATGAGGGGCGGCGTGCCTACCGGATGCGAACGCTAGTGCTCGCGGCCCTGGCCTTACTCGCTTCCTTCTTGATGGTGCGAGCGTTGAGCCGGCGCCTGGCGCGCCGTTTGGTCGCTCAGCAGCTGCGCCAGGGCGCGCAGCTGCAGCAGAGCCCTGGGGACTACCCGGAGTCCTGTTCCTCCCTCGGCCTGGACGTGGACACAGCTCCGGCCCTTTTCCGGCCCAAAGAGCCCAGCGAGTCGGCGCCGGAGCCGCTGGCTTCGCCGCTTATGAAGCCAGAGCAGCCTTAATCAGTTCTTCGACCGGAGCGGCGCTGAGTTTGGGGGGCAGCTTCTCGATGCGCTGATGCGCGTCCAGCTCGGCAAAGCCGAGGGAGACGAGGGCGGCGATGGCGTCTTCCTGCACCGGGCTGAGCGCCGGAGCTGCCTCGACGCTGCTGCCCGCGAACCCGAGGGTCTGGAGCAGCTTGCTGGCACGATCTTGCAGCTCAAGGCAGATGCGCTCGGCGGTCTTCTTGCCGATGCCCTTGATGCGCTGCAGGAACTTGGCATCACCGGCCTCGATCGCCTGCAGCAGACGCTCAGGGGCATCGGCCGAGAGCAGGGCCAGGGCGAGGCTGGGGCCGACGCCGCTGACCTTGCGCACCAGGCCGAAGAGCTCGCGCTCCTCCTGGCTGGCGAAGCCGAAGAGCCGGGGCAGATCGTCGACGCTGGAGGTCGCGACCCAGCAGCGGGCGATACGGCCGTTGCGCGGCAGCCGCGCGCCAGTGCCGAGCGGGGTGCGCAGCTCATAGCTGATCGCGCCCTCGCCCATGGGGACACGAAGGACGATGCGGGTCGCTTCGTCGGCGCTCAGCTCACCTTCGATGGAGTCGAACACGGGAGGCTCAGCCCTTCAGGGACAGGCCTTGTTCGTCCAGCTTCGACTTGATCTCGTTGAGCGAGGTTTGCCCGAAGTTGGGGCAGGCCATCAGCTCGGCTTCGGTCTTCTGGCAGAGGTCGCCGACGGTCTTGAGCTTGAACATCTCGATGATGCGACGGCTGCGCACGGAGAGGTCCAGCTCGCTGATCGGCTTGTTGCGCGGGTCACTCATGTCGATGGGGCCCGCGGGTGCGTTCGGGGTCCCCATGAGTTCGTCGCGGTCCATGCCCAGGCGCAGGCCCTTGCTATTGAGGATCTCTTGGATCTCGGTCAGCGAGGTCTCGCCGAAGTTCTTGTAGCTCAGCAGCTCAGCCTCGGTCTTGTGCACCAGGTCGCCGAGGGTGCGGATGCCCATCTTCTGCAGGCAGTTGCGCGAGCGAACCGAGAGCTCGAAGTCGGTGACTGGGGTGCGCAGCACCTCGTTCTGCTTGTCTTCGCGGCGCTCCTGATCCTCGTCGTAGTGCATCACCTTGGAGGCTTCGACGTCTTCGAGGAAGAGGCGGGCACGATCGTTGTCGGGCTGGTGGTCGAGGACCGTGCGGAAGCAGCGCTCGGCGTGTTTCCACTCGCCAATGTCCTCGTAGAGCAGGCCGAGGTTCATCAGCAGCGCGACGTTGGCCGGGTGGCGGGCCACGTAGTCTTCGTAGATTTCGAGAGCTTCCTCCTCGTTGCCCTGACGCTCAAGCAGGCGGGCCAGGTGGAAGCTGTTGTCGGCATTGCTCGGATCCAGCTCGCGCGATTCGTTATAGGCGTGGATCGCCGCGTCGGAATCGAGGTGGAACTCGTGGAGCAGCCCGCGGATGAAGGGGACCCAGCCGGTGCCTTCGAGCTGACCGGGGCTCTGCACGAACTCCGCCAGCTCCTTGCGGGCGGCCTCGTCGCTGTGGGCAATGCGCGCCAGGGCTTGGAGCCGGGCCCGGCTCTCATCGGGGGTCGAGGGCTGGCTCACCGTCTCCAGGGCCCGCCTTGGCTGGCCGAGGGCGGTTGCACAGATGGCGCGCAGGGCGTTGATGCCCGGCTGGTTGGCGTGCTGCTCAAGCCCTGCCTGGGCGCGATCGTGGCGGCCTAGGATCCAATCGCAGAGGGCGCGATCGAGCGACTCCTCGGGCTGGGTGAGAGCATGCGCTTCCAGTTTCTCGCGCTGGGCTTGGTCGCTGAACACGATCTTGCGGACGCTCAACAGGTGGCAAAGCTCGGTGCGCCTAGAGCCAACGAGTTCGACGGCAGAGGCTTCGGTGGCGAGCTCGGTGGGCATCTCGGTCATCAGAGTCCGGTCTCCTCGATGGGGAGTCTGTGGCAGCGGTCGAGGTTCTGCGCGTCTTGGGACGCCAAGTCGCTGGAAAAAGCCGCAAAATAGTAGGGATGGGATGCCCCGGGATCAAGCGTCGTAAGTTCCTGTGCTGCTTGGCCCGAGTCCTTGTGATCGGGGCATGCCGGAGCCAGAGCTATCGAAGCAGCAGGATGGGGGGCCACAGGCTAGCCAGGGGTGGTGATCGCCTTGCTGGAAACTGAGCGCGAGAGCGGCTAGGCGGCCGTGCTGGTTCGGATGGAGGCGGGGGCCTCGTATCCGGCGCGCCCGGACCGAGACAGCGGGGTGCTCTTCGTGCTCGCGGGCGGCTTCGAAGACGGGTTTGGGGGTCACAGGGCCGGCGTCTTTGTGCGCTATATTTGTGCGCTATGTCGAGGGCACGGTGCATCACCCTCGCAGCGCTGAGGGTGGGCCCGCTTGCGTGGTTTTCGCGATGGCGCGGGAGGGTCTTGTGCGTTTTGGCGGCGAGTATGTGGTCGCTTCGGCGCCGTGCGCCTGTTTCAACGGCCTGTTACACTCCCTACCTCTCTCACAGCTCTCTCCTTCACGGTAAATGCGATGGGCGAACACCATGTCTCCGGTGGTCTCGACGAAGCGGGTTTGCGCAGTTTTATGCGGGCCCTACTCGAGGACTTGCACGCGCTAGAACTCATGCTCAAGCGGGACGATATCGAATCGGGGGTCCGGCGCATTGGGGCTGAGCAGGAGGTCTTTCTCGTGGACTCGGGCTGTCGACCGGCCCCTGTAGGGCCGGAGATCCTGGAGCGAGTCAATCATCCGCTGCTGACCACTGAGATTGGCCGCTTCAACCTCGAGGCCAACCTGGTCCCCCTTGAGTTCGGTGGGAACTGCTTGAGCCAGATGGAGGCGGGCATCGGCGAGCTGGTCCAGATCGCCCGTGATGCGGCGGCGGAGCTTGGGGTGGAGCTGGTGCTGGTGGGGATTCTGTCCACCCTGAAGCTGCGGGATCTCTGCTTGGCCAACATGTCGCCCTGCTCGCGCTACTTCGAGCTGAACCGAGTGGTGAGCCGCATGCGCGGTGGCGACTTCCACCTCCTGATCAAGGGCATCGATGAACTCGATATCAAACACGACAACGTGATGCTCGAAGCGGTCAATACCAGCTTCCAGGTGCACTTCCAGGTCGCTCCCGATGAGTTCGCCAAGCTTTATAACCTGGCGCAGTTGGCCACCGCTCCCATGCTCGCAGCGGCGGCGAACTCGCCCTTGCTCCTCGGTAAGAAGCTGTGGCGGGAGACGAGGATCGCGGTGCTCCAGCACTCGGTCGATGTGCGTTCGAAGGCGCATTCCCGGCGCGGGCATCGGCCGCGGGTGCGCTTCGGCGAGTCCTGGGTGCAGGACGGTGTCTTGGAGATCTTTAAGGAGGATATTGCCCGATATCGGGTGATGTTCGGGGGGGAGATTTCGGAGGATCCTCTCGCGGTCCTCGAGGAGGGGAGAGTGCCCGAACTCAACGCCCTGCGAATGCACAACGGCACCGTCTATCGTTGGAACCGGCCATGCTACGGCGTGCACGAAGGTAAGGCGCATCTACGTATCGAGAACCGGGTGATCCCCTCGGGGCCAACGATTCAAGACGAGGTTGCCAATGCCGCCTTCTTCTTTGGGCTCGTCTCCGGGATGTCGCAGGTCTATGAGGACCTGCCACAGCGCTTGGCCTTTGAGGATGCGAAGAACAACTTCCTGCAGGCTGCGCGTCAGGGGCTCAAGGCGCAATTTACTTGGCTCGATGGGCATTTGCTCTCAGCGCAGGATTTGATTCTGAGCGAACTCTTACCCATCGCTTGGGATGGCTTGGAAAAATCGGGGATCTTGAAGACGGATATCGAGCGTTATCTTGGCTTGATCGAGGCGAGGGTGCAAAGCGGTCGGACCGGGGCTCAGTGGCAGCTGGATTCCTGTGCCCAGCTCGGAACAGAGGCCAAGCTCGATCGACGACAACAGTGCCTGACCCGTTCGATTCTCGATCAGCAGTGGGACGGCAAGCCCGGGCACCAGTGGCAGCTTGCGACCCTTGATGCTTCAGAGGATTGGCGCGAAAGCTACCGCACGGTGGGGCAGTTCATGACGACGGATTTATTTACCGTGCGTCCCGGCGACCTCGTGGATTTGGCGGTCAGCCTGATGGATTGGGAGCACGTGCGTCACGTGCCGGTCGAAGACGAGGGGGGACGCCTGCTGGGCATGGTTTCGTTCCGGCGGCTTCTGCATTTGATCGCTAAGCGCAGTCAAGGCGATCAGCAGGCGGTGGCCGTTTCCGAGATCATGGACCCCGATCCGCTGCACGTGCCTCCGGAGACGACGACGCTCGATGCCATCCTGCTTATGCGCGAGCACCGGGTCGGCTGCCTACCTATTGTTGAGGGTGATCATCTGGTCGGCATTGTTACCAAACGGGATTTGGTCGACGTGGCAGCTTTGCTGCTCGAAGAGGGGCTCGTTCAAAAGCCTGCTTCCGGCCGATAAGGGCATAGGGAGTGTTTTCCCGCGCTGGGATCTCTTCCCCGTTGGCCGTATTACTGAGCTTCTGCAGGCAAATACCCACAAGTGTGAATGGACGATGGGGCTGGAAGAGCAGGTTCAGACGCGGACGAGCACGACACAGGCCGGGGTGTTCCCGCCCCGCGAACTCGGGGTTTTGGATGATGGGCGCCCGGGTCCGCTCTTCTTCATTACTGGCGGTATCCATGGCAATGAGCCGGCTGGGGTGCATGCAATAGAGCGGGCCTTCGCTGAGCTGAGCGAGCGTGGTTTGTCGATTGCTGGACGCGTCGTTTTCCTCAGCGGAAATCGGGCCGCGCTGGCGCAGAAGGTCCGTTATCTCGACAGGGATCTCAATCGAAGCTGGGGGGCAGCCTCGATCGCGCGCGCCTGGAGCACGCCGGCCGAGGCGCGCACCCATGAAGAGCGCGAGATGCTGGCGCTGTTGGCACGTTTCGAGGCCGAGATCGATGGCTTTTCCGGTCGCGGCGACAAAGTCGCCTGCCTTGACCTGCATACCAGTTCCTCCGAAGGCCCACCCTTTAGCTGTATGGGGGACACCCTTCGTAATCGCGAGATCGCCTTCGCCCTCCCAGTGCCCGCGATTCTCGGTCTCGAAGAAACCCTCGAAGGCGCAATGCTCGACATGTTTTACGAGCGAGGGGCCATCGCGGTTGCGGTAGAAGGCGGGCTGCACGAGGATCCGCGGGCGGTGGAGCGGCTCTGTGACGCGATCTGGATTGCCCTGGTTGCCGCGGGGGTGCTCCGGTCCAGGGAGGTACCCGAACTCGATGAGCGTAAGCGGCGCTTACGTGAGGCCGCAGGAGGGCTGCCTTCTGTTCTTGAGGTTCGGCACCGAGAGGAACTGGTCTCCGAAGATGAATTCGAGATGCGCCCGGGTTATCGCAGCTTCGATCGGCTGAAAGCTGGGGAGGAGTTGGCGGTCAAGAATGGCCAGACCCTGCGTGCGAAGGAGGATGGCTTCATCTTCTTGCCGCTTTATCAGGGCAAGGGCAGCGATGGTTTCTTCCTGGGGCGGGCGGTGCGTCCGTTTTGGCTTCGGGTCTCGGCGCTACTTAGGCGTCTGCGTTGTGGCGTGCTCTTGCCCCTGTTTCCGGGTGTCGGCCAGCATCCAGAGCACGATGACGCTTTCTTGGTCGACCCCAGGGTCGCGCGCTACTTCGTGATCGAGATCTTCCACTTGCTCGGTTATCGCCGGCGTCGTCCAGAATCGGGCAAGCTCGTCTTTACTCGGCGGCCTGAGAGCTTCTGAGTCCTGCCTGCGCTTTTGGGCGGATTTTGGCGGGGCGGCGCTGCCTGTTGAGGAATTGCACCGTGTGCGGTGTCGGCACAACGGGGGGTGGATTTCTGCAACATGCACTCACGGCACGGTAATGTGCCCCTTGCCCTAGCCCTTTTCTCGGTGCTTGTGGCAGGGCCATGGCAGCGGGGTTTGTCGGCCGGGCCGGGAATCGAGGGATTCTTCTCGGCATTTGGCCTCGCAATTGCTTCGAGGCGGCAAAGGCGTGAGACCCACGTGAGACTCCGCCAGCCGCGAGTCCCGAAGTCCTCCCCTCCCAATGAACCCCCTTCGGGGCTTCGCGGCGCCTTTCCCCCTCGCGGCGCCTTTTCTTCCCCCTGGCGCCGCGAGCCTTTTCCTAGCTAGCTCCTCTTCGTCATCAGCGCAGCTTCAGGGGCCAGGCAGGCGTTGCGCGGTCGAACTTGTCGATGAGCACCGAGCTGAAGACGAGGGTCCGGCCTTTGAAGTTACTGGCGAGGGCGGCGGGGATTTGGAAGCGCGAGCTGCCTCGGCCAAGGGCGTCGAGTTTGCCAAAGAAGCTGTGGAAAATGGGCGTGTTCAGGGCGGCGAGGCCGAGTTTGCTCATCGCGTCGAAGTTGACGGGGATGTTCAGGCTGCCGGCCTGGAGTCCGGGTTTGCTGCCACTCATGCCGGTGAGGACTAGGTAGAAGCGGTTGGCAAAGGCCGCGCCATGGTCTTGCTGGAGTTGGAGCATGCCGCCGTTTTGCGCGGCCATGCTCTTTGTGCTGCCACCCCAGAAGGGAAGGGTGAAGCTCTTCGTGCGGGTTCTGGGGCGGAGGATCCACTGGTCGGGGTCGATTGTTACCGCAGTGGCTGGCCCCTTCAGTGGCAAGAAGAAGCGGTCCTGTCGGGCGTCATTCCAGACTCGGTGGGTTTCGGTGCCGCCGCTGGTCGTTACCCGGACGTCGACGGGCATTTCGAAGTAATTGCGGTAGCTCTGGGACTGATCGAGTTCCAGCAGCAGGCCATGCTGAGTACCGCGGGAATAACTCTTCCAGGCGTAGTTATAGGTCGGGGCACCGTTTTTCATGATCCACTGATCGAAGAACCAGCCCATGTCGCGACCGGCGCTTTTCTCCACGGATTTTTGGAACTGCGCGGTCGTTGCGCTCTTGCCTTCATAGGTCTTGCGGTAATCGCGCAGGGCCTGCCAGAAGAGTTTTTCGCCGAGCACGTGACGTAGCATGTGCACGGCCCAGCCGCCTTTTCGGTAGACGTTGGTCGAGCTGAAGATCTGGCTGACGCTGGTCGGCCGATAAACGTAGACGGTGCCGTCGACCCGGTAGGGTTTGCGCCTACGCATATAGCTATGGTAGGCGGCCATGCTGCCGCCGGGTTTCCGCTCCTGCCAGAGAGCTTCGCAGAAGGTCGCGAAACCCTCGTTGAGCCAGATGTCGTGCCAGGTTGCGCAGGTTATCGCGTCGCCCCACCATTGATGGCCGAGTTCATGGGCGGAGAGCCATTCCGAGGCACTGTATTGACTTGAGATGGTTTGGTGTTCCATGCCGCCGCCCCAATTGAACTGGGCGAGGCCATACTTCTCCTTGACGAAGGGATACTGGCCAAAGGCATTACTGAAGGCGGTTAACATCGGAACGATGGCGTCCATACCTCTCTTCCAGGAGTTGAACGACTCGGGGAAGACGAAGAACTCGACCGGCATGTTCGCGCCCATGTGCTTGTAGTAATCCGTGCGGCGCTTGTAGTTGGTGACTGCGAGCGAGGCGAGGTAGGGAATCATCGGATAGCTCGTGCTCCAACGCGTGCGCAGGCGCTTGCCGGGGAGCTTATCGATACCCATGAGCTTGCCGTTACTGGCCGCCGACATGGTGTCGGGGTGGATGATGTGCATCTCGAAGGTCGCTTTATCACCAAGCTGATCTTTGCCCGGCCACCAGAGCTTTGCGTCCCATGGCTCACTCAGGGTCCATGCCAGGGGGTAACCCCGATGACTGCTGAAGGAGAATCCTCCAAAAGAACTCGACCTCCCTGGCTTGCCGGCGTATTTGACGACAACCGTGAACTGCTCATTGAGCGCCATGGCCTTGCCGAGGCTTATGAGGATCTTGTCCTTGGGCCGGGTGAAGCTCAGTGGGTTTAGTTTGTCGTCGCTGACCTTGAGGACCTTCAGGTTCGAATGTAGATCGAGTTCCAAGGTCTTGAGCCCCTGCTTGAGGCTTTTGAAGCTTGCTGTTTGGGTGCCGGCGATGGTCTTGCTGTTGAACAAGATCTCCAGCTCGAGTTTGTAATGGATGGCATCGATCGAAGTCTGGGCCGAGATGGCGGCAGCAAGAACCGTGCATGCGAGTAGGGCACGGAGGAGGGGCCGGGTAGACATGGAGCTGGCTCCGGGGTCGAGGGGAGTTGCGGTAAGGCCACGGCTCATACTAGCAGGGCGGGGCTGAAGACGCCCGGCGGCAGGGAGCCGGTCTTGATCTGCGTTCATGGCGCAGATTCACCGCCCCTTCCTCTCTGGGACCGTTCCGGCGGCCTGGGGACCTCCTGGCCCCCGGCGCTGCCCGATGCCCTCGTGCGAACCCTGCCCGGCATCCGCCTCTTCAGCTTCGCTACTTCGTGGCAGCGAGGGGGGCGGAGCTGGAGCTGCTAATGATTAGTTGCCGCGCAGGGCTTTGAGCTTCTCGATGGCGCTCAGCACCTTGCCGCCAGTTTCGCTGGGTTTGGTGCCCGAGATGGGAGTTGGCAGTGGGTTGGCTTCGGCGCTGCTGCCAGTTGCTGGACGCGGGCTCGCGGCAGGCTTGGCGGCCGGGGCGGCGGCTGCAGCCGGTGCCGCCGTGGCAGCCGGCGCCCCGGTGGCGACAGCAGCCGGCCTCCTGCTCAGCTCTTCGACGGCACGCTGCACCTCCCGAACGCTGCTCTCGATCTTGTCGAAGTCGGGCAAGTCGGGCATCTCGACCTTGGGCAGCTCGGGTGCCGGGCGCTCGGCGATGATTTTGGTGTGCTCTTCGAGCTTTGAGATCTGAGTGGCAAAGGCGCTGAAGCGCTCGGTGACCGTGTTCGATTGCTCGGAGAGCACGTCGAGCATGCCGTCCTCAAGGCTCTGGAAGCGCTTGCCACTTTCCTCGGCGAAGAGCTTGCTGGTCTCGAGCACCTGGTTGACCGTTTCGATCAGCTTTTCGCCCTGCTGGGTGAGGGCATCACTGAGCGTTTGCTGGACGTTGACGGTATGGGTGTGCAGCTGTTCCACCAGGCCTTCGAACTTCATTTCGCTGCCAGCGATGTTGTCCGACTGGGCCTTCTCGATCGCGAGCACATTGCGCTTGATGTCGTCTTGGGTGCGCTCGAGATCATGGACGCTGGTGGCCAGGTCCATGAGCGGCTTGTTGAACATCCGCGTCGCCTTGGTCAGGTTGCCGAGCATCGTCTCTTGCTTGGCCATCATGTGTTGGACGCCGTCGACGCTCTGAGCCAAGACGGCCGCTCGCGCGGCGCTGCTCTGCTCGGTTACGGTTTGGACCTCGCTGCGCAGGTAGTCGATTTCCTGGCTGAGGCGAGAGGCAAATTGCTGGATGGAATTCTGAGCACTGCGCCGCATGCCCAGGCCGATGCCGCTGAGCACGATGCCAGTCATGAAGAGGAGGCCAGGCTGCAAGCCGAGAGAAACCAGGCGCTCGAGCGCCTGGCTTGGCAAGAGGCCGACACTGGCAGCGGCTCCCAGGGCGATACCGGAGAAGGTCAGGCCCAGGCCCAGGATCAGGGGCAGGTTGCTACCGGCCGCCCGCTGCACTGGGACTGCGTCTGAGAGGACGCCTTGCGGCGGGAGCTTGGCTGTAGGAGGGGTCGCCTCGACCTCTTCCTCATAGCTCTCTTCGTAGGCTTCGAGTTCCTCGTCTTCTGCTTGGTCGATTTCTGGAGTATCGGCCGCGTTCGCTTCGCCGTAGGCAAAGGGATCGTTGCCGTCGTCGTCCATCAGGAATTCGAAGTCAGGATTACGCTGGTCTGATTGGCTCATCTTCCCGCCCACAAGCGATGTGCTGGCTCGCAGGCCGCCAGAAACATGCGCACGGCGACAGGGCAAGGTCTGCGACCTCCCCTTGGCCCAGGATGACATCGACGAATCCGTGGTTTCGCCTGTGTCTTCTGGCACCAATGGGATGTGCGACTCGGCACTCCGTCACTCGCGGGCCTTCTTCAACAGCCTGCTCGGGGCCTAGCTGGCGCAGCTTCCCCGAGGGAATCTATCGGCGCCGGGGGGGGCGGGACTGAACTCTTGCCGACTTCTTCCCCGGGCGCTGTGCGGGGTGCCGAAATCCTGTTTCGTCGTCGGCCGGCTGGTTTTGGGGCTGCTACTCTTTGCGGTCCTTGCAATCGCGGGAGCCGCTCGCTTCCATATTTCCGCCGTTTTTTCATCTGCGGCCCCGATTGCGTCCCCGTGGAGCGTCCACAAAGCATGGCTCACGAGATCAAAGCCAATACCGCTGCCCCTGGGATCGCGATTGCAAAGATTTTGCACATGCGCAACTACGGGGAATTCATCCCCAGTGGGCTGATTGCAGAGGGGCGTATCGAGGCCGAGTGCCTCCGCTTCGACGCCGCAGTGGTGCAGGCGGCGAAGGCGCTGGAGCTGCTCATGGAAAAGCTCCGCGGTCAAATCGCCGAGGCGGACACCGATATTTACCACGCGCAGCTGGCGATTCTTCAGGACCCAGGCTTGCGCGACGATGTCGCCTCCTTCATCCGCAACGAGCGGCTCTGTGCTGAGGGGGCCCTGCAAAAGAGCGTTGCCAGGTTCGAGCAGGCCTTTCGTGAGCTGGATCATGCTCCGCTGCGTGAGCGTGCCAGCGATATCCGAGACGTCGGGCGGCAGCTGCTGAACGTCCTACTCCGGCGCGAGCAACAGGACCTGGTCGGCAAGGATGGCGATTACGTGCTCGCGGTCGACGAGTTCCTGCCCTCCGACCTCGGTTCGATCGAGACCGAGCACGTGCGCGGTATTTTGATGGGCGAGGGGGGGAAATACTCGCACGGGGCCATCCTTGCCAAGTCGATTGGGATTCCCTGCTTGGTCGGTTTGGGAGAGAACCTGGTCAAGCTGCCAACTGGCGCCTTGGTGATCCTCGATGGTGATTCCGGGCGCCTGCTGGTCGACCCCGAGCCGAGTGAACTCGAGGAGTTCGAGAGGCGGCGTCAAGAGCGAGAGGCGGCCAAGCGACGCGTCTTCGAGGTTCGTCTGAGCGAGCCGATTACCAAGGACGGCGTCAGGATCGACTTTTACGCCAACGTCGAGAACCTGAACGAAATCGATCAGCTCGAAACCGGGATGTTCAAGGGGATCGGGTTGTTCCGGACCGAGTTCGCCTTCATGGAGCGCTTGCAGTTCCCGTCCGAACAAGAGCAATTCAAGCTCTATCGCAAGGTGCTCCAGCGCATGGGCAATCGACGGGTGACCTTCCGCACCCTCGATGTCGGCGGTGACAAGCCCTTGCAGTATTTCCGCACGCCTGCGGAACGTAATCCGGTGCTCGGTTGGCGCGGGGTGCGGCTGACGCTTTCTTGGCCCGACATCATGTTCGCTCAGCTCAAAGCACTGGTTCGGGCGAGCAGCGAAGGTCCGGTGCAGATCCTCTTACCGATGGTGACGAGCCTCGATGAGATCGTGAGCTGTCGGCGCATGTTGGATCGCATCAAGGAGGATCTGCAGAAGCAGGGCGAAGCCTTTGGCGAGGTGAGCTTCGGGGCGATGATCGAAGTTCCTGCCCTGGCGATGCAGCTCGAGGCCTTACTGAAGTACGTCGACTTCCTCAGCATCGGTAGCAACGACCTGGCGCAATATCTCCTCGCGGTCGATCGCGATAATCCGCGCGTGGCCGGGATGTACGATCCGTGGCACCCAGGCGTGCTGGAAGTCTTGCACTCCATCGTTAGGCGCTGCAACGAGGCCCATCTGCCCTGCTCCCTCTGCGGCGAAGTGGCCGGGGATACGGAGATGGTTCCCCTGCTGATTGGCATGGGCTTCCGCAAGTTCAGCATGGCCCCGGTCTTTTTGCCCCAGGTCAAGCTCGCTGTCCGCTCGCTCAAGGTCAGCGATTGCGAGAAGCTGTGGGAGGCGGTCCGCGACCTGCACACCGGCGACGAGCTGCGCGCCCGTTTCCGTGAACTTGGCGAAGAGCTGGGGCTGCAGATCTGAGAGCCCCGGACCAGGGCCCTCTGAGCCAAAGAACCCTGCCTGGCTCAATGCTGCCGCGCAGTGTCGTGAGTTCGCAGTGTCGTGAGTTCGCAGTGTCGTGAGTTCGGCTTGCTGAGGAGCCGCCGGGACCTCCTCGACATAGAAGCCGCAGCAGCCATTCGTGAGTTTTTTTTCGCGCGAGATGGGCGATCAGGCTCGGAATCAAAAAAGAAATCCCGACCCGAATGGCCCGGCTGGGGTCCCGGATCAGGAGTCATGCGAGCGGGGGGGCTAGCATGACCAGGCTGCTCGGTTTCGAGGAGAAGACCAGGGCTAGGAGCCGTCCAGCCAGGAGGTCGAGCGCCCTGCTCTTCGGCCGTTGAAGCAGTCCATAGCTGCCGAGGGCTCGAGCGATTTGGACGCTGTCGACCCGGCAGAGATCCCTCCAGCGGCTGCTGCATTCGTCGCAGGTGGCGAAGAGCACGGCGCTGGGTCGCCCGTCAACGCTGCGCTGCCCCAGCTCGAAAAGCATCCAAAGTGTCGCGATTGTGGTTAGAAATGAAGGAATCCGGAGCGCTGCCCCCCCCCGAGCCCCAAGAGTTTGGCGGAGAGCACGCTGATGAAGTCATGCCGGGGCGGGTAGATAACAATCCCAGCTTGAGCTTCGGCTCGGCCTAGAGAGCTTGTCCCGAGTCGAGGCGAGTGACGAGGTCCAGCATGGCCGCTTCCCTCCACTCAAACTCGGCATGGCATTCCCTTCGGCCGAGCATGCCGCCGAGCGGCAATACGAGGTTTAGCCCTGGCAGCACTAGCTCAAGTTTGCGGAGGCCAGCGACCTTCAAAAGAAAGGTTTGCGGCTGCTCTCTGTCTCTTGCCAGCATCCTGGTGCTGGCGACGCGGTGCACCGCTTAGTATCGTTCCATCGCGGTTCCTGGGAGGAAGAGCGTCCATGCTCAAACGCGGTAACTGGTCGGTGGAAGAGCTCATGAAACTGCGCGATCAATACGGGAGGCGACCCCTCCCGCAACTTGCGCGTGAGCTCCGACGTACAGAAGAGACGGTACGCCTGCGCGCGGAGCAAATGTTCCAGCAGGAGTGGTGCCCTTCGGAAGAGGATCCGGAGACCTTCGAAGGTCGCCCCGGGCCTCTCGAAGACAAGGAGCGTGAGCAGCTGCGCTTCATGGTCGGTATTGCCGACCTTGAGACGATGCAGCTCGTGCTCGGCCGGCAGGGAGCTGAAATCGAGCGAGTCCTGCTGGAGTGGAGTCGCCAGAAGAGCGAGCAGTGGAGCGAAGCTCAGATCGAGTTTCTGAAGCTGGCCTATGGCACTCGGCCTGACTGGGCCTTGTCGATGGTGCTTGGGCACGAGATCGAGGCCATCCAGGCGCAGGCGCGTGAGCTTTGCCTGGGTAAGGACCGAAGCGTCGTGTCGGTTGAGCTACCCATTCTTGAGAAGCATGTCGTAATCCAGCCGCAAGCGCCGGTGCGCATGCCGCGCTGGACCACCGAAGAGGTGGATGAGCTGATTCGGGTTTTCCCCGAGCGCCCCAACCTCGATATCGCTCGTAGCCTTGGGCGCAGCGTCAAGAGCGTGGTCGCCAAGGCTAACGAGCTCGGCCTGCGCAAGAGCAAGGAACGCCTTCGCGAAATGGGGCGCGAGAACGTGATGATCCGCCACAAGCGTGCTGGCGGTGCTACGTCTGCAGGCTCGGCCTCTGGCGGTGCGGCGTCTGGTGGCCCGGCTTCTGGCGGTGCTGCCTCTGGTGACGCTGAGGACGAGCAAGGCTCCGGGGAGAAGAACTCCTAGGGGCTAGAGGCTGCTCGGAGGACGCGAGGGCTCTGAGCCTTTCGGAGGACGGGAGACCCGAGTTCGGGTCTCCTTGTTGTTGGCGAGCAGGAGCTACTGCAAGCGCTCTAGCAGCTTGGTCCAGCGAGGATCCTCTCGGAGCCCCTTGAGTTCCTCGTCGTTGAGCAAGTTCGCCTTGTTCTTGAAGCCCTTGTCGATGGCTTTGCCGAGCCATTCGAAGGCAGCGTCGAGGCGCCCCTTTTGGGCGTGGGCGCAAGCGGCGTTGTAGGCCGAGGAGTAGCCGACCGGAGCGCGGAAGGCGCTGGCCTTGATGTGGTAGGGCAGGGCCTGGTCGAGCTTGCCCTGCATGTGCAGGACGTAGCCCAAGAAGTAGATGGCCATGGGCTGGCCCGGCTGGCGGGAGAGGATGGTCTCCAGCGCCTTCTTGGCGTCGTCAAAGCGCTTGACGCGGATCAGCATCTGGGCGTCGCGCACGCTGGGGCGGAACTGCACCACGGGCGGCTCTTCCCCATCCTCGAGGGCGAAGACGAGTTTTTGGAAGCGGATGTCGTCGTGTAGCGAGGCCAGCTCGCGGTTGTTTTTGATGGATGCGCTCTGCCTGAAGCCCTGCGAGACCGCTTGGTAGAGCTGGTAGATCGCCGGCTCTTTCTTGCCGAGCATGGCCAGGGCGCAGGCGTACTGGTACCTCGCCAGCCGCGCCGTTGCTGCCTTCTTGCTCTTCATGAGCCTCTGATACAGGGGCAGGGCTTTCTCGAACTGGGCCGAGCTGTGCAGCGACTGTGCATACAAGGACAGGGTGCGCTCGTGCTTGGGGAAGCGCTGCTGCAGCTTTGCCAAGTAAGCGACGGCCTCCTGCCATTTCTTGTTGACGATCAAGTTCTCTCCGCTGGAGAGCTCCTGGTCGCTGGGAGCGAGGCTCTGCTGCTCTCCGCTCTTTTGCGCAGTGACGGGGAAAGAGACAAGTAGGGCCAATAGGGCGCTGCGGTAGATCGCGTTCATCGGGGTCTCATGGGGAGAATCGGTGAAAGGGCGAGTAGCATAGCCATGGCCTTTGGCGGTAGCCGATGCCTTAGCTAGGAATACCGCGGAGGCCTTTGCCAGATCCCTTGTGGTGCTCCCTATGTCTATGCGCAGCGTTTGCCTCCTTTTCCTGCTTCTGCCGCTTAGCGGCTTGAGTGCCCAGGGCAGCCTGCCCAAGGGCGAGTATCGAGCCGATCTCGAAAAGGCGATGCAGTACCTGCGGGAAGGCAAGCGCGAGCGGGCGCTGGCCAGCCTCGAGACCTTGGAGTTTGCGGTCGAAGAAGAAGCCGCTGAGGATCAGCCCAGTGCTGCCGAGCTAGCGGAGATGCACGAGTTGATGGCGCGGATTCGCATGGACCGGGGCCAGTATGCCAAGGCCCTGCAGTCTCTCGGCAGCGCCCGTGCCAAGAAGCCGCACCCAGATCAGGACATGCTGCGCGCCCGCATCGAGCTGCGCACCGGGCGTTATGCCGATGCCCAGGCCCGGCTGCAGCAGTTGCTGAAATCGCAGCCGGCCGATTCCGAACTCCATCTCGAGGCGCGGGTGCGGCTGGCCCAGCTCTTTGGGCGGCGTGGCCAGGTCGAAAAGCAGAAGCAGCAGGTCGAAGAGGTCGTGCGTATCGGCAAGACGCAGCGTTTGCAGAAGCCTTGGACCAAACTTTGGTATGGCAAGGCACTGGCGCTTTCGGGGCCAGAGCGCCTGCCCGAGGCCTCACGCATCTTCCTTGAGTGCTCGAAGCAGGAGCCCTACCTGGCCCAGGCCTACATTTCGCTGGGTGATCTTTACTACCGTGTCTATCGCGAGGCTGCGGGGAGGCCGAGTGGCGAGAGCGAATACAAACGCGCGCTCGATCGCTGTGGCGAACAGGAGGCGGCCCTGGTTGGGCTCTTTATCAGTCGAGATAGCAACTACCTGCTCGACCCCAAGAAAACCGGCTCCTACCTGCAGCGGGCCTTGGAACTCAACCCGCGTTCGGTGCCGGCGCTGCGGGCGCGGGCCAGTCGCTTGATCGATAATCGCGCCTTTGCGCAAGCGCGGGGCTTCCTGAAGCGGGCGCTGGCTGTCGATGCCAAGGATCCTGAGACCCTGGCTCAGGCGATTTCTCTGGCCTTTTTGACCTACCAGAAAGAGGAAGAGAGGAAGCTCCGCGAGCGTCTGCAGGAGCTGCGCCCTAGTGGCGCTGGCGTAGACCTGGTCTTGGGCAAGCACCTCTGTTCTCTGTATCGCTTCGCCGACTCCCTGCCCTTCCTCTTTCGGGCGCGCAAGCAGCAGCCGGACGACGTCGATACCTTGGTGACCTTGGGCCGGGCGCTTATCTACAGTGGCCGGGGCGACGAGGCCTACAAGCACTTTGAGCGCTCACGTCAGATCGAACGCGGCTTTGTCTATCCCTGGCGCGATAACCAAATGGCCCTGCAGGAGCGCCTCGATGCGAGTTATGAGCGCTTCGAGCGCGGCAACTTCGTCTTTGTCATGCGCCCCGACGAAGCGCCGGTGATGCTGCCCTATCTCTCTGATACCTATGAGCGGGCATGGCGCATCCTGGGGACCAAGTATGGGGTCCTGCCCGCCTGCAAGGTGCGGGTCGAGAAGTTCGCGCGCTTTGGCGACTTCTCGGTGCGGACGGTGGGCTTTAAGGGCTTCGGCGCCCTTGGCGCCTGCTTTGGCTGCTGCATTACTAGCGTCTCGCCGCAGGCGCCCGAGATCCGGCAGCAGTTCTCCTGGAAGGTGACCGCCTGGCACGAGTTCAGCCACGTCCTGCACCTGCAGCTGAGTAAGGCGCGGGTGCCCCGTTGGCTGACGGAGGGGATGGCGGTCTTCGAGGAGATGGGGCTCGATCCCTCCTTCGACCGGCGTATGGAACGCGAGCTCAAAGGGGCCCTGGTCAATGACAGCATCTTTGGGCTGACCGAACTCAATAGCGCCTTTCGTGGGCCGAGGATCCTCTTCGGCTACTACCAGGGTGGTTTGATCGCCAAGTTTCTCGCCCGCGAGTATGGCTTTGGCAAGTTGGTCGAGCTGGTGCGCGCGTACGGCGAGGACAAGAACACTCCGCAGATCTTTCGCGAAGTCCTGGGGCTGAAACCGGAGCGCTTCGACGCCCTGTTCAAGGGCTATGTCGAGCAGCTCGTGGGCTCGTATGCGCTGGAGTCTCGCATCGAGGACGAGACGCTCAGTCGCCTGCAGGTGCGTGTCGGCCGCAACCCCAGCGATGTTCGTGCGAGGATCCTCTTGGCGCAGGGCTTTCGGCAGCGCGGCAATGTGATCGACTGCGGCACGCAGTTGGCGGCGCTGAAGAGGATGGAGCCAGAGAACGGCGATGCCTATCTGATCCGCGCCAAGCTCGCCCTCGGCCGTAAGGACCTTCGCAAAGCCCGGCGCTTCCTCGAGCTTGGCTTCAAGAATGGGGGCGACGACTTTGATGCGCGTATGGCCTACGCCGACATCCTGGCTCAGGCCGGACTCCAGTCCGAGGCTCTGGCTCAGTACGATCGTGCCATCGAGTGCTGGCCGACCTGCTCCGAGGCCGGTGGCGCCTCGCCCTTCCTCGCCAAGTTCCAGATCCTGAGCAAGCAAGGCCGCAAGGAGGAGGCTCTCGCGGTTTTGGCCCGCTACAGCGAGCTCAACGGCCGCGACTATGGGGCACATCGGCTCTTGAGCCAGGCCTACCGCAAGAACGCCGATCTGCCGCGCGAGCGGCGCCACCTTGAGATGATGCGCGACATCGATCCCTATGATCGGGCCCTGCACTGGCGGCTCGCTCAGGTTCTCCGCCAGGAGAAGCGATATGGCGATGAGGTTTCGGCCTTGCAGATCGCGCTGGTGATTCCTCCGGCTCTCGATCGTTCGGCGCGGGATCAGAAGAAGGACGAGGCCGAAACCCTCCGCAAGGCCGAGATCTGGCTCGCCCTCTGCGATGCCCTGCTTCGGGACCAGCGCCACAGTGAGGCCAAGCGGGAGGCGGAAAAACTCTTGCTGAGTGGGGAGGAACTGCAGGCCGAAGAAAAGGCTCGGGCCCTGGAATTGGCGGGCCTTTGAACGATCGGGGAGCGACTCCAGAGCTCTGCCGGAGCTTCCTTGCAAGTTCTTGATCGGCCAAGGGCTTGAGCTACACTTCGCCACCCCGGAACTCGGGTAGGCCAGCTTTGAGGGCCTGCTTGGAGGCCGAATCGGCGCTTCGCGGCGTCGAGCTACCCCGTGGTGTAATTGGCAACACTGTAGATTCTGGTTCTACCATTCCTGGTTCGAGTCCAGGCGGGGTAACCACTGTTAGTATCCGATTCGGAGCGGTTCCCGAGTGCCCGCTCCGAGCGTCCGACCCAAGAGGACGGCACGCTCCCAGGCCACCTGGCCCTTCAGAGTCCCAGCCCTCCAGGCCAAGACTCTTCGAGGATCTCCGTGACCTGGGAGTGTTGCATAGCTGGGAGTGGTGCTTCGCATTGGGAGGCGGGCGGTTTGCCCTTCTCCTCCTGCTGGTGCCGGTTCTGATACCCCGTGGTGTAATTGGCAGCACACTTGGTTTTGGTCCAAGCGGTTCAGGTTCAAGTCCTGGCGGGGTAACCACGGGCTCTTTTGCGGCAGGGCTGGCGCTCGCGGGCCACACGCTTGCCCCAGCTGAGGGCTTACTCAGATCTGAGTGCATGCAGAGCCAAGGCTTCGGTCCAGCCGTATCGCCAAGCAGGCCGGACCAGCATCGCCGGCTTATGGGGGGGAGCTGCCCCCACTCAGCAGCAGGCTGCCTCAAGGACTTCGCTGCAGCGATGTAGGCTGCCAGCTTCCTTCGATGGCACTCGCTCCGCCGCTGCTGGGGGAGGGGCATCGCAGGGACGGTCTCGCCGGGCTTTGCAGCCACAGGGGCCAGCCGGCCAGGTCACGGCCTTCGCCCTCAGGCGGCGAGCTAGGGATCACGCCGAGTCCCTGCCTGCGCGCGCTGCGCCGCTGCTACGGTGCGATTCGCCTGCGCAAGGGGCGGCGGGCATCGCGAGAGCAAGCTCCCGCGATGCTTCTTGCACTTACTTGACGAGGATCCGAACCGGCTTGCTGGTGAACCAGGGCGAGGGTGCTTCGCCTCCGGGTAGGCCGACGACCTTGCCGCCGAAAACCTGGACGGTGAAACGCAGCGCCGAGGGCCCGGGCACGATGAAGCTCAGCTTGGCCTGGCCCTTGGCGTCGCTCATAGCGGGGAGGGCGAGGAAGGGGCTGGTTGGCACGATGGCGAAGTAAGGGAAGCAGAGTCCGCGCAGGCCCAGGGGCAGCCAGGCGCGCTCGGGCACCAGACCATCTCCGAGGAGCCAGAGCAGGGAGCTATTCTTCTGGGCGCCGGAGAGGCTGAGGGTCAGGCGGCTTTTGGCGGCGGGGTTGCTGGAGCTGGCGCTGAGCTGCGGGCGCGCCGGCGTCAGGCTCCAGAGTTCGTGCTTGGTCTTGAAGTTCGAAGCCAGGGCGTAGACCGCGCCGTCGCTGCCGAAACGTTCGAAGGGACGGGTGCCGGGAGCAAAGAGCAGCGAGCCCACTCCGAGTCCCTTGACCTTGGCGAGGCCGGTGAAGGCTCCCTTGCCGCCGGCCTTACCGAGCTCGAAGAGCGAGGACTTGCCGTAGCTGGCGTCGCTGCCGTAGATGGTGCCCTGCCCATCGACGACGAAGTCGTAGACGCTGTCGAGCTGGGAGGCGAAGAGGCGGGCGGATTTCTGCTCCAGGGTCTTGCCGGCGATCGCGGTCCGGACCTGGGCGGAACTCCAGTGGAGGATCTTGGCCAGCTTCGGCACCCCGAACTTCTTCGGCGCGGGAGCGAAGTAGAGTCCGCCCTTCTGGTCGAAGTGGAAGGGGCCGCTGTAGCCCGGCGCCTTTGCGATCACTTTGGAGAGGCCGGACCAGATATCGACCCGGAAGAGCTTGGGGTCACCGGTGAAGCCGGGGAGGGCGCTGACGTAGAGGAAGCGCGTTCCTTCCAGGGGGTTGAAGCCCAGCTTGAAGCAGCCGCCGAGGGTCGTGACCTTGCGCACGGCCTTGCTCTTCAGGTCGACGTTGTAAATGGCGCCGCTGCTGGACTCGCAGAAGAAGACGCTACGGCCGTCGGGGGCGAGCACGACATCGGAGGCGAAGACGGCCTTGCTGAGCTTGGCCAGCGCCGAGATGCGGCGGCCGGTCTTGGGGTCGAGCTCGATCAGCTCTTGGCCATCAAAGCTGACTAAGGAGCCGCTTGGCAGCTGAGCCAAGCCGGACCAACCCTTGGCAGGGGTAGGCAGGGTCATGCGCTTCAGTTGCCAGCCGCTCGGCGTCTGCGAAGTCGCGAGGGGGGCGGCGGCAAGAAGAGCTGCGGATACGAGAGAAGCACGCAAGAGCGTGCACGAGCGCAATGAAAGCGCGGAGCCAATAAGCGACATCCTGTCCTCGTGATGTGCTGGGTTTGCCCCGGGAACTGAATTCTTCCCAGGACATTCGACGAGCTGCGGCCGACAGGTCTTCTGGCTTGCGGATCATCCTCAGGAGCCACGCCTTCCCAAGGGGCCCCGATACTCGGAGTCCCTCAGTGGCTGCAGGATGCTTGTGCTCCCTCGTTCTCGCTCACAGCGGCGGGGACCGCACCGGTTTTTCACCGGACTTCCCTTGTCGGCACGCGCTGAAGCGAAGGAGTATGCCAGCTTGCGGCTTCTGGCACGATGCGAAGATCTAGCAGTTTTCAGGAATTCATCCCAGGCCTCCCCTGACGGGAGCTGTTCCCTGCTAGGCCCAGGCTAGGCGAGACTCCCGCGCGCGGCTGCGGCCCCCTGCCCGCCAAGCAAGGGGGCAGGCTCGCCTGCCTGCCCTCACTTGTTCGGCGATGCGGGGACTTCGACGCCGAGCCCTTGGCCTACTCGGCGGAGATGCCGCGGGTTTACTTTGCCTCGATGAGGCGATGCGCGGTTTCGATGGCTTTGCGGGCGGTGCTGGCTAGCTCGGGGTCTTTGTTCTCCATGAGGGAGATGAGGAAGGGGAGGGTTTTGGGGTCGGCGAGGGTGCCGAGGGAGCGGATGGCGAGGAGGCGGATCTCCTTGGTCTTGCCCTTCTGCACTTGGTGGATCAGGGCTTCTGCGGGGGTGCTGGCGCCGGTGCCGGTGCCGTCGAGCCACTTCTTCCAGTGGGCGACTTGCTCGTGGTAGTAGCGGATCTTGTCGAGGCTTTCCTTGGCGGCCTTGCGGATTTCGTCGGAGGGATCGCTCATTAGGCGGATGAGGTCGGGGACGGCCCTTTTGCTGAAGAGCGTGCCGGCGTAGCAGATGGCGCTGAGGCGCACGCTGTGATCCTTGTCTTGGAGCAGCGGCACGACGATCTCCGCCGCTCGGTCGCGAAAGTGCTGCGTCAGCTCGGACATAGCCGCCTGGCGGCGCCGAGGCTCGGGCTTCGACAGCTCTTTGCGGAGCGCGGCGAAGGCGGCATCTGTGCCGGTTAATGCGGCTGCGCTGTAGGCCGAGTTCCAAATCCCGGGGTCTTCGTGGGTGAAGCAAGCGAGGATCTGCGGCAGGAATTGCTCTGCGATCTTGCCCTTCCGCCACATGTGGGCGAGCCCGCTCCTCTTTAGTGCGATCGATGGGCTTTCGATCATCGTGCGCAGGCTTGCGGTATAGCTCTCAGAAATGAGTTCTGCGTGTTGGGTAAGCGCCCCTGCGAGATTGATTCCGATATCCACGCGAAATCCGTTGCCGCTGAGCTTGGGGAGCATCTGTGCAAGGCTGAGCTTGGGGAGCATCCGTGCAACGGCATCCAGCATTCCCCTTGGGATACGGACCTGTCGATTCGACCGCTTGGGTTTCAGAAGGGTGATCAGGTCACTCCCGAGGCAATCCCAGCTCTCCTCCGGGGAATCGCCACCGAGGATTCCGTCGAGCTCCTTGAAGACTCTGACGAGCTGCTCTTCGGTAATAGCGGAGGTCCACAGCCTCGGGTTCTGGGGATCTTGTGCCCAGAGGTGGAGGAGGGGGCCGCTTTTCTTGCCGAAGAACTTCCTGCGCTCTGCGCCCCTCGTTTCCGTAACGCTGATGCCGAGCGCGAAAGACTTCGGTACTAGCCCTGCGTAACGCTGGGGATCGGCCGCGATCAGAGCGTTCAGTACCCTGCCGCGGAACTTGGATTTGAGCTCCGGCTCGAGCGCGATTTTTGCGAGCGTGTTCTTGGCCTCTGCGTCGTGCCTAGAGAGGAGTTGCAAGGCGAGGTCATCCCAGGAGATCCTGCCCTGCTTGGCCATGCCGAGGAGAGCGGCTAGCACCTTGGGGCTACGGCTACGCATTAGCTGCAGATGAAGCTGCTTCAGCAGCTTCAATTCACGCTGTATGCGGATGTGGATCGAGGTTCGAGAAACGCCAGGATCGAGTTCCGCTTCACGTTTGTCGAGCCTCTTGGGCTTGCAGAGTTCCTGGGTGATCTTGAGCAGTGTCGGCATGTACGCTTCGAAGCCCGTACGCAAAACAATGCGGTTCGTAGACAAGCGGATAAGTGTCTTCGCTGGATTTCTGAAGCTGAGCAGGAGTTCGGCGACGCGGGGGAGATGATCCGGTGCAGCCACGTCGAGCAGCCACTCGAGCAGATCGGTTTGTTCCGCTGTTCTCCAAATCAGGTAGTCGTATTTCAGTTTTGTGAGTTCGAGCAAGAGCGGGAGCAGCTCGAGCTTGGGCCGGTCGCGTTCGGCGAAGGCGAGGGCCAGGAGGAACTCCTGGCGCAGGTTATCCTGGGGACGTACGGTGCTGCATGGGCCCAGTTCCTTGGCTGCGGAGAGGATCTCTTCGATGGGCAGGCCCTTCTCCACTTCACCCGTGAACTTCAACGGCCGAGCAGAGCTGAGCGCACGTGGGTGCTTGACCAGGTGAAGGATGAGCTGGCGACCTGGTACGGAGTAGAACGCGCAGGCCAGGAAGTTGTGTGCGTTCGCGCTGTATGTGCCCAGGAGCTCGCGTTCCGCTTCCGATGCTGTGGGCCAGCGCTTGAGGATGCTCTCGGAGGCCTTGCGGGCCAGCTCTCTGGCCTTGGGCAGTGCTCGAACATCACTCCGTGTTCGGTTGCTGATCCCCCGCAAGGCTTCGCAAAATTCCTTATAGGTCCTTGCCGACTGCATTCGCGTGAGCAGCTCTTCGTCGGAGAAGGTAGGGCGAAGGGTTCTGAGTGCTTGGGCGCGGATCTCAGCATCGCTGTCACCTAGGAACTGGCGCATCACGGTGGCGAGCTTGGGGTCGACCCAGCGAGAGGGGTCTACCCACATAAAAGATAGCCCCTGCACCACCGCCCGTCGGAAGAGCAGGTCCTTGGACTTCGCGGCACTGGAGAGGAAGCTCTCGGCTTCCGTTCCCCCGATCTCCAGGATCATCGGGACAATGCGGCGCATCTTGTCCTGGTCGTAGCGGTAGCTCTGCGTCGCAGCAATGAGCTGCGGCAGGGCGGCGCGCCCCAGCCATTTGAGGTTCCTCTGGCTCGCGCCCGCCTTGTCGCCGTGCAGGTAGCCCTCGATGGCCTGATGTACGATCTTCTTGAGCTTGTCCTTCTCGATGGCACCGTTGCCTTGCAGCAGCAGCTTCGCCTTGTCTGCGTCCGCGCCCTGGCCCGCGGCCGCCTGCTGTAGTGCTGCTTTCGCGGCCTTCTCCTGCTTCATCGCTCTGAGGCAGAGTGCGAGTTGGTAGAGCGCGGAGCTGCGGAGCTGGGGGCTGGCCCCTGGGTCCTGGGCGATGCCGCGCAGCAGCTTGGCCGCGCGAGCGGGGTCCTGTCCCATGCGGCGCAGGAGCTTGGCCTTCTCGAGCTGCTTGCTGAGCTTTGAGGGGCCTGCTTGGCCCTGCTGGGCCTGGAGGGCGGGCTTCGGCGCTTGCCGGGGCTCTGCCAGCTTCCCAGAAAGGACATGCGGCAGCACCGACCCGGCGCTCACGTCGTGGACGACGGCAAGGCCAGCGGCAAGGCCCAGCACCGGGCCGGCGAAAGAGAGAGCACGACTGAGTTTCGAAGACATCTGTTCTCCTTGGATGTTCTTGCTTCTCCCCTATGAGAGGACCTCGAGGCCCGCGCTATGTCGGAACGGCTTCGAAACGAGGTCAAGAAACTGTCAAGCGGCGCGCGGATGCGCCCCGAACTCGCCAGAGCGGGGCTCAGGCACCGGAGGCATGCAGGTTCAGCTTGTAGCCGGCGCCGTGCACGGTCACCAGGTGCTTGGGAGTCTTGGGCTCGGGCTCGATTTTCTTGCGCAGGTTGAGGATGTGGGTGTCGATGCTGCGGTTGCTGACCTGGGTGCCGTTCCAGACTTCGGAGAGGATCCTCGCTCGGCTCACGACGCGGCCGCGTTCGCGGTAGAAGAGGGCCAGGAGGGCGGCTTCGGTCGGGGAGATCGGCAGGGTCTCGCGGCCCCGGCGCAGCTCGAAGGCGGCGAGGTCGACGACGAGATCGCCTAGCTCGAAGGACTCGACCTGCTCTTGCTGCTTCTCCGCTGCTTGCTCCTGCTGCACTTGGCCTCGCCGGAGGCAGACTCGGACGCGGGCCATGAGTTCGGCGACTTGGAAGGGCTTGGTCACGTAGTCGTCGGCGCCGAGTTCGAGGCCGAGCACCTTGTCGCTGACTTCGCTCTTGGCGGTGAGGAGGACGACGGGGGTGCGCCTGTCGTGGCTGCGCAGCTCGCGCAGGACATCGATGCCGCTCTTGCCGGGCAGCATCCAGTCGAGCAATACCAGGTCGAAGGAGCATGCTCGCAGCTGCGCCAGCGCTTCGGCGCCGGTGCGGGCGATGCGGCAGTCCCAGCCCTCCAGCTCGAGGTTGTCGGCTAGGCCGGTGCGTAGTGCGGCGTCGTCTTCGACGAGGAGGATGCGGATGCTCATTGGGGGGAGACCTCGTCGTTCTGGCCTTTGTGCCAGGGCAGGGTGATGCGCAGGCAGGCGCCGCGCTGTGCTGGGACGGCGGCGAGCTCGCCGCCTTGCGCGCGGATCAACGAGCGCGCCAGGTGCAGGCCCAGGCCCAGCCCGGGGCTGCTGCCATGCTCCTCGGCCTTGCCGCGCTGGAAGGGCTCGAAGACCCGCTCGCGCTCCTCCGCGGGGATGCCCGGGCCGAGGTCGCGGACTTCGAGCTCAAGCTGGGTGTCGTTGCTGCGGGCGACGAGGCGGAGTTCACCGCCCGCCTGTGCATAGCGGATGCCGTTGTCGCAGAGGTTCCAGAGCACCTGCACCAGGGCATCGCGATCGGCGTGGATGGCGGCGTCCTTTGCCAGGGGAGCTTCCTCCACGAACTCGAAGTGCATGCCCTCGCGTTCGCAGTAGGGGCCGAGCATGGCGCCTAGCTCCGCCAGCAGGGGGCCCAGCTCCAGGCGCTGCTTGTCGAAGACGCGGCGGCCTTCCTCGAGGCGGCTGGAGTCCAGGACGTTGGAGACCAGGGCCGAGAGCCGCTCCGACTCGCTGGCCAAGAGGGCGTGGTATTGCTCGCGCTTCGCTTCCGAGGCCACGCGGCCATCGCGCAGCATCTCACTGAACATGCGGATCGAGGCCAGCGGCGTCCGCAGCTCGTGGGTGACGGTCTGCAGGAAGCGTCCGCGCATCTTTAGGGTCTCGCGCTCCCTGCGCCAGCCGCGTAGGAAGGCGAAGAGGCCGAAGCCAAAAGCGCCGGCCAGTCCCAGCGCCAGCAGCGCGGTCCAGATCGGCAGCTGCACCCGAGCGCTCTCTGTGCTCGGTTTCCAGGCGAAGTGCCCGGTCACGGCGAAGTCCCCGGCGCCGGCACGCGCCGCGCGCGCTAGGAACTCGCCGTCCCATTTGGCGCGGGCGAAGGCGAGGCCCAGCTCGGTCGTTTCCGCTTGGTGCAGGGCACGCAATCGCTCGATCAGCTCGGTAGCGCTGAGCAGGGCGCCTCGGACCTGCTTCGGCCAGTAGAGCAGCTCCAGGCGCGGCCTGTCCGGATCATGCAGGGAGATCAGCAGGGGGCCCTGCGCTGCCGCCCAAATCGGCGTCGCCCGCTTCGCGCGTTCGAGGCGCAGGCGCCGCTGGGCGGCTGCCCGTAGCGCGGGCAGCGGGTCCTGTCGCTGGGGCGCAGCTGGAGCATGCTCCGCGAGCGGCTCGGCGAGCAGCTCCGCGAGGAGTTCCACCAGGGCCTGGCCACGGGCTGCGGGCAGGCGCAGTACATGCTTGGCGGCCCAGCTCGGCAGGCGGCGCGCATGCTGGGCCATCAGCCAGAGGGCCTGGTCCCGGTCTTCGGCTTCGAGGGTGAAGAGCTGCGCTTCCCTTGCGAGCATCCTCTCAAGCCACCGCGCGCGTAGCTTCTTGAACCCGTGCCTGTCGCCGAAGCGAACCGCTCGTAGGGCCAGGGCCGCTTCCTCACGGGCATTGAGCTCCAGGTCGCGGCTCCGCTGCAGGAGCTTGCGTGCCGCCTCCAACTGCTCTGGGCTCTTTGCCTTGAGCAGCTGCTCCTGGGCGACGCGCAGCTGCCAGCCAAGCTCAGGCGGCGGCGCCTCGCGCAGCTGCGCCAGCTCACGCAGCACGCCGTCCTTGACCGTAAAGCGCGCCGCGGCCGGCAGCAGCTCCCAGAGCCGCGGATGGCGCAGCGCCCCACGCAGCGCCCCAGCCATCGCCCGCGCCTCCCGTTCTTGCCGTGCCCGCGCTTCGCCCTCAAGCCGGCGCTGCTCGGCGAAGAGCCCGGAAAGCCCCAGCAGCACCAGGCCGAGCCCGGAGAGCCCGAGCAGGGGAAGCGGAAGTCGTGAGGTATGCCGGCTGCCCATGCTGGAAAGGCCCTCCTAGCCCCAGCGCCGGGCCGACGGTAGCGAGTGCAGGCTGCAGCGTTTTGAGGACATCTGCTTTCCTTGGGATCTTATGTTTCTGCGCCATGGCACGGCAACAGCGTCCGGCCTTTGTCGGCTCAGGCTCGAAACGATGTCAAGAAACTGTCAAGCGGCGCCCGGATAGATCCTGAACTCGCCTGCGCAGGAGTTTCGGCCCCGGCCGCCAAGCGCAAGGACTCCCCCAAGCCACACGGCCAAGCAGCAAGCAGCTACTTGGCCCGGAGCAGCCTGCGGAAGGCTTGCCGTGCCCGCATCAGCCTTGCCTCGTCCGGGTGCCCCGGCACCAGGCACCCGATGCGTTCCTCGACACGGCTCAGCGCCATGCGCAATTGGCTGCGATCGACATTCGCCAGGACCTCTGCGATGCCGGGCTTGCCGCTAGCGAAGCGTTCGAGCGCGATACTCAGGCGGCCGAGGTGGACGGCACCGGCTGCGACCTTATCGAGCGCCTTGCGGGTGGCCCACTTCACGGTATTGCTCAGAGTCGCGTCACTCACCCCTTGGTCACCCGTCGCCGTTGCGTAGCTCGTGAAGAGGATCTGCGTGCCCATCTCGGCTGCGGCCAAGATGGGGACAGCTCCAATGACCATGTCGATCACGAAGTCGGTGCTCGCCCGCGCGATCGCCTCGCTCGCTGCGACGCCCTTCTGTATCTGCGAATACGCATCGGCTGCTGCATTGGCTATCGACATCACGAGCAGTCCCTTCTCGAACTTGCTCATGCTTCCGAAGGCGCCGTCGAGGCGCCTGGCGACATCGTCGGCCGAGCCCTTGACGAAGTTGCGGTAGGCGCTCAATGCCTTCCCCTTGAACTGGGCGGCGACGCTCTTGATGGCCGTCCAGCCCTTTAGCATGCGCTTGGCATCCTGGCTGTTGCGCAGCAGCAGCTGCATCTGCTTGAGCTGCTCGCGTGTCTTCTTGCTGCCGCTGCCACTCTTGACCAGGCTGTTGATATAGCGCTGGATCCGTGACGGGCTCAGGAAGCCGCCTTCCAAAGCTTCCTCGATGCCCTTGAGCCTTCCCCGCAGGGCCTTGCGTTGCTTGAAGAACTCTTCCGGGGACAAGCCGCGCGGATCGAGGGCCTCGATGTCCCGGATGATGGACTCGAGTTTCAGCGTGAAGGCTGTGAGCTTGGCTGCATCGACGTAGCCGATGAGCCAGTCGAGGTGGTTCTTGAGCCAGAGCACGTATTCGGGCAAGGACATCTGTCCGTCTCCGACGGGGAGATCGCGCAGGGCCTTGCGCCAAGCATCCTTGGGATCGCCATGAACGGTGCCGTCCGGCTCACGATAGATGCGGTCCCAATAATCGTTCAGCCGACGCTCGCGTTCCTTGTCGCTCTCCGACATCCGCGTGATCTTGTCGACCTGGCGCTCAACGATCCCTGCTCTGGGATCGCGCACGCCGGTGGAGCCGCCAGCGCAGGGCGTCTCAGCCAGCGCATGAGCCAAGCGGCCGTCGATCTGCTCCTTCTGTCTCTTCAGGTCCTCGCGCCAGAGTTCTTGGTGCTTTTTGAGGGTCTTCTCTGTCCGCGCGATCCGCTCCTTGCTTTTGAGGATGTGAATCGACCGGTTCTTGCGCCATTCGGCGAGTGCCTTTTGGTAGAAGGCGATCAATCTCTGATTGCGCTCGCGGCTCGCATGCGCCAGCTGCTTTTGGATGTCGCTGCCCTTTTGCTTACGGCCCGAGCTCCTGGCGGGCGCGTCCATGCCTGCTGCCTGGTACGTGGCCAGCTCCTCTCGTTCCTTCGCCAGCCGCGCCTCCAGGTCGCCGTTGCTCTGCGAATACCCGAGCAGCGGGTTGTGCGTCCTATAGCTCTTCGCTGCCCACGCCAGGTAGGTCTTGCGGTAGTCCTCCTTCGCTTCATGGATGAGCTTCTGGACAGCATTGCGATCGGTCTGGTAACCGAGGGTCCTGACGTGGAGGCGAAAGCTGCCCGCGGCGATTCGCGCATGCGCATCCGCTAGCTCGCTGCGCTTCTTGGACAAGTAGGCATCGATCCCTTGCCCGTTTAGGCCGAAGCCCAGAGGGCTCAGGTGGTAGCGCGGCTTGCGCGCCCTTGCCTCGCTGAGTTCCTTCTGTTTTCGCTTGATCTGGTCGAGCACGCCTTGCCAATCGAGACCGTAGCCGAACTCCCGGATGTGCATCCGCATCTTGCCTGCGGCGTGCTTGGCCAGGCGCTGCTCTTTGCGCTTGGTCTCCTCGTCCAAGAACTTCTGCCAGCCCTTCATCGAGTGACCCCAGCCGAGCTTTTGCGAGTGGGCCCTGACGGCGCCAGCGGCGATGAGCTTCTGAAGGCGAGCGATGCGCTCTTGGAGAGCCTTTGCTTCGCTTTCGCGCTTTTCGCTCCGGGCCTGCTGGAGCCGGGCCTGCAGCCCCCGCAGCTTCTCTGCCGCTCTCTGGCGGGCCAGCACCTGGGCCTCAGCCGCCGCGGCGATGCGCCCCCTATAGTAGGCGCGGTCCTTCTCGCGGAAGGCGTCGAAGCGCGTCCGTAGCGAACGCCGGAAATGGATCGCCTCCTCGATGCTCTTGATCCGGGCGTTGTTCTTCTGCGCATATTCCTTTGCCGCGGCCTCGGCCCTGGCGAGGCTTTGCTCGAAGGGCGCGAGCACACGTTTTGCCGTCTCCTGGCAGCTTGCGGGCTTCGTACGCGTTTGAGCGAGAAGCGCCATGGGGGAGAGGAAGAGGAGAGCGAGGGCGCAGCAGGCAGTGTCGCGCGGCATGTTCATGTTCCAGCTTGACTCGTGCTACCGGAGTGTAGAGCCGAGAGGGAAGGCGCGCTCTCCTTCCTCTTGAGCTTTACGCAGCAGAAGAGGGGTCCCCATCGCCCTGGGCTTGGCGCCTGGGCTCCTCAGCAGCCTGGTCTAGGAGGCCCCTTTGTGAGAGAAGCCCTGCGGCGAACGCCGACTGGGAAGACGGAGGAACACCCGCAGCTGTCCTATGGCCCGCTCCGCTGCTGCGCTCCCCAATATGGCCGTGCAGGCTCGACTGAAAGCCTGGAGCAGCCCTTGGAGGCGGGGGAACTGTTTGCCTCGGTAACAGCCGACCCTGGGTAAGCCTAAGGACGGAGTTGCCTAAGGCCGGAGTTGCTGTGCGGCCGGAGTTGCCTAAGGCCGGAGTTCCTGAGTGGTCGGGCAGGTGGGATTCGAACCCACGACCTCCTGCTCCCAAAGCAGGCGCGCTAACCAAGCTGCGCCACTGCCCGATCAAGGGGGGGGGAGCCTACGCAGCTTGGCGCCGGGAGCAAGTACTGCTACTGGCTTGCTGGCCCGGTCTTGCGCAAGCAGATGCGTGCGGCCTCGCCAGCGAGTTCTGCCTGGTTCTCCTTCCAGTCAGCAGCAGGCGCCGCATCGACCAGGCTCAGCGACTCGGCGAGGGTGGCCTCCTGGATCATGCTGGCGTAGGTCTTGGCTACGGCCTTCCAATCCTCGTTTGGGAGCTGCATGGCCAGTTCGATGCGGTCGCTGACGTGGAGGCCGCTGTCCTTGCGTGCCTGCTGCACTGCGCGGATCAGGTCCCGGGCCAGGCCCTGCTGGCGCAGCTCTTCGGTGATCTCGGTATCCAAAACCACGATGGTGTCGTTGGCCGGAACCGCGGCGCAGCTGATATCGCCCTTGGGATCGAGCAAGAGTTCGAACTCGCCCGCTTCGAGCAGCTGGCCGGCGACTTCGACGCCATGCTCGCCGTGGCGCTTCCACTCGCCCTTCTTGGACGCGGCGATGACCTTCTTCATCTCCTTGCCCAGGCGGGGACCCAGCTTGCGCGCGTCGACCTTGAGACGCCAAGAGGCGAAGCTCTCGATGTCTTCGCTCAGCTCGACCTCCTTGACGTTGACCTCCTCGCGAATCAGGTCGAAGTGCTTGGCGAGGCGGTCGACGCCGGGGCCGGCGAGGGTCAGCTTGCTGAGCGGCTGCCGCACGCGGATTTCGTGGCTGCGGCGCAGCGACAGCGCCACCGAGCAGGCCTGGCGCACTCGGTCCATGTCGTGCACCAGGGCCGGGTCGGCCGGCATGCGATTGGCATTGGGCCAGTCGCTGAGATGCACACTGCGCTCACCGCTCAGCCCGCGATAGACCTCCTCGCTCAGCAGCGGCAGCAGCGGCGCCGCAACGCGCAGCAGCTTGAGCAGCACCGAATAGAGGGTGTCGTAGGCGTCTTGCTTGTCCTGGTCCTGCTCTTCGCGCCAGAAGCGCTCGCGGCTGCGGCGGATGTACCAGTTGTTGAGCGCGTCGAGGTAGCTCTGGATTTGGCCACAGGCTGCGGCCAGGTCGTAGTCCTCGAAGCTCTGCTCGACATCGGTGATCAGTTCGTGCGTCTTGGCGAGGATGTAGCGGTCGAGGACCTTGTCACTGTCCGTGCGCTGCTGCGCGCGGATGCCGTCGCTGTTGGCGTAGAGGCTGAAGAAGTAGTAGGCGTTCCAGATCGGGTTGAGCACCAGGCGCACGATCTCGCCGATGGCCTTGCCCTCCTTGTCGATCTGCAGGTCGTTGCCCTTCAGGATCGGCGACTGCATGAAGAACCAACGCAGGGCGTCGGAGCCATGGCTCTCGAAGATCTCCTCGGGGTCGGGGTAGTTGCGCAGGCGCTTGCTGAGCTTCTGGCCGTTTTCGTCGAGGACGACGCCGTGGCAGATGCAGTTCTTAAATGGCGGCCGATCGAACAGCGCCGTCGATAGCACCATCATCGTGTAGAACCAGCCGCGGGTCTGGGCCACGTATTCGACGATGAAGTCGCTGGGGAAGTGGTCCTCGAACCAGTCCTTGTTCTCGAAGGGGTAGTGCACCTGGGCGTAGGGCATGGAGCCGGACTCGAACCAGCAGTCGAGCACGTCTTCGACCCGGCGCATCGTCGACTTGCCGCTTGGGTCATCGGGGTTGGGCCGGGTCAACTCGTCGATGAAGGGCCGGTGCAGGTCCTTGACCTCGACCCCAAAGTCGCGTTCGAGCTCGGCGATGCTGCCGTAGACATCGATGCGAGGATACTCCGGGTTGTCGCTCTTCCAGATCGGGATCGGCGCGCCCCAAAAACGATTGCGGCTGATGGACCAGTCGCGCGCGCCTTCGAGCCACTTGCCGAAGAGACCGTCGCGGATGTGTTCGGGGATCCAGTTGATCTCCTGGTTGAGCTCGACCATGCGCTCGCGGAAGGCGCTGACCTTGACATACCACGAGGACAGCGCCTTGTAGATCAGGGGCTCGTCAGTGCGCCAGCAGTGCGGGTAGTTGTGGAGATAGCTCTCTTGCTTGACGAGCTTGCCCTCTTCGCGCAGCCGCCGGGTGATCGGCTTGTTGGCCTCGAAGACGAGCATGCCTTCGTAGTCGGGGACTTGGCTGGTGAACTTGCCGGCGCCGTCCACCGGGCAGACGACCGGGACCTTGTAGGGCTCGCAGGCGTTCATGTCGTCTTCGCCAAAGCCCGGGGCCATGTGGACGATGCCCGAGCCCTCTTCGGTGTCGACGAAGTCGGCGGCGATGACCTGGAAGCTATTGGGGTTGTCGGCGAAGAACGGCAGCAGCGGCTGGTAGTGGCGGCCCACCAGGCTCTCGCCCTTGACCGTGCCCAGCTCAGTGGCATCGGCGAACTCTTTCTCATACTTCGCCTTGGTGCCGGCGCCCAGGATCACCCGGCGTCCGTCCATGGCCAGGACCACGTAGTCGATGTCGGGGCCGACCGCGAGCATGAGGTTGGAGGGCAGGGTCCAGGGCGTTGTCGTCCAGGCCAAGAGATCGACGGGGCCGCTACCGGGCAGGCCCTCAAGAGCATCCTCTCGGAGGCTGAAGCGCACCGTCAGCGCCGGGTCCTGACGTTCGCGATAGCTGTTGTCCAGGCGCGTCTCGAAGTTGGACAGGGGCGTCTCCGCCGCCCAGCTGTAGGGCATGACCCGGTAGCCCTCGTAGACCAGCCCCTTGTCGTAGAGCTGTTTGAAGGCCCACATCACGCTCTCCATGTAGGAGAGCTGCATGGTTTTGTAGTCGTGGTCGAAGTCGACCCAGCGGGCCATGCGCGTGACCTGCTTGCGCCATTCGCTGGTGTATTTCATCACCGAGCTGCGGCAGGCCTCGTTAAATTTGGCGACGCCGAAGTCGAGGATCTGCATGCGCCCGGAGATCTGCAGCTGCTTTTCCGCTTCGAGTTCGGCTGGCAGCCCGTGGCAGTCCCAGCCGAAGCGCCGCTCCACCCGGCGCCCCTTCATGGTCTGGTAGCGCGGGACCACGTCTTTGACATAGCCAGTCAAGAGGTGGCCGTAGTGGGGGAGGCCGTTGGCGAAGGGGGGCCCGTCATAGAAGACGTATTCGTTACTGCCGCGCGGGCCCGCCGGTCGCTGCTCGACCGAGGCCTCGAAGCACTCGTTTTCCTTCCAATACTCGAGCACCCGGCGTTCGATCTCCGGATAGCTCGGTTGTTGGGGCACCTCGGGATAGGGACGGGAGGCCGACTGCTCGCTCATACTGGTGCCTGTCTGGCTGGGGGCTCGGGTTCGAAAGGCGGAAGAGCATACGCTCGTCGAGGCCTCAGCGGAAATCGAGGCTGTCTCCCGTCTCGCTGCTGTTATGTTCGCGCCCGATGGATTCTTCCTTGAGTGGCGTTCCACAGATCATGGGCCTGGCTGACGAGGCGCGGCCACGGCCCAGCCGCGGTTTTGTGGATCTCTTGGGCGATCTTGCCCGTGAACCCTTAGTGCGTCGCTACTCCCAGGGTGGCTACGAGACGGACTTCGAGTTGGCGCTCCGGGTGCGGGAGCGTTCTCGCGCTGCTGCCGCAGAGCAGGTGGCGATTGCGGAGGCCGCGGGGCGACTCCAGGACATGGGGAGCGGCGAGGCGATGGCGCTGATGCGTTTCGACCCGCTGCTGGTCTGCCGACGCGGCATCTGGCACGTCTCCGAAAAGCTGCCCTGCCAGGACAGTGCTGCCTGTGCCCGCGACGAACGTAGCATCGCTTTGGCGCTCTGCGATGGGGCCTCGACGGCGCCGCTGGCCCACTATGGTTCGGGTTTGCTGGCCAGGGCCGCGGCCGAGTTCGCCAAGCGTCGCGCCGATGCCCACGACGGTCCTCTATGCTCCGTCGACTTCCTTGGCGGCCTGCATGCTGACCTGTATCTGATCCAGCACTTCATCGCCGGTCAGCTCGGGCTGCCGCCGAGCCTGGCCCATGAGCTGATCCTGGCGGCGACCGTGCAGCTGCTCATCGTTCGGCCCAAGGACAGCCTGGTGCTGGCCCTTGGTGACGGCTCCTTGATTGCAGGCGAGCGTTGCTACGACATCTCCCGGACCCTTAGCCGCGAGTTGTCGCAGGACAGTAGCACGCGGCCGCCCCTGCTCAGCTACCTGCTGGCCAGCGACGCCGATGGACTGAGTATCGACCCGGCGCGTCCGGACGCCGCGGCCATGCAGCAACTGCTGGAGGAGCTGATTGCCGAATCGCAGAGCCTCCCCCTCGTCTCCATGATGCCGACCACCCAGGTGGTTGAGGCCGGCTGTCTGGGGCTTGAGACCGATGGGGGGCGGGTGCGCAAGCGTGCGGCCAATACCCAGATCCTTCAGTCTCTGGTGCGTGCCAGCGACGAGGCCGATTGGCTGCATGTGCTAGCTCTCGTGGATGCGGCCACCGACGAGACCGGCGACTTGATCGAGTTTGGCTTGTTGCAGGGGCTGGCACAGGAGCAGGAGCTGCGTGACCACTTCGAGGCTGCGGTCTTTGGGCAGCTGCCGGACTATGCGCGGGTGAGCGGAACTCTCGTCGATTTGGCGCCGGCCCTGTTGACCCGCTTCCTGGCCGCTGGGCCGAAGCCAAAGGAGGCACCGCAGTTGCTGCTGGACTCCTGGCCGACAACTCCCAAGTGCCGGGGCTCTGAGCTCGCCAGCTTGGTCAAGGCGCATGCGCGGCGCTCGCTTGCGGAGCGCTTTGACGTCGATGTCGACGAGCTGGAGAGCATGGGGGACGACTACGGGCTTGCGCTGCTGCGGAACTGATTCTTTTGCCAGGGCCGGCTAGCATCCCTGCCTATGCACAACGCCTTCCGCCTCCTTGCCCTTTCCTTGGCCTGCTTCGCGGCTGCCTGCTCGGGATCTCGTTCCGCCCTCCCTGCCGGGAGCGGCACCCAGCCCAGGGTCGTGAGCGCCGGGTCCGAGGCTAGGGTGCATCTGGCGGCCGAACTCCATCGCCTTGGGCTGGAGGAAGGCCGCAGCTACGAGATGCTCAAGTCCTTGCTCCGCGAGGCCCCCGGCCGCCTCAGCGGATCGCCGATGGCGGAAAAGGCCGTCGATTGGGCCCAGCGCACGATGCAATCGATCGGGCTGGTGAATATCCGCCGCCAGCCCTGCATGGTGCCGGTTTGGGAGCGAGGCGAGGTGGAGCGTCTCGAGCTGATCGAGGGGGAGAAGCGCAGCCAGCTCCCCATCCTGGCCTTGGGCGGCAGTATCGGCACTCCCGCCGGCGGCCTCGATGGCGAACTCATCGTCGTTCGCAGCTTCGATGAGCTGCGAACTCTCGGCCGCAAGCACTGCGAGGGCAAGATCGTCCTCTTCAACCGCCCGATGCCACGCGCCCTGCGCAGCACCTTCGTGGCCTACAGCCAGACGGTGCCGCAGCGGGTTTCTGGAGCCGCCGAGGCGGCCAAGCTCGGGGCCAAGGCTGTCGTGGTTCGCTCGATGACCACCCTGGTCGATGACCTGCCGCACACCGGCGTGATGCGCTACCAGGACGGGGTGCCGAAGATTCCTGCAGTGGCGATTGCGACCCGTGCCGCGGCGCAGCTTGCCGCGCGCATCAAGAAGGGCGAAAAGCTCCGTCTCCACCTCGAGCTGAACTGCCGCAGCCTCCCTGACCGCCGCTCCTACAACGTCATCGGCGAGATCGCCGGGAGCAAGCATCCCGAGCAGATCGTGCTGGTGGGCGGCCACCTCGACTCCTGGGATATCTGCGAGGGCGCCCATGACGACGGCGCCGGAGTCGTGCACGCGCTGGAGGCCTGCCGCCTGATCCTTGCCGCTGGCCTGCGCCCGAAGTGCACGATTCGCTGCGTGCTCTTCATGAACGAAGAGAATGGTCTGCGCGGGGCTCATGCCTATGACCGGGAGCATGTCGGGGACAAGCACCTGGCGGCGATTGAGTCCGACCGTGGCGGCTACAGCCCGCTCGGCTTCACCACCTCGCTTCGCGGCCCCGCCTTGGACTGGGCCCAGAACCTGGCCGCAGCCCTGCGTGCCTACGACATGGGGGCGATGATCCAAGGAGGTGGTGGCGCGGACATTTCGCCGCTGAAGAAACGGGGCGTGCCGGTCTTCGGCCTGGCGACCATTTCGCATCGCTACTTCGACATGCACCACAGTCGCCGTGACAAGTTGGAGGCGGTGAACCCGCGCGAACTGGCCTTGGGCGCAGTGGCCGTGGCCTATCTCGCCCAAGTTTTGAGTGAGGAAGCCGGTCGGCGCTGAGCTGCTGGGGGAGGATCCTTGTCCCCAGCATTGCCCCTGGCCCGATGCCTACGCATCATCGGGCGCTTTCCTTGAGTGCGGAGAGAACGCGTGCAGGTATTGGTCGTCGGTTCTGGGGGGCGGGAGCACGCTCTGGCTTGGAAAATCGCGCAGTCGCCCGAAGTTACAGAGGTCTTCGTGGCTCCCGGCAACGGAGGGATGGGCAAGCATGCCACCTGCGTTCCGATTGGCATCGATAAGCACAAGGAGCTGATCGACTTTGCCAAGGAGAAGAAGGTTGGCTTGGTGGTGATCGGACCCGAGGCGCCGCTCTGTGCAGGGCTGGGGGACCGGATGCGTAAGGAGGGGATCGCGGTTTTCGGCCCGGATCAGAAGGCGGCCGAAATCGAGGGCTCCAAGGCCTTTACCCGTGATCTCTGTAAACGGCATCACGTGCCGGGGCCCCAGTCTTGGACCTTTACCAGCTCCACCGACGCCGTCGCCTTTGTGGATAGCCATCGCTTCGAAAAAATCGTCGTCAAGGCTGATGGCCTCGCGGCCGGTAAGGGAGTGACGATCTGCGAAGGGCCTGAAGAGGCGCGCAAGGCGGTGCTCGACTGCCTGGAGAACGACAACTTTGGTGCGGCCGGGCACCGCGTCGTGATCGAGGAGTTTTTGACTGGGCACGAAATCTCGGTGTTGGCCCTTAGCGATGGGCGCACCATCGTGCCGCTTGAGTCGGCTAAGGACCACAAGGCGCGCTTTGAGGGCGATAAGGGACCGAATACTGGCGGCATGGGAGCGGTTAGCCCCAGCCCTGCAGCCAATCCGCGCACGCTCAAGCAAGTGGAGTCGCAGGTTTTGGTGCAGACCATCCACGGTCTGGTGCAGGAGGGGCGGCCTTATCAGGGGGTTCTTTATGCCGGCCTGATGATTACGCCGCAGGGCCCGCGGGTTCTCGAGTTCAATGCCCGCTTTGGCGACCCTGAGACCCAAGCTCTGCTCATGCGCATGAACTCCGATATCGTGCCTTTCCTCGATGCCTGTGCCCGCGGCAAGCTCGAGGCGCTATCCAGTGGCCCCGAGTGGGATCCCCGCCCGGCGGCCTGCGTGATTGCGGTGTCAGATGGTTATCCGGGCACGTATACCAAGGGGCATCGAATCTTTGGGCTCGACGAGCTGGAGGAGAGCGACGACTTCGTGGTCTTCCATAGCGGCACCGTGCGGCACCTGGATGGACATGCCTATACGGCGGGGGGCCGCGTCCTTGGGGTTACCGCCAAGGGTAAATCCCTCAAACTAGCCCTTGATCGGTGTTATGAGGCTCTGGAGCGCATTGACTACCAGGGTAAGTGCTACCGGGATGATATTGGCAAGCGGTGAAGCCCGAGGCTAATGACCAGCGCTGAACGGGAGGCCTTCTGCAAGATGACTGATCCCCGAGTGAAGGAAGAGATCGAGGCGGTGCAAGAATACTTCCGCCGCGTGGGCTTTCGTTGGACCAAGCAGCGTCAGGCGATCGTCGAGACCGCCTTCCTCAACCACCACCATTTCAGTGCCGAACAGCTCTTTGATTTGGTGCGTAAGCACAAAAGCGGCGGTAGCGTCCATCTAGCGACCGTCTATCGCACGCTCCAGGTTCTCGAAGAAGGCAGCTTCGTCGAAGGCATGGATATGGGGAAGGCCGGCCGCCTTTATGAGCATGTCTTCGGTCACGACCACCATGACCATGTGATCTGCAGTGACTGCGGCAAGATCTTCGAGTTCTGCGACGACGAACTCGAAGAGCGCAAGGCTCTCGCTGCGAGCAAGCTTGGCCTCAAGATCGAGGCGCACACGCTCAAGATCTACGGCAGCTGCGATGAGCTGCGCGATACGGGGCACTGCAAGCATCGCGAAGAGCGGCTGCGCCAGGGCTTGATCGAGGAAGCCTAGCCGGCCGTTGGCGACGCCGCTGCCGCTCCCAGGCGCCCTGTTCTAGCTTCGGGGCCCTAGCTTCGGGGCACTAGTTTCGGGGCCCTGGCTTCGGGACGAAACTGAGACGAAGAGCAGTCGTGCTCGCAGCTCTTGTCGTGCAAGGTAAGGGAAGATGATCCGGAGGAGCCCGCGTCGCGGGATCTCCTTTCGGGGCTCGAGCCCGGAGCCAGTGATGCCAAGATCTTTTCCAGCGAGTCGTTGCTCTTCCCTTTTTCTCCTTTCCCTTCTTGCCTTGCCTGGGGCGGCATTCGCTCAGGCGCCGGCTCAGAATGAGGAGCCGGGACAGGAACGGGCCATTGATGCTCCGATTATCTCCAACGAGGGGCTGACCCAGACGCAGCGGATTCGACATGTCTTGAGCCGCTTTGCTTTTGGCCCGACTCCCGGACTTGTTGAGGAGGTGCGCAAGATCGGGCTGGAGAAATGGTTCGAGAAGCAGCTCGCGGGCGGGGTGAGCAGTGACTACGCGCTGACCGAACGGCTACGCCAGTACGAGACGCTGCAAATGAGCCCGAAGGAATATCTGGCGTGGGTCAGGTCCTTGCGGGACAAGCTGCCCAAGAAGCGCAAGCCAAAGGACAACCGCATCCTCAATAGCGCGCGCAACAAAATGCGCGGTGAGGTCAAGGACTACGTGCTTTGGCAGGCCATCTATTCGCGGCATCAGATGCTCGAAACCTGTTCCGACTTCTTCCGCAATCACTTCTCAGTCGAGTCGGCGAAAGGCGCAGTGCGTTACTTCATCGCTGACTGGGAGAAGTCGGTGATTCGCGCTGGGGCTTTGGGCAAGTTTGGCGATCTGCTGGAGGCGAGTGCCAAGCATCCGGCCATGCTGGTCTACCTCGATAACGCGGTTTCGCGCCGGCCGCCGAGCAAGGCCGAACTCAACAAGCTCAAGGCAAGGGTGCGTGTTCGGACGCGCTCGAAGGAGCGGGCTGAGGAGAGCGTAGAAATCGCCAAGCAACGTGGCCTGAACGAAAACTACGCCCGGGAGCTGCTGGAGCTGCACACGCTCGGCGTCGACAACTATTACAAGCAACGAGATGTTATCGAGCTGGCGAAGGTCCTGACCGGCTGGACGGTCGATGGCAACCCGGAGAGAAAGACCTTCGGCTTTCGTTTTCGCCAGGATATGCACGTGCGTGGTGACAAATACGTGCTCGGTCGGCGTTACCGGACGCAGTCGGGGGAGAGTGCCATCCGTGAGGGAGAGCGCTTCCTCCGATTCTTGGTGGGGCATCCCGGCACCGCGCATTTCATCTCCTGGAAGCTATGCCGCCATTTCGTGAGGGATGAGCCGAGCGATGCCATGGTCGAGCGCATCGCCCAGGTCTTTCAAAAGAGCAAGGGCGATTTGCCTAGTGTCTACCGTGCCATCTTTCGGGACCCCGAGTTCTTCTCTCCAGATAACTTCCAGTCCAAATTCAAGCGGCCCTTTGAATTCATCGTCAGTGCCCTTCGAGTGACCGGCGCCGAGGTGAAAGATCTCTCGGGTGTCCGCCGGGCACTTATGGCGCTTAGCGAGCCGCTGTACGAGTGCCTCGACCCAACCGGCTATTATGACCAAGCAGAGGCATGGAAGGATCCCGGCGTTATGGCGATCCGCTGGCAGTTCGCGATCCAACTCGCACGCGGGCGTATTCCAGGAGTCAAGATTCCCGAGTCCTTCTACGAGGACCTGCATCCCCGCATCCCCAATGCCTGGAAGGACCAGTTGGCTCGGAAGATCCTGCCGGTCTCGATGGGGGATAAGACCTCAGCGGTGATCGATTCGATGATTCGCAGCCAACTTGAGCGTCGGCCACGAGCTCGCCCGAGTGATCTCGGGCCGCTCATCGTCGGCATGCTGCTCGGTTCCCCAGAATTCCAGCGACAGTGAGGGCTAGGACATGAGTTCACACAGCGATAAGAACAAGCTGACCCGCCGCAGCTTTCTGGCCCGCTCGGCTGGAATGGCTTCGGCGCTCGCCTTCCCCGTGCCCCTTCGTTATGCGTCGGGAGCCTTTGCCCCAGATCCGCGCGAGCGTCCGGTGCTGGTCGTGGTTTTCCTGCGGGGTGGCCAGGATCCGCTGCAGACACTCGTGCCTTATAAGGACGCGGACTACTACGCGATGCGCCCGACCATTGCGATTCCGGCCAAGGCCAAGAACCCTGCCGAGCAGGTTATCCCCTTGACCAAGGCTTGGGGGTTGCACCCTTCGCTCGGCTCGCTCAAGGCGCTTTGGGACGAGGGCTGCTTTGCGCCGCTGATCTGCACGGGCTCTCCCCACCCCACGCGCAGTCACTTCGATGCCCAGGACTTTATGGAATACGCGGCGCCGGGTCTGCGCGGGATTCGTGACGGCTGGCTCAACCGCTTCCTCGCGCAGAGCAGTGGCCGCTGGGGCAAGGACTCCGAGCTCCGGGGTCTTGCGATGCAAAACCTGCTGCCGCGTTCGCTGCGCGGTGAGTATCCGGTTCTGGCGGTGCCGCGTGGCTCGACCAAGCGCACCGACGCTTTGCTCGATTTCTTCGACGATCTTTATCTCGACGATACGCCGAAGAAGCCGGAGCCGTCGATGGGGGCGGGTATGCAGGGCCGCCAGATGGACCCGGCGAAGCGTGGTAAGAAGCGCGCTAAGCGGCGCGACAAGGGGATGATGGAGCGGCGCGAGGATCCGGTCGTTGCGACCGGGCGTGCGACCATCCAGACTCTGCGGCGTTATCGCGAAATCGAGAGTCGAGGGCAGCAGGGATCCAAGCTGCGTTATCCCACCGGTTCACTTGGGCCGCGGCTCGAACGTATCGCCAAAGTGATCAAGAGTGGTGAAGCGATCGAGGTGGCCTGTGCTGATTGGAATGGCTGGGACCACCACGCCAGGCAGGGCGGCCTCGAAGGGCGCTATACCCAGATGATCAGCCACGTTGCCGATTCGATTGGGGTCTTCCTCCGCGATCTTGGTCCGCATAAGAAGCGCACCCTCGTCGTTACCATGAGCGAGTTCGGGCGCACCTGCCGCGAGAATGGCAATAGCGGAACCGACCATGGGCACGGCGGGATGATGATGCTCTGCGGTGGGCCGGTTCGCGGCAAGAAGGTCTACGGCGCATGGCCGGGGCTGCAGGGCAGCGAGCTTTACCAGGGCCGCGACCTGCGGGTGAGCACCGACTTCCGGGACGTGCTGAACGAGATCCTCGTTCGGCACATGCAGTGGAAGACGCCGCGCGACTTCTTCCCCGACTATCGGCCTGGGAGAGGCCCGGGGATGCTCGGCTAGCTGAGCCACGCGGCGATCCTAGAGCAGGGGCTCTGCGACAGAGATTCCCAGGAAAGGGGCCCACGAGCAGCAGATGCCGGATCCAGCTCTCTGCCACTTGTGGGCCCATGCAGCAGCCTCACAGGCGAGGCCTATCGCGCGATCAGTTGAAAGAGCCGGTGAACTTCACGATCGGGAAGTAGAACGAGGGGGACATAAAGCCCTCGGCCTGGTTCGTGTACCTCGCACGGAAAACGGACTGGCCGGGGCCGTCTTGCCAGCCAGCTGCCGGGGCGATTTCAGCGGAGTCGGCGCGGCCGGTCAGGACAGCCGTGCCCTTCTTGGAGTCCATGGCCAGACCTTGGGTGTAGACGCTTACGCCGGCGAACTTGGGGTTGTTCGGGATCTGCCACTGGACCGTGGGAGTAAGAACCGAGGTTTTGATGACCCTCAGGGCGGTGATATCGGTGGCGAGCATGCAGTTCTTCATGCCCCAGAGGCCGCTGACATCGAGCGGCAGCTTTGCCGGGCCGTAGCGCTTGTTCGAGAAGCCGAGCCAGTTGACGACCGTGTCGAGCGTGGAGCCCGAAGCCGGGGTCAGTACGAACTTGACGCCAAGCTGGGCTCCGACCACGCCGCCGGTGGAGCTGATGGAGAGGGCGGCCTTGTTGCCGGCGGCGTCGCTGCAGCCCTTGTTTTCCCAGATCTTGCCGGCGGACGGCCGTGGCGTATTCCAGCGGATGTGGGCGTCGATGCTCCAGCGGCTGAAGGCGTAGCTCTGCGCTTCGACCCAGTCGATGAGCAGGTTGCCCTTCGAGCGCTGGTAGGGGAAGGGCTTGTCGAACTTGATCGTGACGGTGAAGGGGGTGGGAGCCGGGAAGGAGGTGTTCGCTGCTGGCAGTTGCAGAGCTTTGGCCGTGAACACGGTGGTCGCCGTGGCCGTGCCGATGTTCTTTGCCCAGTTCTTACCCATGGCGCTGGTCTTCAGCGCTGTCGTGTAGAGCCGGATCGTGGGCCTTAGTGCCGAGGCAGAAAAGCCGCCAGAGATGTCGGCGCGGAAGCCGAGGGAGAGCAGGACCGCGCTGGTCTTGCACAGCTCGGAGCCCTCCAGGAGTGCCTGCCAGCGGCACTGCTTGAAGGACAGCGGGTAGGCGCTGGAAAGGACTCCTTCCTGGTTCTCGAAACCTTTGGGAAAGACCTTGGAATTGCTTTGCGCAGAGATGCTTGCCGACAGGGCCAGGGCTGCGAGAAGAAGGAGACGCATCTGGGATGCTCCTTGATGGTTGCTAGGGGAAGGATCTTGCGAATTGGGGATCTTGCGAATTGGGGAAGCACTCTGGTCCGCTAACTCGTTCCTGGCAAGTCCTTGCTGCGAGGTCGTCGCAAAATTCTGGGCGGCGCCTGTACTGGTTCGGCGGAGCGGGGATCGCTATGCCAGGGCAGGCCGTTCGTCTTCTGTGAGACCCGTTCGACACCCTGCCGTATGCGCCCGACGATCCTCCAGCTCGAATACCTCGTTGCCGTCGCACGAACCAAAAACTTCCGGCGGGCCGCCGAGAGCCTCTACATCTCGCAGCCTTCGCTGAGTTCACAGATCCAGAAGCTTGAGACCCAGCTTGGGGTCAAGCTCTTGGAGCGTGATCGCCGCCGCGTTTTGGTGACGCCGCTGGGCGAAAACATCGTCTCTCGGGCCAAGGAGATCCTGGCGAGCTGCGACGAGCTTGTCGGCCTGGCCAAGGGGGATGCCGGAGGGCTGGCCGGCGAGCTGCGCCTCGGCATGATTCCGACCATCGCGCCCTATGTGCTACCGAAGGTCTTGCCGTACATCCGTGCGGCCTATCCGAAGCTGCGGCTCATGGTGCGGGAAGACCAGACCGAGCGCCTCTTGCAGCAGCTGCGTGACGGCCGTCTGGACTTGCTGCTTCTGGCCAAGGAGGCCGAACTCGGCCAAGTCGCCACCCTCTCCTTGTTTCAGGATCCCTTTTTCTGCGTGATGCCCAAGGGGCATCCCCTTGCCGCGCACGAGGCCGTCGAGCTGAGCCAGCTCAGCGATGCCGAGTTGCTTCTGCTTGAGGACGGGCACTGCCTGCGGAATCAGGCCTTGGATGTTTGCCGCAGCGTGGGGGCTAAGGAGATCGGTGATTTCCGCGCCACCAGCCTGCCGACCCTGGTGCAAATGGTTGCCGGCGGCATCGGTGTCACTCTTTTGCCGGAGACGGCGATCGAGCGTGAAGTCGGTAAGGACCCCAGCATCGAAGTCCGTCCCTTCGCCGCGCCCCCGCCCTATCGGACGGTTTGCTTCGCCTGGCGTCCGGGGACGGTGCGCGAAGCAGAGTACGAAAAGCTCGCCGAACTCATCGAATCGCGGATCTGAGTGGCCGGGAGCCTGCCCCGCTGACTTGTGCCTCGTTGCAGGCTTCGCTTGAATCTCCAGGCTCGATTCCCCAGCAGGGGCTCGCGGGTGTCCCGCGGCTCCAGGAGACAAAAAAGCATGAGCCAGGCAGCGATTCAGATCACCCTCCCCGACGGCAGCCAGCGCGAATACGCCGCCGGCACGACGGGCAAGGAGATCGCCGCGTCGATAGGCAAGCGCCTGGTCAAAGATGCCGTCGGCATCGAGGTCAATGGGCATCTGCAGAGCCTCTTTGAGCCGATTGCCGGCGACGCCGCGGTGTCGATCGTGACCCGCGCTACTCCCGACGGCCTGGAGATGCTGCGGCACTCGGCGGCGCACATCATGGCCGATGCGATCAAGCAGCTCTATCCCAAGGCCAAGCTGTGGAAGGGGCCGGCGATCGACGACGAGCGTTATGGCTTCTACTACGACATCGACTTTGGCGAGGACTCCTTCACCAACGAGGACCTGCCCAAGGTCGAGCAGCTCATGCGCAAGATCGTCAAGGCGAAGAAGCCCTTCCAGCGGCGGGTGCTCCCCAAGCAGGAGGCGATCGCCCTCGCCGAAGAGCTCGAAGACGACTACAAGATTCCGATCCTGAAGCGCATCCCCGAGGGGGAGGAGATCTCGTTCTTCTCGCACGGCGACTTCGTCGATCTCTGCCGTGGTCCGCACATCCCCGACACCGGCGCCCTCGGCCAGGGCTTCGCGGTTTTGTCGATTGCGGGAGCCTACTTTGATGGCGATGCCGGCCAGAAGATGCTGACCCGCGTCTACGGCCACGCCTTTGCTGACGAGGCCGCGATCAAGGCGCACCGCAAGAAGCTGGAGGAAGCGGCCAAGCGCGACCACCGCCGCATCGGCACCGACCTCGACCTCTTCTCGACCATGCGGGAGCACGGCGGCGGCTTGGTGCTCTGGCATCCCAAGGGCGGCTTCGTCCGCCACAAGATCGAGGAATACTGGCGCAACGCCCACCTCGAGGGTGGCTACGACATCGTCTATAGCCCGCACGTCGCGAAGGCGGATCTCTGGCAGACCTCGGGGCACCTCGATTTCTACAAGGAGTCGATGTACTCGCCGATGGAGATCGATGGGCAGGACTACCTGCTCAAGCCGATGAACTGCCCCTTCCACGTGCTGATGTACAAAGCGCGGCGGCGCAGCTACCGGGAGCTTCCTCTCCGTTGGGCCGAGCTGGGGACCGTCTACCGCTACGAGGGTGCCGGCATGCTGCACGGGTTGATGCGGGTGCGCGGCTTTACCCAGGATGACGCGCATCTCTTCGTGCGGCCCTGCCAACTTGAGGAAGAGATCGTTCGACTGCTCGACTTCGTCTTGTCGATGCTGCGCGCCTTCGGTTTCGAGGACTTCCAGATGGAGCTGTCGACCAAGCCGGAGAAGGCAGTGGGCAGCGATGAGATCTGGGAGCAGGCGACCCTGGCGCTGCGCAATGCTCTGGACCGCAGCGGCATCGACTACGGTGTCGACGAGGGGGGCGGAGCCTTCTACGGCCCCAAGATCGACGTGAAGATCCGGGACGCCATCGGCCGTGACTGGCAGTGCTCGACGATCCAGTGCGACTTCAACCTGCCCGATCGCTTCGAGATGAGCTACGTCGAGGAGAGTGGCGAGCAGGCCCAGCCGATCATGCTGCACCGGGCGCTCTTGGGCTCGCTGGAACGCTTCTTCGGCATCCTGATCGAGCACTATGGTGGCGTCTTCCCCTGCTGGCTGGCACCGCTGCAGCTGGGCGTGATTACGGTGGGCGAGCGCCACGTGGACTTCGCCAGCAAGCTGGCCGCAGAGCTGAAGGCTGCCGGGATCCGGCTGCTGCTCGACGACAGCTCGGACAAGGTCGGGGCCAAGATCCGCAAACATCTCTGGCAGGAGAAGCTGCAGTTCGTCGCGGTCGTTGGCGATGACGAACTGGAGTCGGGCAAGCTCGCGGTCCGGCACCGGACGGAGGGCGACCTGGGCGCCATGACCGCGGCCGAGTTGGCGAAAGAGATCCAGAAGCGGGTCTCCGAGCACCGATAGCCGGTGGGGAAAGCCAGGAATTCCCCTCAGGAACAGGCCCCTGGGTCTATACCTGTGGCTGCGCCTGCCTACACTGTCCGGCCCGAATCCCCGAACAAGCCAGTTCGGGGGGCTGCCGGTTTTCCCCTAATCCCTTAGATGAGGCCGATGAGCCAGCGCCGGGACGCGCTGGTGGCCACGAAGGTTCTGCTTGAGAAGAAGACGCAACCCCGGACCGCCGCCGAAGGAGCAGCATCGAGTCAACGAGCGCATCCGCATTCGCACGGTCTTTCTGATCGACGATGAAGGTACCCAGGTCGGTGAGATCCCGACCCCTGATGCCCTGCGCATGGCGCAGGAGAAGGGCCTCGATCTCGTCGAAGTGGCCGCAAACCAGCGGCCACCGGTCTGCCGGATCATGGACTATGGCAAGTTCAAGTACCAGCAGAAGAAGAAGCAGATTGCGAGCAAGAAGAAGCAGCACACTGCGACGATCAAGGAGGTGCGCCTGCGCCCCAAGATCGCTCAGGGCGACCTGGATGTGAAGGTCAAGCGTGCCCGCGACTTCCTCGACAAGGGCGACAAGGTGCAGATTACCTGCCTGTACCGTGGCCGCGAAATGGCGCACCAGGACGTCGGCCTCGACGTGATGCGCCGCTTCTACGAGCAGATTGAGGACATCGCCAAGATCGAGCGTGAACCCCAGCTCGAAGGTCGTCGCATGACGATGATCGTCGCCAAGGGCAAACCCTCGAAGGCGAAGCAGCAGCAGCAGAAGCAGCGGCAGCGGCGGCAGCAGAGCGAAGACGAGCGGTCCTAGGGGGCCGCGCGTTCTAGTCCTTCGCTTGTTCGCTGCCTGCTGGCCCGCAGCTGGGCCACGAGTCGCGCAGCAGCCAAGCCAGAGAATCCGCTAGCTGCTGCACGCTTGGCCATAGCCTGCGCCTCCTGCCGCCAAAGCCCGGCCAAGGAGAAGCTTGCGGGTCGCTCGGCTTCGGCGTAGGCTCCTCGCCCTTTTCGTCCCATTCGAGCCAGGGACAGGGCCCGCGAGCTGCCCGAACCGGCGAGGGACAGTAACGCTGACACGACTGACAAGAAGGAAAGCCGCAATGCCAAAGGCGAAGACCAGTAAGTCGATCGCCGGTCGGATCAAAGTCACCAAGACCGGCAAGGTGCTCAGGCACCACCAGAACACTTCTCACATGATGGTTAGGCGCTCCCGCAAGACGAAGCGGAAGCTGCGCAAGACCGCCGTGGTCCAAGGCTTGATTGCCCGAAACCTCAAGCGCGCGATCGGGAGGGGCTAGTCCAATGAGAGTCACCGCACGAGTCGCATCCCGTAAGCGTCGGAAGCGTATCCTCGACGAGGTTAAGGGCCAGGTCGGCGGGCGTAGTCGCCTGATTCGGACCGCATCCGAGGCCGCCGTCCGCGGCCGCAACTTCGCCTACCAGGGCCGCAAGCAAAAGAAGCGCGTGTTCCGCCGTCTGTGGATCACCCGCATCAACGCTGCGGTGCGCCAGCACGGCATGCGTTACAGCCAGTTCATCAATGGTCTGCAGAGCGCCGGCATCGAACTGAACCGCAAGCAGCTCAGCGAACTCGCCATCCACGACGAGGCGGCCTTCGGCAAGATCGTCGACCAGGTCAAGGCGGCGCTGAGTAGCTGAGTCGTAGGTAGCTGAATCGCAGGCAGCTGAGGATCGCTGCTCTGCAGCTGATCCAGCGAATGATCCTTAGTGAAACGCCGCGGCGCCTGGGGCCTCGCGGCGTTTTTCGTGATCCCCGCAGGTGGGAGAGAAGGTACGGATGCATCAGGCACTCGATGCGCTGCGGACCGAGGCCCGGTCCGCATTCGAAGCGGCTCAGAGTCTCGAGGCGCTGGGCGAGGTTGAGCGGCGCTATCTCGGCAAGAAGGGCGAGCTCACGGCCATGCTGCGCAGCCTTGGCAAGCTGCCGGCCGAAGAGCGCCCCGCCTTCGGGAAGGCGGTCAACGAGCTGAAGATCGAGTTCACGACCCTTTTCGAGGGCCTGCGCGACCAGCTGAAGAGCGCGGCGCTGGCGGCCGAACTGGCCGGTGGCTGCTTCGACCCGACGGAGCCAGGCCTGCGCCCGCGCCTGGGCAATATCCACCCGCTCAGCCACATCGGCGACGAACTCACGGACATCTTTACCGGGCTCGGCTTTACCTGCCTCGATGGTCCCGAGGTCGAGTTCGAATACTACAACTTCGACGCGCTCAACATCCCCAAGGACCACCCGGCCCGCGATTCGCACGACACCTTCTGGCTCGATGACGGCAACGTCTTGCGCACCCACACCTCGCCGGTGCAGGTGCGGGCGATGGAGCGCTTCGAGCCGCCGATTGCCTGCATCGTGCCCGGCCGCTGCTTCCGTAACGAGGCGCTCGACGCTAGCCACGAGCACAGCTTCTATCAGATGGAAGGATTGCTGGTGGACCGAGAGATCTCGGTGGCCCAGCTCATCTACACGATGAAGACCATGCTGCGCGAGGTGCTCAAGCGGGACATCGAAGTGCGGCTGCGTCCGGGCTTCTTCCCCTTTGTCGAGCCCGGCTTCGAGCTGGACGTCAACTGTCCATTCTGCTCCGGCCACGGCTGCAATGTCTGCAAGCAGGGTGGATGGATCGAGATGTGCCCCTGCGGCATGGTCCACCCCGAAGTCCTCAAGGCGGGCGGTCTCGACCCGGAGCAATACTCCGGCTTCGCCTTCGGCCTCGGCCTGCAACGCTTGGTGATGGTGCGTTACGGCATCGGCGATATCCGCGACTTCATGGGCGGCGACTTGCGCTTCCTCGAACAGTTCGTGCGCGAATAGAGAGGAAACTCCAGTGCTTATTTCCCTCAAATGGCTGCAGCGCCACGTCGACCTGAGCGACCTGAGCGCCGAGCAGATTATGAACGACCTGACCCTGACGACTGCCGAGGTCGAGGGGATCCAGAGCTTTGGCCAGGAGCTTGCTCCCTTTGTCGTCGGCCATGTCGTGGAACACGGCCGCCACCCCGAGGCCGACAAGCTCAGTCTCTGCCAGGTGGATGCTGGCACGGGCGAGCTGCTGCAGGTGGTCTGCGGCGCGCCCAATGTGGCCCAAGGCCAGCGCATTGCCTTTGCGCCGATCGGCACTCGCATGCCTGATGGGAGCAAGATCAAGAAGGGCAAGCTCCGTGGCCAGATCTCCCATGGCATGATTTGCAGCGAGCGCGAACTCGGTCTGAGCGAAGAGCACGCTGGCATCATGGTGCTGGATAGCGAGGCCAAGCCTGGCACGCCGCTGCTCGAGGTCCTGGGCTGCGACGACAGCTTGTTCGAGATCGATAACAAGTCGATTACCCACCGGCCCGATCTCTGGGGGCATTACGGCTTCGCCCGTGAGCTGGCGGCGATCTACGGACGCGAGCTCGGCCCTCTGCTGCGGGGGCTTGAGTTCCCGGCCCCCAGCGCTAGCGAAACCGTGCCCATCAGCATCTCGGCGCCGGAGCGCTGCCTGCGTTATTGCGGGCTGCTGCTGCGCGATGTCGAGGTGGGGCCATCTCCGGATTGGCTGCGTTATCTCCTGCTCTCCGTCGGCCAGCGGCCGATCAATAACGTCGTCGATTTGACCAACTTCGTGCTCTTCGACCTCGGTCAGCCGATGCACGCCTTCGATCTCGGCCGCCTCGCCGGCCCGAGCATCGACGTGCGCATGGCCCGCGAGCAGGAACGCATCGTGACCCTGGATGGCGAAGAGCGTTCTCTCAGCGCCGAAGACCTGCTGATCTGTGACGGCGAGCGGCCGGTGGCCCTGGCCGGGATCATGGGCGGCGAGGGCACGATGGTCGGGGACGAGACCCGGGACATCTTCCTCGAGTCGGCGAGCTTCCAGGCTGCGGGGATACGGCGCAGTTCGATGCGCGTGGGGCTGCGTTCTGAGTCGAGCACCCGCTTCGAGAAGACCCTCGATCCCTCCTGGGCCTACGAGGGACCTCAGCTCTTCACCGTGATGCTGCAGCAGCTCTCGCCCAAGACCCGCGTCGCCGGGCCGATCAGCGATGCTTCCTCCTGGAGCTTCGAGCGGCTGCAGGTGCCGCTGCGCATCCGCAAGGCGCAGCGCACCCTGGGCTTCGCCATCGAGACCAAGACGGTGCGCGAGTATCTGGAGCCGCTGGGCTTCGCTTTTCGCGAGAGCGGCGAGGAGGAGGGGCTCCCGGTCTTCGACGTGGAGATTCCGTCCTGGCGGGCCAGTAAGGATATTTCGATCGAGAGTGATCTGATCGAAGAGATCGGGCGCCGCCACGGCTACGACAATATCGAGCCGGTTGCGCCGCTCTTGCCGGTGCGCAGCCCCTATCGCGATCCGTCGCTGCAGCTCATGCGCAAGATGCGCAATGTCCTGGCGCACGAGGGCGGGCTCTTTGAGGCCTTCAACTACAGCTTCCTCTCTGACGATCTCTGCGAACGTCTCGGCCTGGAGCAGCTGCCCTACACGCGGGTGACCAACTCCATTGCCAAGCACCTCTCGCGGGTCCGACGTGACGTGATGCCGGGGCTGCTGGGCTCTTTGGAGCTTTCTCTCCGTCATCGCGAGCGCGCTGGGCTCTTCGAGATCGGTCGTGGCTATCGCCCCGAGCGCCGGGGGGAGACCCGGGTCGTCGACGGCGTGGAGAAGAGCTTGCCGGAGGAGGTCTTGCAGTGCGCCGTCGTCCTCGGCGACCGGCAGGAAGGCAGTGAGCACCCCTATCGCGAGCTGCGCGGCATCCTCGAGCACCTGCTCTTGCGGCTTGGCCGCGAGGATCTTGGCGTGCGCCGGGTGGAGGAAACTCCTCCTTGGATGCACCCGGGACGCTGCGCCGAGTTCTATAGCCAGGGCAGCGAGGGCGAGAGGTCTGTGCTCTGCTTCGGCGAAATGCACCCGCAGATGCTTGAGGCACTGAATCTGCCGCGGGCGCGCAGGGGCGGCGGTATCGCCTGCGCTTCCATCGATCTGCGGGCACTCTTGGCGAGGACAGAAACGCCGCTGCGCTACCAGCCCATCCCCAAGTTCCCCGAGCAGCCGGTGGATCTGGCCTTCCTCGTCGACGAGGAGCTTGAGGTCGGCCAGCTCGAGGCCCTGCTGCGCGAAGCCCAGCCCAAGCTGCTGCGCTCGACCAAGCTTTTCGAGATATATCGCGGGCAGGGCCTGCCGGAAGGCAAGAAGAGCTGCAACTTCACCGTGAGCCTGGGCAGCCCGACCAAGACGCTGAGTGCCAAGGACGAGGAGAAGTTCATTGCCCGCGTTCGCAAGTTGGCGGCCGAGATGGGGGCTGAGCTGCGTGGCTGAGCTGGGTGGCTGAGCTGGGACGCTGAGCTAGGGGGCTCGCAACGCGGCTTTTCCCACAGGGATTCCGGCGGCATGCCGATAGGTCCAAGGATCTGTAACTGTCGCTGGAACTCTGCCATGCCCTTGGAGATCGCTGAGCTACTTGAGCGAGTGGAGGAGATTCCACCACTCCCCGAAGTGGCGCAGCAACTGCTCGAGATGACGGGGTCGGATGACTTCTCTGCCGCTGAGATTGGCGAGAAGATCTCCCAGGATGCTGCGATCAGCGCCAAGCTCTTCCGCATTGCCAACAGCCCGCTCTATTCACCGGGGCTTCCGATCACCGAGATCAGCCGCGCCGTCACCCTGCTCGGCAATGCTGGAGTCACCAGCCTGGTCATCGGGATTTGCGCCTCACTGGCGATCTCACCCAGCCTTGAGACCGAGCGCGTGCACGAGTTCTTGTGGAGCCATTCGCTGGCTACTGGGATCTTGGCCCAGGAGCTAGCCAGACGGCTCCGCATCCGGCCGGCCGAAGAGATGTTTACTGCCGGTATGTTTAGCAATCTCGGCTACCTGGCGATGGCGAGCTTACTCCCTGGCGGTCACGCCGAGCGGCTCTTCATGGAGATCGCGGCTGGCGAGGTCGAGCCCGAGGTGCTGGACCACTTGAATGCGCAGTGCCAAGAGCTCGGGCTGGCGGTGCTCCATGCCTGGGCTGTGCCAGGGCCCTTGTGCGAGATCGCCTCGCCTTTGCCAAAGAAGGGCGAGGCGACGCCAAAGCAGCAGTTGCTGTGGCTGGCCCGTGATCTGATCGAGTTGAAGGGTTGGTGGTTTTACTCACCTAGCCTTGCCGGCCAAAGAAGCCGCGAGCATTGCGCGGCGCTGGGTCTCAGTGCCGCTGTCCTGGGCGAGTCCCTGCAGAGCTTGCGGCTGCGCTTCGAGCAGCTCGCCGAATCGCTGGGTTGCTCTGGGGTGCTCCTGCATCCGCCGCACAGCGAAAACCGGAAGACGGTGCTGCTGGTCGGCGAATGTGAGGGCGAGGTCGATCTGCCGCGGGTCCTGCTTCAGGACGCGGGTTACGAAGTGATCCACCGCGGTTGCGACCGGCCGCTGCCGCAGGCCGTCGCCGGCGATGGCGACGCAGTGGATGTCGAGTGGGAAGCCCAGGCCATCGTCTTCGCCCGAGAAGCCGGTGGCGATCTTTCGGCACGCATCTCTTGGGCGCGCGACTTGATCGCCAAGGGCGCCCGCTTCGTCGGGCTGCTCGGCTTGGCTGACCAGACCCTGCGGGCGGAGATCCCCGAGGGGCCGGGGGAACTCTACGCGATGCCGGCCATTCCCCGGGGCTCCGACCTGCAGCGTGCCGGGCTGCTGGCCGGGCCGACCTTACGTGGCGGTACTTTGCGTGAGCTTTTGTCGGCGCGATTTCAGTAGTAGGCGTTTTTCGCAGCCCTGCTAAGGCCCTGCTAAGCCTGGCGTCCCGCCTGGCTGAGGCTGCGGCAAGTCGCCAGGAACTTTTTGCGCTCGATGGGCTTGGGCTCATAGCCATCACAGCCGCCTTCGATGTAGCGCGCGCGATCCCCACTCATGGCATTGGCGGTCAAGGCAACGATCGGGCCGAGATACTGCTGTTGCCGCAGCTCGCTCACTGCGCCCATGCCGTCGAGCACTGGCATCTGCATGTCCATCAAGATCAAGTCAAAGGCCCTGCCCTGCTCGCGGGCTTCTAAGGCGGCATCCACGGCCTTGCGCCCGTTATCGACCACGGTCAGTTCTGCGCCGGCCTTTTGCAAAATGCGCGAGATGAGCTTTTGGTTATCGATTCCGTCTTCGGCGAGGAGGACTCGGCCAATCGGCTGCTCCAGTTCCTGGCTTTCGCTTCTATGGAGCGGGCTCTGCTTCGGCACCACGCTCTGCTCCGCTGTGCCCATCGGCAGCTCCAGGGCGAAGCAGCTACCTTCACTTGGGGCACTGCGTTTTAAGTGGAGCTTGCCACCGAGGAGTTCGGCGAGACGCCGCGAGATCGCCAGGCCGAGTCCGGTGCCACCGAAGCGGCGACTCATCGATTCGTCGGCTTGGGCGAAGGGCTCGAAGAGCTTCTCCTGCTTTTCGGGGCTGATGCCAATGCCGTCATCTTCGACTTCGACCAGGATGTGCCCCGACTTCTTTCCCAGTCGCACGCGAACGCCGCCCCTCTCGGTGAACTTGATCGCGTTACCGATCAGGTTGGCGAGGATTTGTCGGAGCCTTAGCGGGTCGGTCTCCATGGCTCTGGGGGAGTTGCTCTCCAGCTGCAAGTCGAGCTCGATGTCTCGTTCCCGGGCCCGGGCGCTCATGAGCCGCTTGATATCCTCGAGGATCTCTTGCGGATCGATGAGGATGCTCTCGATGCTGAGTTTGCCCGACTCGATTTTGGACAAGTCCAAGAGCTCATCCAGGAGAGTCATCAAGTGGCGACCGTTACGCACGATGGTTTCGACGTAGTCGTTGCGATCCTCGCTGGCGAGTTCTGGGTCCTGGAGCAGATCCGCATAGCCCAGAATTGCCGTCATCGGCGTTCGGATTTCGTGGCTCATATTGGTCAGGAAGGCGCTCTTCGCCGAGTTGGCGCTCTCGGCCTTGGCGCGAGCTTTCTCCAGTTCGATGCTGGTCCTTTGCAGGTGCTCCGTCTTCTCTTTGCGTGATTGCAGCATGGACTGGAGGGAGAAGGACAGCGCTCCGATTTCGTCTTCTGGGTCGATGGCGGCCAGGCGCGTATCGGCAGGCTTGCCCTGTTCCCGGTCGGGGTCGCGACTCCAATCAACCAGTCCTTGGATCGGGAGAATCACCTTGCGCCGCAGCAGCATGGCCATAAACGCGGTCAGGGTGATGATCCCCAGGGCCCCGAGGCCAAGTAGAGCCGCCGCAATGCTCATGCGCTGATGGCTCATCAGGGTCGTGTCGAGCTGGAGAAAGACGAAGCCTTTGCTGGCGGGGGAGTTGCGGGTGCGAAGCAGGGCGCTATCCATCGCGAAGCTGGCTTGGAGCTTGTTGTCGTCGAACTGGTAGTATTGAGCGGCGAGGTCTTCCTCGGGGCTCTTCGTCGCCAGCTCGTGGAACTGTTCCATGCCTCTGGCGTGGAGATCTTCGATGCTCTGTCCGATCCAGCCCGGTCGCGATGAGGCCAGGATGCGGTGCTTGTCTCCGTGCACCACGACGATGGATAAGACGTCGGTGGCGGAGCCCATGGCGGTCACGAAGCGCTGGAAAGCGTCAGCGCTGCCGCCCATGTCGGCGGCAAAACCGATGGCATGCTGGAGGGCGCGGGCGCGTTCGATGCTGCGGGACTGTAGATCGTGTTCGAGAACGCTGCGCACGATGATGACGCTGGAGATCATCCCTACCACGAAGAAGCCGAGCATCGGCAATAGGAGCTTGCGCGAGAGGCTCGGGGCATAGCGGATCCAGGGGATGCTCATCGTCTAGCCTCCGAGGGGCTCAGCCAAGGGCGCCGGGCCCTGGGTTCAGCATCACTTGCTAGGTACAGCGCAGTCGATAGCGGGGAAAACATCTGCTCCTCACGAGGTGTGCGCTTCGTTCTGGCGACGAAGTGCAAAGGCTCCCTGTTCTATCGGCCCAAGGAGCCTGGCAGCTGTGAGTGGCCTGCGAACAGGCTCTTGCAGCAGCCTGCTAGGCGTCGCCGAGCACCCTGCGGAAGGCGTTGACCTTGCGGCCGCCATGTTCCGTTAGGAAGGCGGATTCGAGGGCGAGCCCGCTTGCGTAGGCCAGCTCGCGGCCTTCGACCAAAAAGGCGAGCTTCCAGTCCTCGGGGAGTCGCAGTCCAAGCTGCCCAAAACTCTGCCAGAGCGCGCGCAGCTTATCGTTCTTGGACAGCCGGCGGCCAAAGGGTGGGTTGGTGACCAGGGCGCCCTGTGGAGGAAGCTCTTCGGCGCCTGAGAGCCAGGTATTGGCGCTCAAGGGCTCTTCCGCCAGCTCGATGACCTGGCCGATGCCGGCCGCTGCGAAGTTGCGCTGCATGGCTTGGATGGCGCGTGGGTCGCGGTCGCAGGCACGGATCGGCGCGTCGAGCTGGGTTTTTTCGGCTGCGCGAGCTTCCTCCCAGACTCTTGTGCGGATGCTCTCGTCGTCGAGGGCGAGATGCTGCCAGGCGAAGCTGTGCAGGCGGCCTGGAGCGTGTCCGAGCGCCATGCGCGCCGCCTCGATGGCGATGGTGCCGGTGCCGGCAAAGGGGTCGAGCAGGGCCATGCCGGGCTGCCAGTCGGAGGCGAGCACCAGAGCATGGGCTAGGTCCTCACGCAGCGGTGCGTCGCCGCTGGCCACGCGGTAGCCGCGACGGTGCAGGGGCCAGCGACTCGGCGTCAGCGAAATCGTGCAATGGTCCTGGTGAAAGCGGACTTTGAAGACGGGGCAGTCCCGGTCTTCTTCGGGCTCACCGGGTCGGACCCGATCGCAGATCACCGCAGCGATGCGGTCCTCGACCGCGACGTTGTGGTAGAGCTTGGATTGCTTGCAGGTGGCACGCACGTCGAAGACGGCGCCTGGCTGCAGGTATTCTTCCCAGGGCAGCTCTTCGCAGCGGTGGACCAGTTCTTCGAAGCGCCGGGCGCGGAAGCTGCCGACTCGCAGCAAGACGTGCGAGGCCAGGCCGCTGTGCAGCAGCGCCCGATACCAGGGCTCGCGGCCGCCGGTGAACTCGGCGCCGCCGGGCACCTGCTTGGCGCCCTTGATGCCGATGCGCTGCAGCTCGGCCTCGAGCATGCTCTCAAGGCCAGGGGCGCAGGAGACGAAGCAGTGCAGCACGTTGCTGCCGGGTTTGCTGACGGCGCTTTTGGGGTATTTGCTGGTCATCCGCTGGCTCCCACACGCATGGTCAGGACCTTGAGGTAGCGCGACTCGGGGACTTCTAGGGCGATGGGGTGGTCGGGGCCGGCGCCACGCAGGGAGAGGATCTGCACGTCACGCCGAGCCTGGGCTGCGGCTTCGCGCACGGTCCGAATAAAGCCGCCCTCGTCGACCAGCCCCGAGCAGGAGCAGCTGACGACGATGGCGCCTTCCTCGCATTTCTTGAAGGCCTCGCGGTTCAGGTCGCGATAGCGGGCGAGGCCGCGTTCGATCTCGCTCTTCTGCTGCACCCACTTGGGTGGGTCGAGGATGAGGAGGTCGTGCTCGCCCTTCTTCAGCCCGCGCAATATGTCGAAGGCGTCGGCTTGGCGCACGTCCAGCTTCAGCTTGTTGCGGCGGGCGTTGCTGCGGGTGCGGGCTACGGCTTCTTCATCCAGGTCGACTGCGAGGATGCTCTTGGCGCCGGCGCGCGCGGCCTGCATGGCGAAACCGCCGGCGTTGCAGCAGAGGTCGAGGACTCGCCGGCCCTTGGCGTAGGCCCGGATGGCCAGGCGGTTGTCGCGCTGGTCGCAGAAGAAACCGGTCTTGTGGGCGCCACCGGGCACGACTTGGTAGCGAAGGCCATGCTCGCTCAGCTCGATCGGCTGGCCGGGGCCGGAGCCGGGGTGGCTGAGCCCTTCGCGGGCGCGATCGCTGGGGTCGATGCTGAGCAGCAACTGGGCGCCGGGGTAGCGCTGCAAGAGGAAGCTCCCTATCTCCTCGATGCGTTGCTCGAGACCGCGCGAGGAGAGCTGGGCCACCAGGGCTGGGCCAAGCTTGTCGATGACCAGGCCGGGGAGTCCGTCGCCTTCGGCGTGTACCAGGCGATAGCCGTCCGTGTCGCGCGGCAGGCGCAGCAGCTTTTCGCGCAGGTCGATGGCGGTGGCCAGGCGCTGCTCCAGCCAGTCGGCAGCGAGCTTCTTGCCGCGGCTGATGAGGCGCAAGGCAGAGGTGGCGCGGCTGTTGTAGAAACCGAAGCCGATGGGGCGACCGGTGCGGTCGATGACCCGGACCAGGCTGCCCGGTGGCAGCGGGTGCTCGGGTTTTTGGATCTGCTTACGGAAGAAGCGCGGGTGGCGTCCCTGCACCTCGAGTTTCAAGCGGATGATCGGCAGCTCGGTGTGCGGGCTTGGCATCGAGCGGAGGATAGCGGCGGGAGTCCTGATATGCTCTCGCGGATGCGCCTCTCTACCTGCCTGCTTTTCTTGCTTCCCCTGCTCCTTCTTTCCTGCGGCAAGTCGCATGTGCAGTCGATGGCTGAGATGGACCTGGCCCTGGGCACGGCCGAGGAGGCGGCGGGCAAGGGCGACCTGGCTCTGATGCAGTCTGAGCTGGCGAAGGTGGAGGCCCTGCTCCAGGAGCCCCGGGTCGTGAACCTTGTCGACGAAGCGGTCTACGAAACCATGCGCCTACAGGTGCTGCAGATGCTCCGCGACCTGATCAAGGCCGAGTCGGTGGAGGCGGCGCGGCCCAAGTTCGATGGGGTCTACCAGGCCTGCGACGTCTGTCACTCGATCTACGCAACGCGGCGCTATGACGGCTGAGCCTGCATGGGTCTGCGCTGGGCTGCCGGCGATCAGCGGGCGGCTGCGCGAAGAGCAGCGAGACTTCGTCGTCGTCGAGCGCTTGGCCTACGAGCTGGACGGCGAGGGCACGCACAGCTTCCTCCGCGTGCGCAAGACCGGTTTGAGCAGCTTCGAGGCGGTGCGGCGTCTGGCGCGCGCGCTTGGGCGCCGGGAGCGTGAGGTCGGCTACGCCGGGCTCAAGGATCGGCATGCGGTGACCGAGCAGTGGCTGTCGATCGAACACCTCGACCAGAGCAAGCTCAGCGATCTGGAGATTCCCGGGCTTGAGCTGCTCGAAGTGACCCGGCACCGCAACAAGCTCAAGATGGGGCATCTGCGCGGCAATCGCTTCGAGATCCGGGTCCGCGGCGCTGCTGCCGGGGATGGCGAACGCGCCATGGCGATGCTGCAGCGGCTGGCCGAGCGTGGGCTGCCCAATGCCTTCGGCGCCCAGCGCTTCGGACATGGTGGGGTGACGCCGCGGCTCGGGCAGGCGCTGCTGACGGGGGAGTTTCCTCGCTTCTTCCAGCTCTGGACTGCGGGGGAGGATGCTCTCGGCGAAGGCCCGGAGGCTCTGCTGGCCCGGGGTCCGGGGGAGCGGATGCTGCGGGATGGGCTGATGCGCTGGCGCGAGCGGGGGGATGCCGAGTGGGCGCTGCGGGGCGTCCCCAAGCGTTTTTTGTCGCTCTGCACGGCGGCGCTGCAGAGCGAAGTCTTCAACGAAGTGCTGCGCCGGCGGCTGCCGGAACTCGGGGAGCTGCTGCCCGGAGATATCGCCTTCTTGCACCGCAACGGCGCCTGCTTTGCCGTCGAGGATGCGGCGGCCGAGCAGGCCCGGGCCGCCAGCTTCGAGATCTCGCCATCGGGGCCGCAGCCGGGCCCGGCCTGTCTGCGCGCCACGGGGCAGGCGGGCGAGATCGAGGACGCGGTGCTGGAGCAGTTCGCGGTCAGCCATGAACTCTTCGACGTCCGCGACCCCTGGGGGCAGAAGGGCGGGCGGCGGGCGCTGCGGGTGTCGCTGCCTCCGGAGAGCCTCGCGGCCAAGGAACTCGACGATGGGGGCGAGCGCTGTGTGGAGCTGGCCTTCGAGCTCGGGCGCGGCAGCTTCGCCACCGCGGTGCTCGCCGAGCTGCTGCGCGACGAGGCGCTTCGCTGAAGCTCTGGCTGGCAAGCGGCTTATGCGCTCCAGCCTCGACTCAGACCGGCCCTTTTCTTAGGCTTCCCCTCCAGCCCGTCGGAGAGCCTTTGAACGAAGTCCTGATTGCCTTCCCGTCGATCGCCCTCGCCCTCTTGGTCTGCCTGCTGTTGGCCAAGTTGTCGCTTGGTGCCGGGGTTCCACGCGTCAGCATCTACCTCCTGGTCGGTGTCGCCCTCGGCTCCTTCGACTTCTCCGAGAGCAGCGTGCTGCTGGGACAGCTCTTCCTCGGTCAGTCGGCCAAGCACCTCTTCGAGCTGGTCACCCCGGTCGCGGTCGGTTTCATCCTGTTTCGCGTCGGCGGCGAGTTTCAGTTCCGGGCGCTGCGGCGCTTTGGCCCCAAGGTCCTGGCGCTCTCGGCCATGGAGATCTTGGTCACCGGCGTCCTGGTGGGGCTGGCGGTGTGGGCCGCCACCGGCGAGTGGGCCCTTGGCGTCATCGCGCCGGCGCTGGCGATCTCCAGTGCGCCCAGCGCCACCCTGCTGACGCTGCGCGAGGTCGAAGCCGAGGGCCCCGCCTCCCGCTCCATCATCCTCCTGGTCGGTCTCAACAACCTCGCGGCCCTGCTCTTCTTCCCAGTCCTGATGGGGCTCGCCTTTGGCACCGGCCACCCCTACGAGAAGACGGCGGTCAGCTTCCTGGCCCTCTTCGGCGGCATGGCCATCGGCCTGGTGGCGGCGCTGGTGCTCGAGAGCTTTACCTCGGCCAAAGAGCACGCGGTGCTCGGCGTGCTCACGGTGCTCGGCTGCCTCGGCTACAGCCATGCCATCTGCAACGACCCGATGATGTCGGCGATGCTCTCCTGCTTTGGCGCGGGCTTCGTGGTGATCAATGGTTCGGCGCGGGGCGCGGCGCTCTTCGAGAGCAACGATGCCATGGTCTATCCGCTCTACGTGCTCTTTTTCCTGGGCTCGGGGGCGGAGCTGCATCTGGAGACCTTGGTGGCCTTGGGGGTTTTGGGCATCCTCTTCATTGCCACGCGGGTGATCGGCAAGTTTGCCGGATGCTGGCTCGGCGCTCGGCTGGCCGGCTGGCAGGACGAGGTGCCGCCCTATCTCGGCGCGGGGCTGCTCTGCCAGGCGGGCGTGGCGCTGGGGCTGCTGCACACCCTGGAAGGCAACGACATTACCGGCCCTGCCACGGCCGACTTGCGCCATGTGGTCCTGGGCTCGGTGGTCTTCTTCGAGCTGCTCGGTCCCTATCTCTGCCGCAAGTGCGTTGTCGCCGCCGGCGAGGTGACCCTGGCCAACCTGATGCCCAACTTCGGTGCGCCCCGAAGCCGCGGCGCCATGCGTGAAGTCCGCTCCGAGCTAGGGCAAAACCTCGGTCTGCGCAACTACGCGGCGTTGGCCCAGCGCGGTCAGCTCGACGTGCGCAGCTGCATGCGGCGGGTGCCGGACAAGGCGGCGCTGAACCTGACCTTTGACCGTGTGCTCAAGATCCTGAGCGAGAGCGGCGCCGACATCGTCCCCGTCATCGACGACGTGGAGCACCTGGTCGGCATCCTCAGCTTCAACGACGTCAAGGACCTGCTCTACGACCCGCACGTCCGCGAGCTCATCATCGCCCAGGACCTGATGAGCCCGATCAGCGACCCCCTCGATCCCGACACCCCGCTGGCCGAGGCCCTCGATAAGCTCGACCGCAAGAGCGTGCAAAGCTGGCCCGTCGCCGACGCCGGCAAGCTCATCGGCATCCTCCGCCGCACCGATGCCTACTCCGCCGTGCGCAAGGCCTTCAGCACGAAGGCGCAGGGTAAGCAGCAGGGCAGCTCGAGCTAGGGAGCGTCGCAGACGGTGCTTTCTTGCCGTCGCGTATTTCAAAGGTCTGCTACTAAGAGCCTGGCTACGAAATATGGTCAGGAGTTGTGGATGAGCGAGGGGGGGGAGTATCAGATAAACGGTGTAAACGGCGTCTGGCGGGTGGGATAAAAGTCACGGCTTAGAGAGCAGGGATTCGGTCTTTGAAGAAGATCGCGCGTTGTTCGAGGACCTCGCTCCAATTGCGGATGGGGACCGGCTCCCTTGCTTTTCGAAGCGGTGTAGATCGGCTTGAGGTCTTTGGCCACGGCCTTGCGGTCCTTGTCGCTGACGAAGCGAAACGAGCTGCGGAGCATGTGCCCGATGCAGGATCACGGTCGAGGTGGCGTTCGAGATCAGCGCGAGGGGAAAGCCCCCACGACTTCGAAGTCCGGCAGACGGGTGGCAGCGTCGGCTAAGCCGACACGCCACCCGGTCCATCGGCGCTGGCCCTCAGGGCGAGGGCAGGTCTAGTAACCCGCCACCATGCGCACGTAGTCGCTCAGGGCGAGGCCGCCCGGCGCAGCCTTGTTGAACAGGACACCCTGCATGTAGAGCTTGGTACCGATCAAGTCGCGCGTCTTCGGCAGCTGAAGTGGCAAACGACCGATGCCCTGCGGGTCGGTCCGCACCACCATCGTCATGTTCGAGTTGGTGTAGCGTGAGCTGCCAGGATAACCGGCAGAACTCAAGTCGATCGGAAAGACGCCGCCGTTGCGATTGCCGATGTTGAGCAAGCTGATGTAAGACGGCGTGGCACCGTTCACCTGGAACTCGAAGGCCTCTCCCAGTTTCGGCATGCCGCCGATCGAAGCGCCAAAGCCCTCGCCCTGGGTAAAGAGTTCAACGCGACTGATCGGGCCCGAGTCATTAGAGCCCACGCCACGGCTCGTGCTCGTCACGATGTTGCGCTGCGTGAGCAGGCGATAGAGCCGGACGCTCTTGCCGCGGATCTGGCTCATCGGCTTCGCTGGACCATAGGAGTTTTTCATCCCGCTGCTGTCGCCGCAGGCCCCGATGACACCGATCCAGTCCCCGGCCTTGAAGCTGAGGAAGCAGGGGATGACCTTGCTGCTGTCGTAGCCGACTCGGCGGAAGACGCGGCCAAGGCTTGTGGGGCTGGTCCATACCGGCGGCTTGTTCCTCCAGCGGTAGACCTCGACGTTCTGCTTGCCGTGCTGCAGCTCGTCCGGCACTCGCAGACCGATCAGATGGAAGTCGACCGGGGTCTGGAAGTAATACCCGCGAGTCCGGTTGGCGCTGTACGTACTCAGGTAGGCCGGCATGGGCAGATGGTTCTTGACGTAGATTTCAACGCGCCCAAGCTCCAGATTCGGCTCGGAGGAGTAGGGCCTGTTGCCGCCCGCGAAGATGTTCGACTGCGTCAAGAGACGAGTCAGCTTCACCGGATGACCGAGGATCGAGCCCTGGTAGTCGCCACGGGGTCCGTAGGAGTTGTAGACCTTCGAGGTCGAACCGCAGGCTCCCAGGATGCAGACATACTCGCCCTGCTTGATGTCCAGATTGCAGGGGATGATCTGATGGGCGGAGACTCCTGCCTTGTAGAAGATCCGCCCACCGGTGCTGGTCGAGCCCCATTTTGCCGGTGGCGTGCTGCGCTTGAAGACCTCGACGGCCTGACGCAACTGCCGCGCCTCGTTCGGCACGCGGAGTCCCACGATCTGGAAGTCGAGCGGCGCCTTGAACCAAAGCCCACGCGTCAGGCCGCCACTGTAGGTCTTCGTGAAGCGCGGGACCAAGACCGACGGACCCCGGTCCGGAGCGGCACCGACCCCGTAGACGTTGCGATCGGCACAAGAAAAACCAACGCGCATCTTCGGCGCCGCGCTTGTCCCAAGACGGCCGCTGGGCGGTGGGCTGCCGGTCCAGCCACAGTTGAAGACACGTTGGCGATTGCCAGTGCGAATGCCAGCGACCGGGTGATTCACGTCGACGTCGGCGCCCTGCGTTAGGACTTCGACGACGATGTCGCCCAGGCCGTTGTAGCTAAACGGCCTCTGCAACCCGATGGAGCTCCATTGGTTGGCCGTGCGCACCCAGACGAAGCTGCGCGAGTCCAGCACTGTCACAGGACGAGGCATGTTGAACGCGAAGTTCGTGCTGAGCCGATGCCCCGCTCTCACCTGCGACATGCGGATGCGCAGCTTGGCGAAGCTGTGGCGAGTACTCGCCAAGGAGGCGAAGCCCAGCGTGTCGATCATGCCTGAACGGCCGAGATCGCTGCGGCGGATGATGAACTGTGCGATCTGGTTGCGCCAGCTAGGACTGTCGAAGCCAAAGGGGATCACGTTGCCCCTGCCCTGATCGGCAGCGTCGTCGGGAACGTAATAATCGCAGTGCTTGCTATTGAGCACGCCACCGTTCACGACGAGACCAAAGTCAGCGTCCGTAACCCGGGTTTCCTTATGGCTATCCCTGGCCACGGTGCGCGCGTACACGGAAACGGTCCAGATACCAGGGCTGGGATTTTTGAGGAACACAGCCTCGGTGGTATCTCGATGATCGTAGCTTCCGCCGGGTGTCGAGTAATTGCCGGTCTTGAGGCCGACGTTACCGAGATACGACAGGGAGCCCTTATAGACGCGTAGGTCGAGGTCGTTGATTCGGGCGATCGAGCTAGCGGGATTGCCGGCTGGATCATTGAAGCACATGGCGACCTTGAGCTCAGCCGTGCCCGCAGGAACCAGGATCGAGTAGGTCTTGGAGCTGCCCTGAGTCAGGACATCCGTCTCATCGACGATGAACATGCGCTTGCGGTTGGCATACATCGTCTTGAGGTCCGGGAAGCCCCAACCCTGATGCTGACGCTTGTTGTCCGTGCTCGTGCTGGTGAACGTGTATTGGCGCGCATTCGCGATCTGCAGGGCGCGTAACGTCGTGAAGTGCGGCCGGTTTTGGAAGCGCGTGCCGCCCGGCTTGCGCAGCGCGTTGTTGAACACACCATCGGTGAACATCTGGATGGCCAGTGCATTGTGGCCGGCCACAATGGGCGTCGCCGCAGAGGTGCCACCGAAGTTATTGGTGTAATTGCCGGACGAGTAGCCCGCCGAGCCGGTGAGATCCGAGCAGCGGATCGAGTCGTAGTACGCGCAGAAGTCTGGCTTGATGCGGCCATCCGCAGCAAAACCGATACTGCCCGACCTCGCCCATTTATCGTCCGCGACGTTCGAGTTGTTGTAATGACGAACGGCGCCGATCGAGAAGGTGTTCTTCGCCCAGGCTTGGGGACGCGAGTTGCGCGGGTTGGACGTTCCTCCGGCGTTGGACTGACTCTGCGTCCAGGGGATATTGAGGTTGAAGATGATGTCATCGGTGTCGGCCGAGATCGAGGTGTACGAGGTCGTGCGTGCCCCGCCCCAGCTTGCGGTCGTGAAGACACAGTTGTGGGTATTCACGACCTGCCTCAGCACCTGAAAGCGGCTCATGCCCGCGTTCACACAGGCGTAGTTGGTGAAGTAAGGAGTGGCGTCCGGAGCCATGCCTCGGGCCGACGCGATGCTCTTGCCGTTACCAAAGACGATACCCGCCGTGCAGTGACCGTGCCTCTGCGCAGAGTTGCAGCTCGCGACCACCGTGGGCGTGATCGTGAAGTCCATATGCGAGCGCTCCACGCCCTCGTAGACGTGCCCCCGGATACCCTTGCCGGTGTAACCGGCCACGGACTCGACGTAGTTGCCGCCACCAACGATGCGGACGTTGTCCATGTCGGTGCCGTTCTCGGTCCAGCGGTCAATCCAAATCACCTGGTCGAGGCGCGCAGCTTGGATGAGCTGCACCCCATTGAGCTCCGCCGTTAAGAGGATGCTCTCGGGGTGTTCGTGCACGACCTTGCCGCCCATAGCCTGGATCGCAGCGACCAGAGCCGGCTTGTCCTTGTGCTTGTTGGCGACCACAAAGTTGTATTTGCGAACGGGGACGAAGGCGCCGCTCAGGAACTCGGCGCGCAACTCCGCTTCGAGGCGGTAGGCGGGATGGTAGGAGCCCAGCCAGCGGACCCCCGCAGCGCTTGAGAGCCGGACCGCGCCCGCGTGCGGGATGCGGACCAAATACGACTTCTCCGGCATGTAGTTGATGATCTCGCCGCCGAAGCTGCGGATCGCATCGCGATGCTTGTCGGTCGGGAACTCGTGGTACTGCACCAGCCAGAGATGCACATCGCTGCTGCTGCTCAGCAGCGACGGCACAGGCGGCAGCTTCTGGATCGGATCGAACTCTGCGTATTTCAGCAGGATCTTGGGAGGGACTCGGCTCGGATCGGGAAGGGCACCAGGAACCAGTTCCTGCGCCATTAGCGCCGAGCCAGACAGGACGGCGAGCAGTCCTGCGAAGAGGGAGGAGAAACGCATCGGGGGAGTAACCTCACTAGGGAGGGATGAGATGAGAGAGAAATGACCTCGGACAGGAGGCCTACACGAACGCGCCATGAGAGGCAGCGCGCCATGAGAGACAGCGCGCCATGAGAGACAGCGTGCCATGAGAGACAGCGTGCCATGAGAGACAGCGTGCCATGAGAGACTAGCGCGCCATCCGAGACGCACCGCAAAACAAGCCAACTTGGCCGTTACGGACCAGGGTGGCTAGACGTGCGCGGCCGGTCAATTGTTCCGCTCGGCTGTCGCCAAGCGGACCAAGCCATGGCGAGGATCACGAACGGCCAGAGCTGCATCAGCAAGCGTCCGCGAGCCGTGTCCAAGGGCCACTGCGGGAGCTCCGAGATCATCGCGAAGATCGCGAAGGAGACCGCCGCCTGCAAGAGGACCAGGAGTCGGGGAGCCCAGTCGGATCCGCACGATGAGTTCGTCCCCGTTCGCGAGGGCGGCGAGTGGAAGGTCGAGCTGATTGCCGGTGCCGGCCTCGACGCCTTGCATAAAGTGCTCCTTCCAGCCGTGCGGCGTGAGCCTGGTCACGCCACTGCACGTCGGAATCCGCATCAGCAGGTCGCGGAAGTAGAGCAGCGGGTGGATGCCTGCGGCCAAGGCGGTGCGGAGCAGGCTGGCCAGGAGAACGGCGGTGCCTGCTGTGTCGGGAGTGTCAGAAATAGACCGTTCTTCCAACATTCTCAGCTGCCTTTCTAGGCCGAGCAGGTTCCCAAGATTGCCCCGAGCGCACCCTTGCGCCACCGATCCACCCAAGTAGACTTCTCCGCCTTCGATCGCGGGGCACAAACCCCAGCAGGTCGATCCCATGTGTCGGGGCGTGGCGCAGCTTGGCTAGCGCGCTTGCTTCGGGAGCAAGAGGTCGGAGGTTCAAATCCTCTCGCCCCGACCATTTTCTTCCCTCGCCACTTTCGCGAGAAGGACCGCTGCCCCTCCAGCCCTTCGCCGAAGCTAGGCGAACCTACTGCCCGCGGCGCGGTGTCCTAGAGCGCCGGCAGAGATCCGCTAGCCCTAGGGAGTTCTGCCTTGGGCTGGCGGTGCTTCCACTCTCGGCGAGCAGGATCCTGCCAGCGGCGTAGGCTACTGGATTTGCCGGGCGGCGGCGCGGAGGAGTTCGGCGCTGCTGGGGTCGTAGCCTTCGGTCCAGAGCAGGACGTTTCCGCCTTTGCGGAGGAGGAGGGCGGGGAGTTTGGCGCCGGCGTCGTCGCGGGCGATGCCTAGGGCGTCGAAGAGTTTTGGGGCGACCCAGGTCTTGGGGCTGGCTTTGCTGCTGGGGGAGGGGCGCTCGTGGATGATGTGTAGTTGCACGCCGAGCTTTTGGAGGCTGGGCCAGACGCTACGGAGCTGTTCGCGGGCGCGGATGCTAGGTTCGTGGGCCCTTCGTTCGAAGAAGAGCAGGACGGCGTTCTTGGCGCTGAGTTCGGCCAGGCTGGGGCCTTTGCTGGCGATGCCGAGCTTTGCCAGGCCTTCGATTTTGCGGGCTACTGGGAAACGGAAAATGCCGGAGTCCTTGGGGAGTTCCATCGAGAAGGTGAGCCGGGGCGGCTTGGCGCCGCCGACTTCGACCTCACGGCATTGCACGTAGGGGTCGCCGTTGGGATTGCGGACGCCACTGGTCACGAGGTAGCGGCCCTGTGGCAGGTCGAAGCGCAGGGCGTCCTGCTCGCGGGAGACGCGGCGCAGCCGCAGCGGCCGCCACATGCCATCGCTCCAGCGCGAGACGCCGAGGTAGCGAGGGCTCGCGAAGAACTTGCCGTCTTTGCTGGGGGTGACGAAGAGCGGGCCGCGGCCGCTGGCGCCGGGCACAGCTTGCTGCTTGGCCTTCTGCGCGGCCGCCGCCTGGGCTTCGCCCGCCCAGCCGCTAGGCCGCCAGGCCTTGCCATCCCACCAGGACACGGCACCTAGGTCGGCTTCGTAGCGCGCGGCCACGCCGAGCGAACGCAGCAGCGCCACGCCGTAGACCGCGCGTTCGGCTGGGTCTGCATGCCCGCTGCGGGCCACCGAGAGAGGATCCTGCTGCGGCCCTAGCCCGTTGTATCGGTCTTTGCGCAGTGCAGGGAGGATGCTCTTGCCGAGCGCTGAGACAATCCTCTCGGCCGGCCAGTCACGCAGGGCTGCGAAGCGGGTCTGCAGCAGGGTGCGCCAGGCCGTCACATGCTCGCGATGCACGCGAACGGCTACGACCTGGGGCAGACGCTTCGCCGCGGGCAGGGCCAGCACCCCGCGTAGGTGATCGCGCAGCACTTGCGCTTTGGCCTCGTAGCGGTCGAGCGGGGAGAGCCCTTCGCAGATTTGCAGCAGGAGGGGAAGGTCGCGCAGACGGGTGCTGAGCAACAGCTCGGCGAAGGCGCGCCAGTTGCCGCGTGCGCTCTCGAGCAAGCTCACCACCCGCTGGCGTTGCGGCTGCTGCTTGGTCTGCGGTAGCTGCTCGATCCTGGCATCGAGGGCAGGGTTGAGCCCCTTGGCATAGAGTTCGAGCGGCGCCGCTTTGGCGAGCTTGGGCTTCCACCTGCTCGGCCGCTCCGGGCTCTGGCCGGGGATGGCGCCAAAGGCACGGCGCGCTTCCGCTGCCGTCGGATAGCGCATCCAGAAGCTCGTCGGCATAGGAGCATCCTCTCGAAGGACCAGCTCGCCGCGCTTGGGCGCGCCCGCCTCGGAGCGCAGCAGTAGGAAGCCCCTCTGCGTCTTGTCTCCGGCACTGAGGAAGTAATCGCCAAGGCCCAGACGCAGGTGCAGGACGCCGTCTTTGTCGCTCTTGGAGCGAAGCAGGGCGCGCAGGGCACCGAAGTTCCACACCGAGACCGCGCAGCTGACACCCGGCAGCGGCTGCCCGCGCGCATCCCTCAGGGTGATGGCGTGCTCCTGGGTCCGCGCATAGACCGAGGTCGAATCGATGGAAGCCAGCGAGCCACTCCGCTTCCGCACGATGTCACCCGTCGGCGCCGCCTCCTCGGCGCCATAGCGGCGCGAGACGACCTGCCCGGCCCGCTGCGCCGTGCCCCGAAACCAGGTGCGACCGAGGGCCGACGAGGCTTCGCAGGCACCGAGATAGCTCCAGCTCCCGTCGGCCCAGACCTCGACCCAGGCGTGATTGTTGTCGCTGACCACCCACCACGGCGCGCTACACGCTCTTGCAGGAATGCCGACCGCGCGTAGCGCCGAGATCGCGTAGATCATCAGCTCCTCGCAGCGGCCGAGCCCGTGCCGCGCTGTCGCGCCGGCTGACTGATCGCGCGACTCGGTCTGCTTGAACTTGATGCGAAGGGCAGACCAGCGGTTGACCGCCAGCGCCACGTCGACCATCGACTCCTGCTTGGCGACGATGGGCATCAAGGCTTCGAAGAAGTCGCGGCGATGCGGCTCGAAGGGCTCTTGCGTCACCCGATGCGGCAGTACGTAGTGTAGAAAGAGCCCGTCGCTGAGTTTGTGCCCATACGCCGTTTCCTGGCGCGCCCGGAAGGCGAGTTCGAGGTTCTCGGCCAGGTCGCGTTCTTCGATGCTGCAGAGGTCCACCGTGGGCATCCAGGAGACGAGGAAGCGCGCCGCAGCCGCCTTCTTTCCCCGGTAGCGTGAGAGGAAGCTCTCGATGACCGGGCGTCGCGAGCCAGCACGCTGCAAGGCTCGCTCGACGCGACTTGCGTCGACGATGATCCCAGCTGCGGCGGAGTTTTGTGCCTGCTGCGAAGGCAGCGGCGCGGCGAAGGTCGCCAGCGCGCAGAGCGTCAGCGGCAGAACGGAGGAGAAAACGACAAGGCGGATTCCTGACATGCGCACAAGATGGGCAGGCCAAGTTGGCCGAGCAAGCTTCGAGCTCAGGACCGAGCTGCGGAGAACTTCGGAGGGCTGCCTTGCAACAGACTCACCGCGACAAGGCAGCGACGGCGATGCTCCCTCGGCGCCGTAACGCCTCGACGAATCCGTCGATTCGCCTGCGTTTTCTGGCGCCAAGGGGACGCCAAATCCGGCGTACCGTTCGTCGCGGGCGATGATCCACAGCCTGCTAAGGGACACTTGCTCGGCCAATCAACCGAGCTTGTACGTTCTGGAGATTTCCGGTGTTTGTAGCTGCCCGCTTCAGACTGCCGGGGGCGCCCGCAAGTGGCCGTGGCGCCGCTCCAATCCCTCACCCAGGCTTGAGGCGAAGAGCTGGCTTTGCATACTGAGCGACTTCTTCATGGAGTAGCTCAGCGGTAGAGCACCCGGCTGCAGACCGGGAGGGCGCAGGTTCGAATCCTGCCTTCATGTCCATTTCCCTCTCTCCTCAGCTCATGCTCGGAGCCGGTTCTGTGTTAGCGGCGCCGGCTCGGGACGGCCTGGCCTGAGGCCGGACAGGCCCGGCCTTTGGGCCGAGCAGCAGCGAGAAAGATGTCTGAGAACCCCAAGAGCACGGCTTCGCCCTATTACGCCCTCTCTCGTCTGCAGCGGGCGCTGGAGGCCGCCGTCGAGCATCCGGACTCGGGGGCTCGCCAGCGCGCGAAGGCCAAGGCCGAGCGCTGGCGGGCGGTGATCGAGGGCATGCTTGCGGGCAGCCTTGAGATTGGCTCGCGCACGCCGGTGGCTGGCACGCCGGCTTGGGTCACGCTTGAGGTCGCTCACGGCGGCTTCGCCACCGGGCGTTACCTTGCCGAGGGCGAGCTGCTCCCGCACGAGCTTGCCCTGCTCGAAGAACTCCCCGCGGCTGTGCCTGGCGACACGCCCCGCGCCCGTCTCAATGAGTGGTTCTGCAGCGATGCCGGCCTGCGCCGGCTTGCTGAGGCGGTCGAGAGTGGCACTCTGCACGTGGATCTCCCCGAGGAGGGGGCGCTGCCGGTGCTTGCGGCCCTGCTGCAGCGCGGCTGCGAGGCCGAAGCCTTGGAGCTCTTGGCCAAGCTGCGCCCGCTCATGCACCGGCTGCGCTTCTACCCGCAGCTGCGCTCCAAGCCGCGGCCCGCGGGCGCCTGCGTGCGTCGCCGCAGCGTCGGCGAGGTCGCCGAGCGCTTGCGCGCGACTCGGGAGCCGTCGCAGGTCGCGGCCATGAACGAGGCCCTGGGCGTGTGGAACCCGCTCTTCGATCGTCTTGTGGCGCTGTGGCTGGAGACCCTCGATCCGGCGGATCCGGAGGGGGCGCCGCATTTTCGCCGCGACGCCGACACGGGGAAGTTGCTGCGCCAGGCCGAGAATGGCCAGCCCATGCTTGCCGGCGGCCAGCCCGGAGCGCAGTGGCCCGAAGGCTGGGCCGAGCGGCGCCGGGCTTGGCTCGAGGACTACGCCGCTGCCGCCGCGAGTCACCATTTCTGCGGCAAGCACCGCCATCGGCGCAGCAACTTTTCGCGGCTGCGTGAGGCGCTGGAGGCCGAGCTTGCGAGCCTCGATGCGGCCGAGCGTCGGCGTCTGCTGGCCGGGGTGCGCTTGGCCTTGGCCGGGACCCTGAGCAAGCACGGGGCGCCGGGTTCGACTACGCGCGAGGGCCTGCGCCAGGTGCAGGAGGATGTCGTCGCGTCCCCGCTCTTCTCGCAGCTCGCCCGTGTCGTGGCCGACCGCCTCGCCCGCTATCCGGCCGACGGCGGCCTGCCCTCGCTCGAAGGGCTTGGCGATCCCGTGAGCGTGGAGGAGGCCGCGGTCCAGTCCCTGCCGGTCGGCGCTGCTGTGCCGGCGCAGTTCGTGGCTAAGGCCGAACTGGCCATCGAGGCGCCGATCCCCGAGCTTATCGAGCGCGGGGTGATCCCTTCGGGTGAGGTGCTGGCCATGCTGCTGCCGCAGCTCAGCGCCGAGATCGCTGCCGCCGGCATCGAGGACTCGGCGCTAGCTTCGCTCTTTGGCCAGATCTACGCGGCCTTTCGCCGGCGCCGCTCCTTGCTGCTCCTCGATCTGTCCAAGCAGGTGCAGCTTGAGGAGCTGCCCTGGATCGCCGCGCTTGAGCGCTTCCGCCACGCGGATCTCGGTGCCCAGGCAAAGGCCCGCCAGGCGCTAGAGCAGATCAGCTTGCTGGCGCTTTGCGCCTTTCCGCAGACGATTCTCCCCAACCCGCTGCTGCGAGAGATGGGCGAGCTGGCCCGCCGCGCCGAGCTGAAGCTGCCGCTGCTCGAGGAGCTCGCCGCCGACATCTTTGTGGGGAAGTTCCAGGGCAAGTGGGCCGAGGCGGCGGACCTGGCGCTGAGCCAGCTCGAAGGCAGTTTCTACGCCCGCTACTACGACTTGCCCGCCGCCGACCATCCGCTGCTGCATCCGCGTGGGCGCAGCAGGGGCAAGCCGAGCGCCAAGGGTTTCTTGAAGCTGTGCAAGCAGCGCGCGGCCGAGGCCCAGAGCGAGCACGGTGGCCAGGCCTCCTGGGTTGCGAGCAATGGGAGCATACTCGAGCAGAGCCAGATCCTGACCACGCAGAACCTGGCCGTGCTCAGCGCCGGCCTGGGGCTTACGGAGCAGCTGCGCGCCCTAGCCCCGGAGCTGGTCCAGCAGATCTTCACCTGGATCCTCCGGTGTCAGCGTCAGAGCCCTTCGGATTTATTGGCCCGGCTGCGGAGGACCAAGAACGCAGCCTACGCCTGGCGCCAGGCCCTCTACCTGCTCTCGCTGCTGAGCGAGGACGAGCAGAACCTGGCGGTCTACAGCTTCGCCGACCAGCTGGCCAAGGAGCGCGGCGACTGGGTCGCCCGCTTCCAGCCGGCGCTGACCGGGCTGCAACTGATCCTCGAGGGCGGGCGCTTCGACGCCAGCGGCCGCGGCCAGACCTACGCCCACGCCGAAGCCCGGCGCTTCTTAGGCTGGTCGGTGGGGCCGCACTGGATGCTGAGCCCAGGGGGGTGAGTGGGCGGCTTTCGTGGATGGCCAAAAAGGGGCCCTCGGAGTAACCGGGGCGAGCATGCTTGCCCCTTTGGCGCCTGAAAACGCAGGCGAATCGGCTCATTCGTCGATCTTAGGTGCTGCCGAAGAGGCGAAGGGGCGAAGCTCGGTGCTGCTTTGCGCCGTCGGCACGCCCGGACTGCTGCAGCTTGGCTAAGGCGGGGCTGCGTTTGAGGCGTCGTTTGGAGAGAGTCCAGCTGAGCGATCGCGGGGCAGAACTGCCGGCCTGGCTTGCAGCGGCCAGGCGGAGGGGCACTGTTTGCAGCGGAGCAGCCGTTGCGCAATCGAGCAAGGATGGTCAAGCGCGGGGTTTCGACCCGACTAGGCTCTTCCGCAAATGAAGCCAGCTACCCCCCTCAACCCGACTCAGCAAGACTACGCGCGGCGCATTCTGCGCGTGCTGCTGCATATCCAACGCCACTTGGACGAGCCGCTCGCTTTGGACGAGCTTGCCGAGATGGCGCATTTCTCGCGCTTCCACTTCCATCGCGTCTTCCGCGGGATGGTGGGGGAGCCGGTCAAGGAGCACGTCCGGCGTCTGCGGCTGGAGCGTGCGGCTCGCCAGCTGGAGACCACGAGCGAGGCGGTGGTGCAGATTGCGTTGGGGGCGGGCTACGAGGCGCACGCGGCGTTTACCCGGGCGTTCCGGGCGCGCTTTGGCGTCTCGCCTTCGGAATACCGCGAAGGTCGCCGCGAGGCGCGGGAACCGCGCAGCGGCGTGCCGCTTACGGGGGCGGGGGAGCAGCTTCGATTCCAAACCCTTTTTCAGGAAGCCTCTGCCATGGACGCACGCATCGAATCTCGCGACCCGCTTCGAGTCGCCTTTCTCCGTCACACGGGCCCGTATGAGGAGGCCGGCGCTACCTGGGGCCAGCTCTGCGCCTTCGCCGCACCGCGCGGACTGCTGGGGCCGGATGCGGTCATGTTCGGGGCTAGCTACGACGACCCGGAAGTCACGCCCAAGGACAAGATCCGCTACGACGCCTGCCTCGTCGTGCCAGAATCGTTCGAGCCCGAGGGCCCGGTGGGAGTCCAAGAGATCCGAGGCGGCGACTACGCGGTCACGATGCTGAAGGGCCCCTACTCGGGCCTGAGCGCGCTCTATGGGCAACTGCTAGGGCAATGGCTGCCCGCACAGGGCCGTGAGCCGGAGCCAGACGCACCCTTCCTCGAGTTCTGCAAGAACGACCCAAACGAGACGCCGCCTGAGCAACTCGAGACCGAGGTCTGTGTGCCGCTACGCTGAGCTGCCGCAGCTGCGCTACCGAAGCTGCACTAAGGAAGCTGCGGGTGGGGCCAGACAGTTCGGGTATCTGGTGGATTCGCTGCTGGCGCCGGGGATGATTCCTTAGCGTGCAGCGCTTGGCCGAAGGCCGCTTACGCCCTTCGCTGCGCAGTCTCCTGTATCCATCCTAGAGAGGATGCTCCATGATTAAGAAGATCGCGTTCATCAGTCATCACTCAAGCGACATCGAGAAGGACAAGCAGTTTTGGGGCGAGTTGCTCGGGCTGGAGAAAACGGCTGAGTATTCTCACGAAGGCCAGGACCAGAGCTGGGTCGAGTTCGACACCCCCGACGGCAAGTCGATTGCGATCGAGGACTTTTCTCCCGCTGGCTCGCCGCCCACGCTTGCACTTGAGACCGACGACATCGAGGCTGAGGTGGCCCGGCTCAAAGAGGCGGGCGTCAGCTTCGAAAACGACGGCCAGATCATGGACAACAAGGTCTGCAAGATGGCCTTTGTCCGCGACCCAAGCGGCAACATGGTGATCCTGCATCAGATCGCCCCAGAGCGGGCGAAGGACTGAGGCGCTGCTTGAGCTAGTCGGAGTAGGGGGAGGGTGTCGAGGCGAGCTGCAACTACGCGGCAGGGTTCGCTGTTTGGGCGGGCGGGGGGCCATCTGGCGCTGCTGCCAGAGTCGCTGCCTTGGGCGGTGTGGATGGTCGATGCTTGGGTATGCCTGAGACTCGAAGCCGAGCCCGTGATCCTTGGCGAGCTGGCCTTTGCCACTCTCTGCCTGATTCGGGCTTGGACTGGCGGCTTTACCAGCGGCAATACCGAACGCACGGCCTACTCGATGATGGGCTGGCTCCTGATCGGCAACAACGTCGGCCTCTGCTGGGGCCTGCTCACCAGCCCGCAGGCCCGCGCCGTCTACGCCAACAACGGCAGCTTCGGTCTGCGAAACGACTACATCCGCCTGGCCGAAGACGTGATGGGCAGCAGCCTGCCATCGGTGGCGCTGATGATGCTGATCGTGGCCTTCCTGAGCCCGGCCATCGCCTTTGCATGGTCGTATTTGCGGGGTGAGGGCTGAGCTGAGGACGCTGGGGCGGAGGCCGGCGCTGGACTCGGCTAGCCTTCGCTTGGCTCCGCCTTCTGGATCATCATCCCTCCTGAATGCCCTGCCCCTGAGCCCAGCCAGGAGGATGCTCTCTTCGGGTATTTTTTGACGCAGCGTCGGGTTTTGCTGGAGAGCTGGTTACCCTTCCCTGCCATGAGCACGCTGTCCAGGAAGCAACGCGAGATCGCCGAACGTGAGGGGCTCGTGCTGAGCACCGCGCGCGCGATCTTGATCGAGCAGGGTTTTCAGGGCCTGACCATGGAGAAGATCGCGGCCGCCACCGACTACTCGAAGGGCACGATCTACCAGCACTTCTCCAACAAGGAGGAGATCCTCGGCGTCCTGGCGATGCAGCAGCTCAAACGGCAGTTTCATGTCTTTGAGCGCGCCTTCGCCTTCGACGGTCGGCCGCGTGAGCGCATGGCTGCGGTGGGCGAGGGCTACGAGCTGATGTTCCGGCTCGACCCCGATTCCTTTCGCCTGCACGACGAGCTCCAGAGCCCGACCCTGCGCGCCAAACTGCCCGTTTGCCGTTGCGACGAGCTTCAGGCCCTTGAGCAGCGCCCTCTGCGCTTGCTCGTGCGCATCGTCAGCGACGCCGTGCAATGCGGCGACCTGGAGTTGCCCGAGGACATCCAGCCCCAGCACATCTGCTTCGGCCTCTGGGCCATGCACGATGGCGCCTTCCGCATCGCGCGCAGCGGCATCGACCTCGAGTCGAAGGGGCTCAGCGAGCCCTTCCAGATCCTGCGGCTCCAGGCCAGCCGGCTTATGGACGGCCTGGGCTGGCGCCCACTCAGCACCGAACACGACTTCGACGCCACCTACGAACGGATACGCCGTGAGGTTTTCCCTGATGAATACGCCCGCTCTAGGCAGAGCTGAAGGCGCCGCTCCGGCCGCCCGTTTTTTTTCGGCCATTTTGACGATGCGTCAATTCTTGGCTGCGTGTCGGATCTTGGGCTTGGGGGCGCTGGCCCTGGCCGTGCTCGTGCTAGGGGCCGGCAGCTGCCGGCCAGCAGCAAGGCCGCAGAAGGCGGAGCCGCGCAGCAGCCGTGCCCTGCCCGCCGAGGTGATGCGTGCCGTGCTCGTTCCCAGCTACGAGCAGAGGACCGCCTACAGCGGCGAGCTGCAGTCCCGGCGCCGCAGCATGCTTGGCTTCGAGCTGGGCGGCCGCGTCCAAGCCCTGCTGGTGGACGAGGGCGAGCTGGTGCGCGAAGGGCAGCCACTGGCGCGACTCGACCCACGCAGTCGCGAAGCGCTCCTTCAGCAGAGCAGCGCCCAGCTCGCGGCCGAGAGCGCCGTGCTCAAGGAACTCAGCCGCGGCGCCCGCAGCGAGATCCGCGACGGAGCCCGCGCCCAGGTGGCCGAACTCGTGGCCCAGCTTCGCCTCGCCGAGATCCAGCTTGCGCGACGCCAGCGCGAGAAGGGCGAGGGCATCGCAGCGCAGGCGCGGGTCGATGAGGGGCTCGCCAAGCGGGACGCCCTCGCCGCTCGGCTGCGTCAAGCTCGCAGCCGCCTCGCTGAGCTTGAGAACGGCACGCGCCCCGAGCGCCTCGCTGCACAGAGGGCGCGGGTGGATGCTCTCAGCGCCCAGCAGCGCCAGCTCCAGCTCGATGTCGAACGCTGCCAGCTCAGGTCACCTTTCGCCGGACGCATCGCCAGCCGCTACCTCGACGAAGGCCGCGTCGTGCGGCCGGGCGAGCCGGTCTTCGAACTCGTAGAGAGCGGCCAGCTCGAAGCGCGCATCGGCGTGCCGCAGCAGCGGGTCGCCCAATTTCGGGTCGGCAGCGAGCATGCTCTTCGCGTCGGCAGCACCCAGTGCAAGGCGCGCATCCGCAGCCTCTCGCCGATCGTCGATCCGCGCACCCGCACCGTCACCGTGATCTTCGAGTTGGAGGCGGAGGAAACTCTTCGCCCTGGCGCCAGCGCGCGCCTGCTCGCCACGCGGACGGTCGCGAGCCCCGGCTTCTGGCTGCCGACCAGCGCCCTCAGCAAGGGCATACGCGGCCTCTGGTCCTGCTACGTGCTGGTGCCGCAGAAGGACAGCGGCGCCCACCGCATCGAACGCCGTGAACTCGAGCTCCTGCACACGAGCGGCGAACGCGTGTTCGTGCGCGGCAGCCTAAGGAGCGGGGAGCTCGTGGTCCGCAGCGGCATCCATCGCTTCGTCGCCGGACAGGTCGCCGTCCCCAGGCTCCGGCAAGACTGAGCCGCAAAGACCCCGCAGCACCCGCAGTAGCGGATCCTCCCATGTCCAATGCCTTCTTCCGCAACCCACGCCTCGTCGTCTTGACGCTGCTGGTCATCTTGGTGGCCGGGCTGAGCGCCCTCGAGCTGCTGCCGCGCCGCGAGGATCCCAAGCTGACCGGCCGCTTTGGCTCGGTCACCACTCGTTTCCCGGGCGCGACCGCCGAACGTGTCGAGGCGCTGGTTACCGAGAAGCTCGAGCAGGAGCTGGAGCAGCTCAGCGAGATCAAAGAGCTGCAGTCGAGCTCACGCCGCGGCTTCTCTTCGATCCAAGTCAAGCTGCGTGACGAGATCACTGACGCCGACCCGGTCTGGTCCAAGCTGCGTGACAAGATCGCCGCTGCGAGCTTGCTCTTCCCGGCAGGAGTCCTGGCGCCCGAGCTCGACGACGAAGTGGTCGACGCCAGCACCCTGATCCTCGGCCTATCTTGGAACAGCGACGCTCCGGTCCGTCGCGGCATCCTGCGGCGCTTTGCCGAATCGCTGTCCGACCGCGTCCGCCGCGTCTCCGGCACCAAGAAGACCCTGCTCTATGGCGCTGCCGAGGAGGAGATCCTGGTCCGGGTCGACGAGCTCCAGGCCCGGGCACTCGGGCTCAGCGCCGCAGCGATCTCGCAGGCGATCGAAGGCACAGACGCCAAGGTCGCGGCCGGGCGCATGCGCAGTTCGCGCAGCGAGTTCCTGATCGGAGTCGAGGGTGAACTCAGCAGCCTGGCGGCGCTCCGGGACATCCCCCTTCGCAGCAGCGATGGGCGCATCCTGCGGCTCGGCGAGATCGCCCGCGTTGAGCGAAGCGAACGCGCGCCCATGCGCGAGAAGGCGTATCTGGGCGGCGGCGAGGGAGTCGCGGTCAGTGTCACGATGATGGAAGGCCGGCGTATCGACCGCTGGGCGGCCGATGTGCAGGCCCAGGTCGAGGAGTTCCGCCGGCAGCTGCCGAGCACGGTGCGGCTAGAGGTCCTCTTTGATCAAAGCCGCTACGTCCAAGTCCGGCTCGCGGAGTTGATGGGTAACTTCCTACTCGGTGCGCTTCTCGTCGGCCTGGTGATCTGGTTCATGATGGGCTGGCGCTCGGCCCTGCTCGTTGGCTCGGCGCTACCGCTGGCCAGCTTGATGGTGCTGGGCGCCATGCGCCTGATGGAGATTCCTCTCCATCAGATGTCGGTCACTGGACTGATCATCGCCCTTGGCCTCTTGATCGATAACGCGATCGTGATCGTCGATGAAGTGCGCACCCGCCTACGCACGGGCCTGGCCGCCGCCGAAGCGATTTCGCGCAGCGTCCAGCACCTCTTCGTGCCGCTGCTCGGCTCGACGCTGACGACGGTCTTCGCCTTCATGCCGATTGTGTTGATGCCGGGCGCCGTCGGTGAGTTCGTCGGGAGTATTGGCCTCAGCGTCATCCTGGCCCTGCTGTCCTCGTTCTTTCTGGCGATGACGGTGGTGCCGGCGCTCACCGGCTACTTGCTGGGCAGGCGCGAGCTGCGGCCTGGACAAGAGGCTAGGGGGCGACCGCAGTGGTGGCGCGAGGGCTTTCGCAGCCAAGGGCTGAGCCGGGCCTACCGCGCTAGCCTTGGCTTCTTCTTCGCTCGGCCGCTGCTCGGCATCTTGCTGGCGCTGCTCCTCCCGCTTGCCGGCTTTTGGGCGGGCACCCAGCTACAGGAGCAGTTCTTCCCGCCGGCCGAGCGCGATCAGTTCGTGCTGCAGATCACCCTGCCGCCCTCGGCGTCGCTGGCGCAGACCAGCGAGCGCGCCCTCGAAATCCGCGAGCAGCTGCGCAAGCACGAGCAGGTCGCGGCCGTGCACTGGTTCGTCGGGCGGGGCGCCCCGCGCTTCTACTACAACCTGCTTGGCGGCCGAGAGAATTCTCCCATGTTCGCCCAGGCCCTGGTGCAGCTGCGCAGTTCGGAAGGCGCCTTGGCACTGATCAACGAGCTGCAGCTAGAGCTGGATGCGGGCTATCCCGACACGCAGATCATCTGCAAGCAGCTGGAGCAAGGCCCGCCCTTCGACGCGCCGGTGGAGATCCGCATCTACGGCCCCGATCTCAAGCAGCTGCGGCTCTATGGCGAAGAGACGCGCGCGGTCCTGGCCAGCATCCCCGGCGTCACCCATACCCGGGCCAGCCTCGCCGATGCCCAGCCCAAGCTTGAGGTCGAGCTGCTGCCGGACGAGGCGGAGCTCGCGGGCTTGAGCCGGGTGCAGATCGCGCGCCAGATGCAGCTGGGCCTCGAAGGCCGGCTGGGTGGCTCCATGCTCGAAGCCAGCGAGGAGCTTCGGGTGCGGGTGCGGCTCGAAGATCACAATCGAGAGGATACTCAAGGCATCGCCTCCCTCGAACTCCTCGGCGCGGCGGGGCGCCCGATGCCGCTCACTGCCTTGGGGAGCCTCACCTTGCTGCCGGAGACCGCCGCCATCCCGCACTTCCAGACCCAGCGCTGCAATACGGTGCAGGGCTTCCTCCTCGCCGGCGAGCTGCCCAGCGCCTATCTCTCAGAGTTCAATCAACGCTGGCAAGAGCGCGGGTTGGAGCTGCGTCCGGGCTACCACATCGGTTTCGGCGGCGAGTCGAAGACCCGCAACGAGGCTGTCGCCAAACTCATGGCCTCGGTCGGCCTCTTGGTGACGCTCATCGCCGCGACCCTCGTGCTCTCTTTCAAGAGCTTCCGCCTTGCCGGCGTGATCAGCATGGTCGCGCTCCTCGCCATCGGCCTGGCAATGCTCTCGCTCTGGCTCTTCGGCTACCCCTTCGGCTTCACCGGCATCGTCGGCGCCATGGGCCTCGTCGGCGTCGCGATCAACGACTCCATCGTCGTGCTCGCCGGACTTCGTGAGAATGCTTCGGCCTGTAGCGGCAACCCGAACGTAGTCGTCGACATCGTGTCCCGCTCCACGCGCCACATCATTGCAACCACCGTCACCACAGTCGCCGGCTTCCTCCCCCTGATCCTTTCGGGTGGCGGCTTCTGGCCACCCATCGCCATCACCATCGCCGGCGGAGTCCTGGGCTCCACAATCCTGGCCCTCTACTTCGTGCCCTCCGCCTTCCTGCTGCTAGGCGCCGGCCGCCAGTCCAGCAAGCTCGAGCCACCGCGCCACTTTCCGACCCTTCCCTGAGCCTCGCAGCTGAGCTTCGCCCCCCTCCCGCCCCGCCCAAGAACAAACCCCGATGCTCGCCTACGACTACCGCGATTGGCTCTGGCTTCTTTTCAGAGAAGACAACCTACCCCTGCTCATCTTCCTCGCAGTGCTCCTGCTCTTCCTCTTGGCAACGCTCACCCACGAGAGCAAACGCCCTAGCTGAAGCCCCAGAAGTCCCGGCCCAGCTGCGCCCTCTGCCCAAAGCTAGGCCTAGCGACCAGTTCTTGCCGAAACAAAGGCTGGAGGCACAGATGCAACGCAAACTGGGACCCACGCTCCCATCAACGATCAGAGCCGAGGGCGTCGCCCGTCGGCCATTTCTCTTCGGAGTCCTGGCCGCCCTCATCCTGTCCTTGGCCCTACTCGGCTCAAGCTACTCGAACCCAGGCGAGCAGCACGCCGCGCTACCACTCGGGCACTACCAAGCCGTGACCCTGGGCCGCTGCCAGGTCGAGCTGCCACGCAGTGATCTCATGGATTCACTACGCTTTGAGATCCTCTGCCGCATCCGCCCCGGATCCGAGCCCTGGGCCAGGCGTCGATTCGAAGCCGGAAAGGGCCGCCTCCGCAGCTCCACCCTCTCCCGCTTCAGCGCCCCCGATACCGCCACCTGGACCCACAAACAGATCGAAGCCCAGCTAACAACCCTAGCCCAACAAGCCCTCTTCCCCGACGAATCCGCCATCCCCGACGACACCCAGCGCCGCATGGAAGTCACGGCCGTCCGCCTGCTGGACTGAGCCTGGGCAGTCCCCGGGCCTTCTGGAGGCTCTGTTCCGTGAGCTCCGTCGAGGTGGATGGATGTCGCATCCTGCTCGAACTGTGGGCGAGATCGCTGCCTCCTCCAGGTGGGGAGAGCGGCTCCTTCCGCTGTGCTCAGCAGACCTCTTCTCGCGGAGCTTCGTTTCGGAACACTTCGCGGCTGTGCCAGGCGATGTGCGCGGCCGCAGGGCTCGGATTCGTTCCGGCAGGTGGCCGGAGTTCCTTACCCGCGAAGTACAGGAGTGTGCGTTCGACTTCCTTTGCTCCCGACAAGGCGGGGGAGACTCGCACGCAATGCTCCTCGTCGAGGCCGAGGCCGCCGGCGTCGAGGGCGCGGTGGTGAAGGCTGCAGAGAGCGAGTCCGTTATCGATGGAGTCGGGGCCTTCGTGCGAGTGCCAGCGGATATGAGCGGCCTCGATGGCGAGCGGGACATTGGCCAGGCGAGCGTCGAAGCCGCAAACGGCACATTTGTATTCGTAGGCATCGAGGACGGAGGAGCGAAAGGCCGGGTTACGTTTGAGTCTTGAGGTGCAGACTCGCTCGGGGACCACCTCCCATTGGAAGCCGATCGAATCGAGGATGGGCTCGTGGAGGCTGGGCGGGAAGTTGTCTTCTAGGAGCCTGGCCGCCAGCTCTTGCCGTAATGCGCGGTCGTTCGAGAGGGCATCAAAGACCTCGGCAGGAAAACCCGCCGCAACGTCGTGCTCTTCGAGGTCCTTCCGCGTTGGCCGTCCCCTCGCGCGCTTGGACGCGATTTCTGCCACCCTGCCGGGATCCTCAAACTCCCAGATACCAGGCGCCTGGAGGTGCCAGAAGGGAAGCTCCGCTTGAACAGCCCCTGACCGCTGCGGCCGATCAAAACGCTGGAGCAACTCACGAAGCGCCCCCTCGATCTCGCTAAAGCACAGCAGCCGTGGCCCACCAGCCTGAAGCTTGGCCAAGGCCAGAAGCACCAAAAGAGGCTTATGCGGCGCCCGCCTCCCATCGCGATAACTCTTCCTGATCGCCAGAAAGCGGGAAATGAACGCTTCGTATTCGTGTTGTTCCGTCAAGAAGCTACTCCCTGCAAGCAGGCCTACATCGCTAGCTCAGCCAGCGCAAATCGTCTGCCCCGCAGTTGTGGGCAGGGGGGAAGACAGAACCGCCCCGGGAATCATTACTGAGCTTGTGACGATCAGGTGGGAGCTGTTCTTGAGCTCCTCCTGGGAGGATGCCTCGGTTCCCTTGGAGAAATCAGCTCCTCAAGCTCCTCGACCCGGTCGGCTGAGCGGTGCAGATTGGGTGCTTAGGTGTATATGTGCCTATGCACACAGGAGGCTCTATGACTCGATGGAACCTATCCATTCCTGATGAAACTGACCGTCTCGTGCGCGTCTTCCTTGCTCGCACGGGCATGAAGAAGGGGGACCTGTCGGCCTTCGTCGTTGATGCGTGCCGCAATGAAGTTCTGCGGCGCACTGTCGAGGAGGTTCAGGCGCAGAACGCTGAGCTCAGTCCCGAGGAAGCCATGAGACTGGCCGACGAGGCTGTTGCAGGAATTCGTGCGACGACTTCTTGATACCAAGCTACTCGTGTCCGGCTTGCTCTCTTCGAAGGGGGCGCCCGGCAAGCTCCTAGACATGCGCTTCCAGCTCGTGACGTCTGAGGAGCAGATAGACGAGCTGCGGCGGGTGCTCGGCTACAAACGGCTCCAACGCTACATCCGCCCCGAGCAAGCAAGGGGGATCCTCACGCGGCCCCCGAGGCTGCTGTGAGGGGTTTCGGATTGAGGTGGACGGCTGGTGCGGGTGTCCAGTTGCGGGTTTTCCCGGACCAGCGATTTGGATGGCGAGCGCGAGCAGCCATGTAGACGGCATGGCGCCGCTTCAAGCAGGCAATGTCCTCTCCGGCGTGGCGCCTGGCCGGCGT